>Ga0181518_10000290_pt1 | contig 58721 bp, 46 predicted proteins | sample PEATcosm2014_Bin_28_FD_119751 | JGI IMG/M metagenome (GOLD analysis project Ga0181518, IMG submission 119751) | Peatland microbial communities from MTU Mesocosm Facility, Houghton, MI, USA - PEATcosm2014_Bin01_60_metaG | ecosystem: Environmental > Terrestrial > Soil > Wetlands > Peat | place...
GCAGTTGGGCCGACTTCGCGGCAACTCGAAAGCGAATGGGGAAAGGAGCCTTGGGCCATGAGCACTACGAGAGAATACTTTGATGCGACGATTCAATCCATCGTGCAAATATTCGGTCGTTCGCGTCCGGGCAAAAAGCGAGGACAGTCGAGCCATTTGAACGTACAGGGGCGGGCGTTCGTCGAGGGGCTCGAACCAAGACAACTGTTGTCTTTGGTTATCCAGCCGTATTTTGGGCCGGACACTTTCAGTAAGGATGGAGGCAGTCGATTTGACAACCCGCAAATCGAGTTGATCTTCTGGGGATCGTATTGGGGCAGCACGACGAGCGCGCAGGCCAACGAAATCATTCAGGATACGGAGAATTTTTGCAACAGTCCGTCTCTATCAGAAACAGCGCAGTACATGGGGGGACCGGCGTCGAACGCCACGGCATATTATTCTGGCAGCAGCGTGTATAACAGTTCCGACCCGCCGCAAGGATTCACGTCCACCCAACTCGATAATACAGTTTTCGAGGCGGTCAATAATCAAGGGTTGCCCGATAATGGGAATGCGCTTTACGAAGTTGTAACCCCGCCGGGTATATTTCCTGCCGGCGATTACGGTTACAATACAAAGATTTTTGATTCGGATTTCCCCAGTCATTATCATTATCTCAACGTCCAATTTATCGGTACGGGCACTGGCAGCGCGATTTCAGATGATTTCTACACACACGTCCTGAGCCACGAAACCACGGAGAGCATGACCGATCCCAACACGGACGGCTACGAGGTCAACCCGCCGGCGGCCTTTACTGCCGCCTTTGGTCCCGAGTCCAACGAGAACCAGATCTGCGACTACGAGGGCAACAATAATTACCTCTTCCACGAACCCAACGGTGTGCAGGTCGAGGCGATGTGGTCGGCGGCGGATCAAGCCTGGGTCGTCGACAATGGCACCACGCAGAACCTCAACCTTACTCCCATTTGGAATGGCAATACCTTCACGGGAACTTACGACTTGGTGGTCAATGGCGATCAGCTTGCTGACAAGAACGATGTAATCTCGGTAGGAAAGTCCATCGGCGGTGGCGTCAGCATTACCCTCAACGGCGAGACGACCAATTTCGACCCGGCGCAAAATGGAAATCCGGGGCAAATTGCAAATGTTGAGATCGTGAGCGGAACAGGACAAGACACAATCAACGTCAACGCGACGGTCGTTCCGACGCAGATTGTCACCGATTCTTCGCCGAGCGGTCCGGACGCGATCGTGAACGTTGGTAGCTTCCTTGGAGGGACAGCGGATATCGCGGCACCCCTGACCATCTACGCAACCGGCGGTTTTGATGATATCACGGTCGCTGATGCGCCGGATACCACTTCGCGGACGGTCACCCTCGGGCACAGCTTGAGCTTCGGTTTTGACAGTATTACGGGCCTCGGCGCCGAGATCGACTATGACTATTACTCAACTCGATCCCTCACTGTGGAGACCGGCGCGGGAAGCTATGCCTCGGGGAATCCCAAGGTAGACGTGCTTGCCACGGATGTGCCCACGACCGTCGATGGCATTGGCTCGCCCCTGGCCGACATTTTTATCGTGGGGTCTGGAGGGACGACGGATGCCATTGCCCAGCCGTTGACCCTGAACGAGATGGGCAGTCTTCCTGCCAATATCACGGTGGACGACCATCTCGACTACACTTTGAGAAATGTGACGATGGGCGGAGCGGGCGGGTACACATACATTGATGGTCTGGCCCCCGCGGAGATTGACGTGACCGGCCGGTCTTACCTCGTTGTAAACACGGGGTTTGCCGCAAATAACATAACCGTTGACGGCACGGCCGGCATCGTGGAACTACACGGGAACTCATCGCCCGGGAACTTCGAAAACATCTATGCTAACGACGGGGGCAGCAGCTCAATCTACAACCTCCTCGTCGACAATCCGACAAGTAGCGAGGCGCTGTACGTTTCCTACGCGTCAGATACCGCGTCCGTCACGGCAACCGTGCAGAACTACGTAGGAAATGTTCCGAGCGGTGACATCAATCCGTTTGGAGAAATACACTTTTCGTCCGGGGGCGCCGCCGGCTACATCGAATATGAATACCAGAGCACGCCCAACGTCTCGATCTCGTTTGGCTCCGGCACCAGCGTCGCAAACGTGGAGTATACGGGCAGTTCGACGTTGGGGTTTGAGGGCGGCGCGGGGAATGACACCTTCAACATCAGTCCCAGCGCTCAGAACCTCAGTAACGTCACCACCCCGGTTACCATCGTCGATGAGTCCGGCTCGGGGAACGCCTACGTCTATGACGACAACGACACGGCGCGAACCACGTACACGTTGAACAACGTGTCCGGTATTGGAAGCGTGACCCGTGCCGGATTCGGCGGAGTGAATTACTTTGGCCTCAAGAGCGTAAGCCTGGTGGCTGGCGTTAATGCGGACACGGTCGATGTCAGCAACACGCCTTATGGAACAACCAGTTTTATCAACAGCGCCGGCGGCGAAATGGCAGTGAATCTTGGTCTTGGCTCGACGGCGGGTATCGATGGGCCGGTCAACATTAACGATTTCGGTGGCCAATGTGACATTCTCGTCGACGACTCCTCAGACACAGCCCCGCGCGGCGCCATACTGGCCAATGCCAGCACTTCCGGCTTCGGAGCCATCACCGACCTCACGCCGGCTGAAACCGACTACAACTATGCGGATACCGCGAGCCTGGAAATCTGTTTAGGCACGGGCGCCAATCCTGTTGATATTCTCGCGACGGGCTCAACCCCAACGACATTTATGGGCGGGGTTGCCAGGGGGTTCGCGGTTTCGGCCGGCGCCGCCGCAACCCTGTCTGATCTGAAGGTAACCGGGGAGAACAGTGACGGCATCGTGAATGCCGGTTCCCTCAACATTTACGACTGCGGGATCACGGGAAACGGGTCATCCCAAAACGGTGGCGGAATTGAAAACATCGCAAGCGGTACGATCAATCTTGAAGACTCCCTGGTAAACGGGAACTCCTCGACCGGCGATGGGGGCGGTGTCTACAACGCCGGTGTAATTTCAATCGGCAACTGTACGGTCACCGATAATTCCGCCGCACTCGGGGACGGCGTCTTTAACGCCAGCGGCGGCAACTTGCAGATTTATAACTCGATCCTGTACGGTGATTCGGGCGTCGAGGTGTACAACGTGTCCGGTCCTTCACCCACGGTCCTGTACAGCGATATTCAGGGAGGCGGGACTGGAGCCGGCGACAAGAATATCAGTCCGCAATTCACCTCAACCTTCGCGCTGCAAGGAGATTCACAGTGCATCGATGCGGGCTATAACAATTACGTTGTGGGGGGATTGACGGATCTTGCCGGCAACACGCGCATCGTCAACGGCACCGTGGATATGGGCGCATTTGAGTTCCAAGGACCATTCCCTACGCCAACATTGGTCTACGCCCAGGGACCGGCCACGGTCAACGTCGGAAACCCCTTCGCTCAGGCGATTGCTGTGGACATCGAAACAGACAACGAGGTCGACGTCGACGATACTTCGACGGTGACGCTGACCATTTCCAGTGGCCCGGTAGGCACTTTCGCCGACGGTCTTTCCAGCATCACCGTCAGCGCCGTCGGCGGCAAGGCGACGTTCGGCAACAACGTGGCGTTCGGAACCGCCGGCGCCTATGTGCTCCGCGCCGCCGACAGCGCCGACGGCGCAACCCCCATACTCTCCGGCATGTTTAACGTCATCCAACCGGGGGCTGAGCCCACGTTGGTTTTCCACGTTCCGCCTAGCAACGTCGTGTCGGGAACTGCAATGAGCCCGTCTGTCGTCGTGTATGAAAACCTCAACGGCTCGCTCGACACCGCGGATAGCACCTCCATGGTGACGCTGAGCATCGGCGGAAATGCGGTCGACAGCACTACGGTTTCTCAAGGTATGGCCGTCTTCAATAACCTTGTACTCACGAACTCCGGGACCTCCACGCTGACCGTAAGCCTGACTGCCTCTGATGGCTTTGACACCCCGATGACGTCCGGCTCAATAACCGTCAGTCCGGCTGCGGGCATCCCGACGCTGTACTTTGGCGCGCAGCCAATAACCCCCGCGGTGGGCAGCCCCCTAAATCCGACCATCACCGTGACGCAGAAAAATGCCCTTGGCAATCCCGTCGCGGATTCATCCTTCGTTACGCTTTTAGTGTCCGGCGGTACGCTCAGCGGATCGCTGACCGCGCAAGTTTCCAATCTTGGCGTGGCGACGTTCACGGGACTAAGCCCGAGCGCCACCGGCAACTACACTCTCACCGCGGTCGACGGAAACGACAACGTCGGCACCCTTGGTTTCACCGTCGCCGCCACGCAACTGGTCTTCACCCAGCAGCCGCAAAGCTTCGCCATCATGGCCGACGTGCCAATGCCGACCTTTAAGGTGTCCGTCGAGCAAAATGGAGTGATCATCAACGACAGTTCGACAATCCGCGTCAGCGTCCTTATCCCCAGCGAGACGGCATATAGTGGCTCACTCAACGTTCAGGCGGTTGATGGCACGGCCACGTTCAGCAACTATTTCATCGGGAACCTGATGTATGAGGACTACAATATTATTCTTCAGGCCACCGATATCACCAACTCCAACATCGCCTCCGGCGAGTCCGCCGGCTTCAGCGTGACTCCCGCTCCTGCGCACACTCTGCACGTTTACGGCGGAGGCACGACCCCGGTTGGATCGATCATTTCCCCGGGTTTCAATTTCCAGGTTTTCGACCAGTACAACGACATCATCACCAATGATACCGCCGGTGTGGTGGCCAGTATCGCCAGCGGCCCGGGGGGCACGCTCGGCGGATCAACCAGCGGTTCTATAAATAGCGGCGTCAACAATCTCGTCATCAACAACGTCGCGGGCACGTATGTGATCCTGTTCACCGATGCAGCCGATGGGCTTACCGCCGAGGGTGCCGTAACCATCACCGGTGGGCCAGCGACTCATCTGGTGTTCCTGCAACAGCCGAGCACAACGTCGACAAGCTACCCCATTCAGCCACCGATCGAGGTCGAGGCGGAAGACGCCTTCAACAATCTGGCCAGCGCGTATACCGGGATGGTGACGCTGTCCATTCTCACTCCTTCGGGAAGCCAACTGAACGGCGCTGTCACTGCCGAGGCGCAAAACGGCCTGGCTACCTTCAGCGGCATCTCAATCGGCCAGTTGGGAACCTATACTTTGTCCGCGGTGGACTCGATCACGGCCTCGATCGCCGGCACGTCCAACAGCTTCAACATTGTCGCCCCGGTTTCGCTATACGTGGACCAGCACGCCGCCGGTGGAAACGGGCTTTCCTGGTCAACGGCATTCAATAACCTTCAATCCGCTCTGAACGCGGCCGTACCTGGCGATACGATCGACGTTGCCCAGGGGGATTACTCGCCGGGGGTTACTCCCGGAAGCAATCCGACGGACACGTTTCAGCTTAAAGATGGGATCACGATCCAGGGTGGCTTTGAGACCGGAGGCTTGAACGGCCCCAATCCCACGGCCTATCCGACCGTGCTTGACGGCTTGGGAGTCGACTACCACGTGGTCACCGCCAGCGGGACGAATTCCTCGGCTGTCCTTGATGGTGTCACCATAACCAATGGCAACGCCAGCGGCGCTGGCGACGCCGACAGCGGCTTCGGCGGTGGGTTGATCGCAGACGGTGGATCCCCGACGATTCTTAATTGCATCCTCACCAACAACACCGCCGTCTCCGGCGGCGCGATGTACCTCGGCAACGAAGGCGCCGTCTCCGGCACCGTGGAAAATTGCAGCTTCGTCAACAACACGGCCAGCACGTTGGGAGGCGCGATTTACGATACCAGTTCCGCGCCGACAATCGTGAATTGCCTGTTTACCGGAAACTCAGCCGCCCAGGCCGGCGGCGCGGTGTTCGACATTGTTTCGTCTCCGACGATCACCAACTGCACGTTTTCACAGAATAACGCGGGCCAGTATGGCGGAGCGATCGACAACGAATCCTCGAATCCGATTATCACAAATTGCATTTTGTGGAATGATTCCGCGAACTTCGGAGGCAGCGAGATTTCGGACGATCAGGTCTATGGAGGCTCAAGCGCGCCGGTCGTGACCTACAGCGACATTGAAGGAGCTTATGCCGGCGCCGGCAACATCTCGGCCGATCCGCTGTTTGTCAATCCTGGCAGTGGGAATTACCAACTGCAGCAGACTTCACCCGCCATCAACGATGGGAACAACAACGCCGCGGGGCTTACTGGCGTTGGACTCGATCTCGCGGGCAACCTGCGCATCATCGACGGCGTCATCGATATGGGGGCCTACGAGGCACAGTTGGTCGCCGTAACCTGGACGGGCATGGGTGATGGGACCAATTGGAGCGACGCTGCCAATTGGTCGGATAATCTCGTCCCCACACAGTTCGACGATGTGACTATCGGATCGGGCTTCGGCACGATTCAGGTCGGAGCGGGCGCCTACGCGGTGCACACGTTGACCGCGGCATCTGCAGTTGAAATAACGGCGGGAACTCTGGACCTGTACGGATCGAGCACATTCGGTGACGGTCTCACTATCGACAATGGCGCGCAGCTTAATGTCGTTCAAAGCGACCCCATCTTGCTGACGGTAACCAGTCTGAATATTAACCCGGGCGGCACGCTCGATCTGGCCGACAACGAAATGCTGATCAATTTCGGCGCTAATGCCGATCCAATCTCCACCATCGCCTCCGACGTGGCCAACGGCTACAACGGCGGAGCATGGAACGGCCCGGGCATCATCTCCACAACCGCCCGAGTTCACACCCACGGCCTGGCTTATGGCCTCGGCTATGCCGATGGCAAGGATGGCGTTGTCGCCGGCCTGTCGTCAGGCCAGATCGAAGTGAAGTACACGCTGCTCGGCGACGCCAATCTGGACGGCCTGGTCAACGCGGCGGACTTCACCATCCTGGCGGCGAACTTCAACCAGAACGTCACCGGCTGGGACCAGGGCGACTTCAATTACGACGGAATAGTCAACGCCGCCGACTTCACCGACCTGGCGGCGAACTTCAACCAAGGGATTTCGCTTCCCGCCGCGGAAATGACGGCATCGGTTGCTGCTCCGGCAATCGCTTCAACAATCACGACCGTGGCGGCCTCCAACACTCCGACCGTGGCAACAGCTTCCAACACCAAGTCGCCGCTCACCACGACTGCCGCCCTGACCGCCGGTTCGACAACTCCGACGGTTGCAACGGTCACCACGAAATCAACCACCGCAGCGACAATCTCACTGAAGAAGACCAAGGCAGTCAGCGTTTCCAAGGCAGTCATCAATGACACGGCGAAAGGGAAATCGAAGACATCCGCTGCGACGACTTATGCGGCCAGCGTAGTGACAGTCCCGACGTCCGGCTCGACGGCGACCCCGCGGAATACCAACAATCGGGACGCGAAGTTTCTCGCGGATCGATAACGGATTGCTCTTGCCAACGTTCGCCAATGCTCCGGTGCCGACCAGTGCGGTGATGATGGTGATGGCTGGATCGGGGATTCTCCGCCGGCGGCGACGGTCTTCGCGCCGCCCGCCCAATCCGAAGACTGAACATGCCGCCGGCACGGCGTCGATTCGTAGCGATACATGGCGCATCTCGCCAGCCACGCCGCAGTCACGGGGCGCCTTTGCCACTCTCTACGGTTCAGCACTTCGCGCCCAACTGTCCTCAACGAAGAACCTTGCAATGACGTTTCGGCAATTCTTCATAACCAATCCTGTGTCGAACCCCTGTCGAAATCACCAGCGACATCGACCAAAACTCGCTGCTTTTCCGCGGAATTCCCGAAGAATTCCCCCGCCACCATTGGACTTTTGCTCCACGTGTCGTCCAGCACACCCAAAATTAATCAACACCGCGAAATCTGCGAAAAAAACCAGAAATGAACCAATTGGGCAGAGCCGGAATTGAACCGGCGACACATGGATTTTCAGTCCATTGCTCTACCAGCTGAGCTATCTGCCCGAACAGTGCTGAATCACTGGGAAATTCAGCGTTTGGCCGCATATTACCGATTGATCGCGAATCTTCAACTGGAACGGGGCCTCCCATGATGCTCGGGGTGCAACGCCTATTTGTGGTCCGGCTCAACTCGATTTGAAATCCATTGAAGAAAGATCTCACGCAGAGGCGCAAAGGCGCAGAGAAGGAAGAGAAGCAAAGCCTTTGCTTCCGTCACCTCTCTGCGCCTTTGCGCCTCTGCGTGAGCTGTTTCATTGAACCAGTCGCAGGCCAGCGGAGTAAGTTACACCCATTGCTGGGCGGAAACGCCGCCCGCGTCGCAGTAATTCCGCCACATCTGGCGGTAGGCCGCCTCGATGTTGCGGGCGAAACGCGGGGCGTCCATCAGCGGCGAGGCCTCCATCCGCGCACGCAATGTGCGGCGCAGCTCGGCCAGCCGCGGCAAATCCCCGGCCAAGTCGGCGGCGATCTGCACGTATTGTTCCGGCGTTTGGGCGATGAGTTCCGGCAGGCCCAGATTGGTCAATTGCGACAAGCCGGCTCGTCCAACAACCGTCTGGCCCACGAATGTTATGACGGGAACGCCCATCCAAAATGAATCGAGGCTCGTGGTGTGACCGTTGTAGGGGAAAGTGTCCAGTCCTATATCGATGCGATGGTAAAGCTCCAGATATTGCGGACGTGCACGGTGGGCGATCAGCTCGATGCGATCGGGATGAATGCCCTGGCGTTGCAGCAGGTCCAGGAGTGATTGACGATGGCTCCCTTCCGGGCAAAGCATCATCAATCTCGACCGATCAACAGTCTTGAGGACATGCGCCCAGAGCCGCAAGACTTGCTCGTTGACTTTGCAGAAGTTGTTCAGGCAGCCAAACGTGACGTGGCCATCTGCTTGCGCGGGCAGCGCGTTGACCGCGACTCCCGTCGCCAGGGGATCGTAGCACCAGAAACTGTCAGGTAGATGAATCGATCTTTCGGAGTAGAACTGATCGTTCAATCCCGGCGGGTCCAGATAGGGATCGGTCAGGCGATAATCGATGGTGTTCAGGCCGGTCGAACCGGGATAGCCGGCAAACGTCGCCTGCACCGGGGCCGGCTTGTAAGCGAACACCGCAAGACGGCTATTCGACGTGTGCAGGGCCAAATCCACCAGAATGTCGATCCCGTCTTGCCGAATCAGATCGGCGGCCTGGGAATCCGACAGCCCGGCGATGCGGCGCCACGCATCCGCGTGCCGCCGGAGTTGTTCGGTCAGCGTGTCAGGCTTCAGAACGTTAGAGTAACAGAATATCTCCATTTGCCGATGATCGTGCCGGCGAAACAGCGGCAGCAGGTTCTGGCCGACAACGTGTTCGCGAAAATCCGGCGAGACGTAGCCGATGCGTAAGCGGCGGTCGGGATCACGGCTGTTGGCGTGCGGCTGAATGAACTTCCTGAGCGGCTCGGCATGCTGTTGGTTCCAGCGGACCAGTTCTTCATGGATCATCCTGCCGTCGAAGCCGGGATGGTATTGGACGGTGAAGACCAGATTGCCGTGGGCCGATGCGTAATCAGGCTTGAGCAACATGGCCTGGTGATACGATACGATGGCCTGGTCAAGTTGGCCCATGTCCTTCAACGCGTTGCCGAGATTGTTGTGGGCCTTGGCATAATCCGGGTTGATCCGAATGGCTTGCCGATGGCAGGCGATGGCCTCGTCAAGCTGCCCCTTGTCCTGTAGCGCGTTGCCGAGATTGCTATGCACTTCGGCAAGATCGGGGTTGAGCCGAATCGACTGGCGATAGGCGGCGATGGCCTCATCAAGTTGCCCGGCGTCCACCAGTGCGATGCCCAGATTGCCATGGGCTTGGCCGAAATCCGGCTTGAGGCGAATCGCCTGCCGATAGGCGGCGATGGCCTGGTCGAGTTGCCCGCCGCCTTGCAGGGCGATGCCCAGGTTGTAATGTGCGTCGGCAAGCTCGGGCTTAAGCCGGGTGGCCTGCCGATGGGACGCGATGGCCTCGTCCAGTCGCCCGGCGTGCATCAGCGTGATGCCGAGACTGCTATGGGCTTCCGCGTAAACAGGCTTGAGGCGAATCGCCTGCCGATACGCGGCGATCGCCTCGTCAAATTGCCGCTTGTCCACCAAAGCGTTTCCGAGATTGACGTATGCGTCGGCGAAATCGGGCTTGATCCGAACGGCGCGCCGGATTAATTCCAGAGCTTCGTCCAACCGGCCCATTTGCATGGCCAGCACCCCCAACAGATGTAACGCATCCGCATGATCCGGCTGCCTCGCCAGGACCTGGCGATAAATCCTCTCCGCCTCCGCCAGGCGCCCGGCCCGGTGATGCGACATACCGGATTCGATTTGCTGTTGAAGAGTCACTTGCCCTGGCATTGTAAACGAGAATTTCGCATGCCGTTACCATTGCCAGGGAAGAGCGGGAATGGATGGTGCATTGCTCATTTGCGATCCAACTCGATTCGTTTTGAAATCCATGGAAGAAGGATCTCACGCAGAGGCGCAAAGGCGCAGAGATGTAAGAGAAGCAAGAGCCTTTGTTTTCTTCATTCCTTTGCGCCTTTGCGCCTCTGCGTGAGACCTCTTCTGCGATGAATTGAACCGACCCGGAGCACAAATGAGCGTTTCACCCTCGGCATCCAAAAATTGCCGCCTGCCATTTTCAAATCGGGCGGTTTGGCTATAATGCGAGATTCTCGGCGTCGGGGACGTTCCTGGGCGCTTGTCAAAAAAGTCTGGTGAGGAGTCGAGGTTTTACATGGCTGATGAACAAGCCGCAGCAGAGGGCGAAGCGCTTTCCGCACCGGGGGGCGACGCCCCTTCCGCCGTCCAGGAGCCGGAACAAAGTCCCTATCAAATCAAGATCGAGGACGCGGGCCCCGCCACGAAAAAAGTGTCCATTGAAGTCCCGCAGGAAGTGATCGCCGCCAAGCTCCAGGAGCAATTCAAGCAGCTCAGGCGAGAGGCGGCGGTCCCCGGCTTCCGGCCGGGGCACGCTCCGCAAAAACTCATCGAAAAACGATTCCACAGCGACGTCCGCGATCAGGTTCGCCGAACCCTCATCAGCGAAAGCTACGAGCAGGCGATTTCCAAGAATTCCCTGAGCGTGATCGGCGAGCCGCAGTTCGATAACCCCGAGGCAATCAAGTTGCCGGAGTCGGGCAACCTGAGCTATTCCTTCGAGATCGAGGTTCAGCCGCAGATCAACCTTCCGCCGCTGACCGGGCTGTCGGTCCGGAAACCCAAGGTGGAAGTGAAGGACGAGCACGTCGATCAGGCGATGCTCAATCTCCGTCAGCAACAGGGCGCGTTGGTTCCCGTCGAGGACCGCGGCGTCGAAGCGGGCGACTATCTCATCGCCGACGTCCATCTCAAGGTGGACGGGAACGTCGTCTCACACCAGCATGACGGCCAGATCATCGCCAAGCCCGGCCGATTCGCCGGCATCCAGATCGACGATCTCGACGCCAGGCTTCAGGGCCTGAAGACCGGGGAAAAGCGGGAATTCACGGTGGCCGTGCCCGCGACAAATCCCAACGAGCAAATCCGCGGCAAGGACGTGGCCGTCGAAATGGATCTCAAGGAGATCAAGAAACTCGAGCTGGCCGAGATCAATCAGGCATTCCTCGACAGCCTGGGCTTTGCCGATGAAAAGGAGCTGCGCGACGCGCTTCGCGTGCAGATGCTCCAGCGGGTGGAATACGACGTGCAGCAAACGATGCGCGACCAGATCAGCAATTATTTATTGCAGAACGTGCATATCGACCTGCCGAACAAGCTGTCGGATCGGCAGGCGGACCGGGTGCTGAAGCGCCGGCGGATCGAGTTGCTGATGCGGGGAATGCCCGAAGATCAGGCGGATGCGCGAATCGACGCCCTGCGCGCCAACGTCAAGGACGAGGCCCTGCGCGACCTGAAGCTGTTTTTCATCCTTCAGAAGATCGCCGGCGATTTCAACGTGGACGTGAACGAGGCGGAACTGAACGGCCGGACCTCCCTGCTGGCGGCCCAGTCCGGGAAGAGGCCGGAAAAGCTCAAGCAGGAAATGTCCGCCGATGGCTCGCTCCTGAGCATGTACATTCAGATGCGGGAGCAGAAGGCCCTGGACAAGATCCTCGAAAGCGCCAGGATCGAGGAAGTGGACGTGGATGCGATGAAGGACGACAAACCGAGAACCGGCGTCGAACCAGCAGCGCTTTGGGAGACCCAGCCTTCCGGTTCGGAGGGGAAGCCTACGGAGCCAGAGGCGAAGCCTACGGAGCCAGACGCGCAGCCTACGGGGCCGTGACCCATGTCGAGAATCAACGCTCCGCGCGGCACCGCCGACACGCTGCCCGCCGATAGCTGGAAATGGCAGGCCATCGAGACCATCGCGCGCGACGTGGCGACGGTCTATCACTTCGCCGAAATCCGCACGCCCATCTACGAATACAGCGAACTTTTCCACCGCGGCGTCGGCGAAACAACCGACATCGTCAGCAAGGAAACGTTCACGTTTTCCGACCGCGGCGGCGATTCGATCACCCTCCGCCCCGAAGGCACCGCCGGCGTCGTCCGATCCGCCATCGAAAACAATCTCCTCGCCCAGGAAGGCTCGCGGCAAAAGCTTTTTTACATCGGCCCGAATTTCCGCTACGAACGCCCGCAAAGAGGCCGCCTGCGCCAGCACCACCAGTTCGGCGTAGAAGCCTTCGGCATCGCCGAGCCGCAGCAGGACGTCGAATGCATCCTCCTGCAACTGGATTTCTATCGCCGATGCGGAGTGAAGGATTTCTCCCTGCAAATCAACAGCCTCGGCGACAAGGAAAGTAAGAATCGATATCGCGACGCCCTGGTGAAATTCCTGACGCCCAAGTCGTCGCAATTGAGCGAAGACAGCCAACGGCGGCTGACCGAAAATCCCCTGCGCATTCTGGACAGCAAGGACCCGCGCGATCAGTCGGCCGTGATCGGCGCTCCGCCGGCATTGGAATCGTTGTCCGACAAGAGCCGGCAGCATTTCCAAAACGTCCAGGCCATGCTCAGGGACCGATCCATTGCGTTCACGGTGAATCCCAATCTGGTTCGCGGATTCGATTATTACACGGGAACCGTGTGGGAAGTGACGACGTCCGGGCTGGGCGCCCAGAACGCGATCGGCGGCGGCGGGCGATACGACAACCTCGTCGAAATCCTGGGCGGCCGGCCTACGCCCGGCGTCGGGTTCGGCATCGGGCTGGAACGATTGCTGATCGCATTGGATGCCCAGCAAGTAACATTGCCCGATCCGCGCCGGCCGCTGGTCTGGCTGGCGGCGCTGGGGCCGGCCGCCAGGCAGGCGGCATGGAACCTTTTGGCCGACCTCCGCGCCGCTGGCGTCGTCGCCGACATGGATTTGGCCGACCGCTCGATGAAAGCCCAGTTCAAGATCGCCGACCGCGAAGCGGCGAAGTTCTGTCTCATCCTCGGCGACAACGAGCTGGCCAGGGGCGAGGTGATGCTGAAGGATCTTTCGACCGGGGATCAATCGCCCGTCCCCAGGACAGAAATCATTTCGCGGGTAAAATCCGTCAGCTAGAGCGGATTTTTTACCGCGGAGATCGCGCAGAAGAGAAATTGCCACAGATGTAAATCAGATGGACACAGATGAAATGCATAAGAGGAGAGCTCACGCAGAGGCGCAAAGGCGCAGAGAAGACAATGCCTTTGTTTTCTCTGCGCCTCTGCGCCTCTGCGTGAGATCCTTCTTTCTTTTTATCTGTGTCCATCTGATTTTTATCTGTGGCAAGAATGCATTTTCTCCGCGATCTCCACGGTAAATAATAGGTGCTAGCGCCGAAGCCGGTAACCGAATGGATGCGGTGAAGCCACTTAATTACGCTCCGAAGCCGCCGGCGGCCCGGCGGGTTTGGCGATGGGTTTACATCCTCATCTTTGCCGCCGGCAGCGTCATCGCGGCGGTTCAGTGGGGTTCGGGGCTGTGGCGGCGTGCCGAGTCGATCTACTGGGAACAAAAGTGCCTGCGATTCCTGCAGCCGCCGAGCCACGTCGTCTTCGAGATGAATCAAGGCAACGTCCTTCATTCCGAAGTTTGCGTGCCGCGAATTCACTTCGAGGGAATCGACAATGGCCGGACCATTATCTCGGACGGCACGATCTTTCTGCACGAAATGCGCCGTCCCAACGGCATGCGATGCCTGATGTCGCTCACGTTTTCGCCGATGTTCCCCATCGGGCAGATTGGATTCCGGGTTCAGTATCTGGAATGGGACATCTCGCTCTGGCCGCAATTGTCGAAGTGGGACTACCTGACGGTGGCGACGGACCGCGGGTCTTCGCTCGATCATTGGAAATTCTTCGCCGGCCAGCCGGACGCGAATAATCCTTCGCATTTCACGTTCGATTATGAAATGGATGGAGTGCGCCACACCTGCGACGCGTGGCTCGACAATGACGGGAAACTGATTATTTCCCAACGTCCGTAAAAAAACGCCGCGTAAACGCGAACGCCCCCAAGCAAATCGACCGTGGTCGGTAATCGCCTCCGCTCAACCCGAAGACAATGAACCACGGATTTCACGGATAACACGGATAAATCAGAACCGTTCCGAAACCGCGATGCGCGCAGTGTGCGCGCCGCGGAAAAGCATGAAATCGATCATAAGTGATTTCCAGCATTGAGTATCCGTGATATCCGTGTCATCCGTGGTGAATAATCCGGGTTAAGTGAGTATTCGCACATCCCGATCTGGTTAATAACTCGCCCAGTCGTTTTCTCGCTGCGCACATTCGGGAGATACAAGTCATGAGCGATCGTTCCAAATCAATGGTTGACGTTTTGGCCCCGGCGGCAGGTCCGGGCTCGCAGGATTCGCTTGTCAAAGACGGACAGGAAATTCTAAACGACACGCTGACGTCTTCCGCCGCGTCAACTGAAACCGGCGGGCTTCATTTGACCCCGGTCGAGTTGGCCGATCTCCATTCGCGGCGACAATTCATTCAACTGTTGCGGGAAAAGAAGCTCAAGGTCAACAGAATCAAAGCGGCCATCAAATATGAAGACGAATTGGAAAGCCTCCAGATCGAATTGGTGAAGCTGCAACGATGGATTCAGGAGCAGGGCAAGCGCCTGGCGATCATTTTTGAAGGCCGCGACGCGGCCGGCAAGGGCGGGACCATCCGGCGGTTCATCGAGCACCTCAATCCGCGCGCCATGCGCGTGGTGGCTTTGCCCAAGCCCACCGCCGAAGAACTCGGGCAATGGTATTTCCAACGCTACATGAAGCAATTGCCCAACAAGGGCGAGATCGTCTTCTTCGACCGCAGTTGGTACAACCGCGGAATCGTCGAGCCGGTCAACGGATTCTGCACCCGGCCGGAATACGAGCGCTTCATGCAACAGGTGCCGGAATTCGAGCACATGCTGGTGGAAGACGGCGTGATCATCGTGAAATTCTGGTTTTCCATTTCCCGCGAAGTGCAATTGGCCCGCTTCGAATCCCGCCGCGACAATCTGCTCAAGCAATGGAAACTAAGCCCACTCGACGGCAAAGCCCAGGATTTGTGGGATGCGTACACGAAGTACAAGGAAACCGTTTTCAGCCGGACGCACACCAGTTACAGTCCGTGGATCATCGTGAAGGCAAACGACAAGAAGCGTGCGCGGCTGGAGAGCATTCGATACCTGCTGTCGCTGATCGACTACGAGGGGAAGGACAATTCGCGCACGTCGCTGTTCCCCGACCCGGACATCGTCACGCGATTCCACCGCGGCGCGGTGAAGATCGACTGAGGAACGTCCGGCGGTTGGCCAACAGATTCGCATCGCGTTGTGGGCTAAGCGAGTTCAACGCTGTTCGCGCCGATTTGACGTATCCAGGGGTTTTCATCTATTCCCCGCTAGGACAGACGCATTGCGGGCACAGGAAACGAACGGTTACGCCATTACGCTTCAGGGCCGCGTAATTTTCCGCCGAATCGGGATCCACGGCATTCAGCACAACCGGCTTATTGCGGCTGGCGAGCGCCACCGCGACGAACTTCCTATCTGAGCGGTCAAATTCCGCCAAATCGGCATCCTGCGGAAACTCCTCGAAATTATCAGGCTCGTGACTGTGATGAGCAGTAAGGCGAACCTGTTCGCACCGATTCCCATCAGCTTGCACGCTCCACACCCATTTCATGAAGAGGTCGCCCGCTCCCGGCTGGCCCGACATGCTCAGATTATTCATGTACTCGCGAAGAATCAGCATGGCATCGTCCAGCACAACGAGACCGTTGGCGCGGATATCCCCGAGCGCGTCGATGCATGCAATCACGCAATCCGGGTCTGCCTGTTCGCTCTTGCCGTTAGCCACAACAGGCACGTTTGTATCAACCACAAACGCACTCACGCCTGTTGCCCCTTTTTCCTTTCCATTGCGGCCTTCGTTATCGCGCTCATCTCGCCGAATTCATCGCCAAAAAAATCCTTGGGCCATTTTGCAATATTTCCATAGATATCCACGTCTAGGCTCCTCAACCGCGAACCGGCATCCGTCGCCTCACAAAAATATAGAGAAGTCTGTTCTGGAGTAATCGTTCCCTCCGCCACGTGCCGTTGCAGACGACGCAGCAGATGCTCACTATGACTTTCCACCACAATCTGAACCTTGCGGTTTTTCACGGCGTCTACGAACACATCCGCCAAGCCCGCCTGAACCGAGGGGTGGAGGTGGATTTCCGGCTGTTCCAGCAGAATTATTGACCCTTCCGGCACGTAGTAGCAAAGCACCAAGACGGGCAGTATTTGCGATACCCCGAACCCCACATCGGTTATCAATACCTTGGCGGCGCCGGGCGTCCTTTGAACTCGGACCTGGTAGACATTGTTCTCCTTCGCAATCCGTTCGACCTTAAAATCGTGAATTAGGCCCAGTTCCTTGAGCCAATGTGCAACGCGTTCCTCCAACGACTGCTTTTTGCGCCCCTGGCCGCGCGAGATGTAAGCTCGCCTTTCCTGTGACGCCAGGATCGCATCAACGACCTGTTCTCCTCGACGTCCCGTATCCGCCGGTTCAGACCCTTTCCACGCATAATGCCGTTGTGGAAACTCACGAAGCGGCCCAAGGTAATAGAGGCGTCGAAAAAGGTTTTCGAACGCCAACTGAAGGTCTGAGAGAAATCCGGCGTTTTGGTAATAGGCGTAAACCTGATCCGGGAAGCCGTAGAACTTTACCGGTGCAGGGAGGGGCCATACGCGGCCAGGCGTCCGTACAAAATGGATTCCATTGCTTTCATCGGTCAATTCATACTTCGCTCCAGCTTGTTCTTTGCGCTTTAGGACGAAGTGATAGTCGTTTACGCTATATGCAAGCCTTGATACTGCCAGGCGGTCCGCGCCATTTTGGCCTAGGGCACATTCAAACGCGAGTTGACTTGTTGTGAATAGCGTATCGGTCCTGCTCTTTTCCGGATCCCGCACGACAAGCGGCTTGGAAAGATCCCAGCTGACCGAGAAGTCCATCGCACCCGACACCTTGTGGTCAGTTATTACATCGCGGAAACTTCCTAGGTTCGTTAGGCTTTTCTCGTCCCCAAATTCCAGCACCTGTGCCCGATCTGATGACTCAATGGTCTGCTTTAACATCAGCAGCAGTTGCAGGATGCTGGTTTTCCCGGAACTGTTCGTCCCAAACAGCCCCGTAATGGGTGCCAATCGCATCTTCTCGATCCGCGTCCACGACTTGAAATTACCCACGCTCAGTTGCGTTAGCATGAGGATCAGTCCCTTTCAAGGCGCTATCATAACCGCTCAAGCGTAATTTTGCCCAGCAAGCCGAATCACCGGGCCAAGCCGGTCATAACTGATGGGTTCCGACAGAATGCAGCTACGCTGCGTCGAAGGTGCCCACACTTATGCCAATCCTTTTGCGAAGGCCGCGGGCTGCAAAGGGTACCTCACGGCACCGCGCCCATCGTTTCCGGGGAAATCTCCTCCATCGGCTTGACCGGCGATCCCGACAAAACCGGGCCGAGGCGGGCCATCGGCCGGGACGAAGCGGCCGCGAGGATCATGCAAGCGCCGATCAACGCGAACGGGCCGAAATAGCCGGTTTGAATGCCGGCCCTCACGCCGAGCTTATCCACCCATGCTCCCATGACCCAGGGGCCTAACGCGCCGAACGTGCCGGCGATCAGCAGGAACAATCCCACAACTCTTCCGCGGAATTCCGACGCGACGCGTTCGAGCATGGCGGCGTCGCTGACGGCATAGCTGGCCAGTTGCATCGTTTGAAACGCGCACAGGATCACCAATGCCCCGCCCAGCGGCCAGAACGGCGTGGTGGCGGCGATCAGGCCGCCGAGGATCAGGATCACGCTCAGCCCCGGCAATCGCCGGCGCATCGGCGTGAGATAAACGGCCAGGGGATTGAAGATCACGCTCGGCAGCATCATGACGCCGACGAACAAGCCGGCCTCGCCGACGTTGAGGTGGAAGACGTTTTTGACGTAAATCGCGGCCAGTGAAAGCCCGGCGACGCCGGCGAAATCGCGGAACATCAGGACCAGCGCCAATCGCATCACTCGCCGGTTGAGGGCCGGATCGGTAGCCGGCGACTTTCGAGGAGGCCCGGCTGTCGCGTCGGTTCCGATGAGCATGAAGATGATTCCGACGACGAGTCCGGCGAGGGCCATCTCGACGCAGGGTTTTTGCCATTGGGCGACGTTCCAGAGATGCCAGGATGCCCGCGCCGCGCGCCAGCCGGCGATCTGGGGTCCGAAGAAAAATCCCAGACCGGACCCGATGCCGAGGATGCCGATCGCCATGCCGGGGGACTTGGGATAATGGGAACTGCTCAGCGCGTTGGCGGCGGGGTGGAAGATGGCGCCAAAGATTCCGGCGGCGACGGCCAGCGCCAGGATGAGCCCATATTGCCGGCTCAGGCCGATGGCCAGGATGGCCAGCGCGTTGCCCAGAAGGCCGATGGCCAGGAGGGTTTTTCGGCTATGCCGGTCGGCCGCCAGGCCGGCGGCGTAGCTGCCGAGGTTGTAGACCGCGCCGTAGAGGGTGACGATCAGGGCCGCCGCCCCGACGCCGGAGAGTTTCAGGTCCTCGGCGATGCGGAAATAGAGCGGCACGAACATCGACCCGTACGCATGGGTGAATCCGTGCAGGATCGTGCATAGTCCGAGCGTCAAATGGCTTCGGCGGGAAGCGCTAGCGTTCATTCGCGCGCGGAGGCTTTGCCTTCCGTCCTCAGCACGTCGAGAAACGCCTGGCCGTACATGCGGATCTTGTACGGACCCATCCCCTTGACGCACGCCAGCGCCGTTTCGTCGGCGGGCGCCTGCAGGGCCAATTGCTTGAGCGTGGAATCGTGGCAGATGACGTACGGCGGCATTCCGCGCTCGCGCGCGATCCGCGTGCGAAGCTGGCGCAGCGCCTCGAAGCGCACTTCCACCGCGGGGGTCATCGGTTGATCGTCTTGCACTATATATCGCGTTTTTTGCGGCGCGGCGGCCGGGGCGAACCTGCTGGGCAGCAGATCGGCCAGGATGGCCGGCGGCGGCTGCTCGCCTCGCATCACCGAGACGCCCGGCGGGGTAAGTTCGACGACGGGTCGGAATTTCACGCCGTCAGGGTCGCGCTGCCGCGCCAGGCCCGATTCCAGCACCCGGTGCAGCATGGCGATCAGGCGCTTGATGGAATAGGCCTTGAGCAACCCGAACGTGGACAATTCATCCAAACCCCATTTTTGCGTCCGTTCATTGATAGACCCGGCAAGGACTTCGGCAACCACGCCCACGCCGAATTTTCCCCGGCACCGCGCGATCGCCGACAGCAGTTGCCGAACCACCGTCACCACCTCGTCGGCGACGGCGCCCGTCGCGCCGCGGACCATCGAGAAATCCCGGCCCTTGCGGCAAACGTCGCAGCCGCAGTCGTTCACTTCCGTTTCGTCGCCGAAATAATCCAGGATCATCTGCCTGCGGCAACGGCGCGTCGTCGCATATTGGATCATCAAATCCAGCTTTTGCCGGGCATGTTCCTTCCGCTTCTGGATCAACTCGGGATCGGCCTGGGAATTTTCCTCGCCGAGCTTGTCGATGAAAAATTCCTGGACGAATCTGTCCTGATAGCTGAACAGGATGATGCATCGCGCGGGGCGCCCGTCGCGGCCGGCGCGGCCGGCCTCCTGGTAATACGCCTCCAGCGTGCCGGGTACGTTGTAATGCGCCACCAGGCGGGTATCCGGTTTGTTGATCCCCATTCCGAAGGCGTTGGTAGCCACGGCGATGGCGCCGGTGGTTTGCATGAATCGCTCCTGGCTAGCCGTGCGCGACGCGGGGTCCATCCCGGCGTGATAGCGGACGACCGCGCGCCCGCCGATCGCCTGCCGCAACAGCCCGTCCAGTTCGTCCACCACCTTCCGCGTTGCGCAGTAGACGATCGCGCTGCCCGATTCCTGCCTGAGCATCTCGATCAGCTTCGCATCCTTTTCCGCGCCGTTGGCCATGCGGCTGGATTCATAAAGCAGCCCCGGCCGATCGAAACCCGTCACCACGACGGTCGGCTCGCGAAGGCCGAGCTGCGTGATGATGTCGCCGCGAACGTCCTCGGTGGCGGTGGCGGTCAGGGCGATCGTCGGGGGATCGCCGAACTTTCGCCTAGCCTCGCCCAATCGTGAATATTCCGGGCGAAAATCGTGACCCCATTGACTGATGCAATGCGCCTCGTCCACCGCCAGAAGCTTCGGCCGCAATTTCTCCAGCAGCGGCTGAAAATTCGCGGCGAACAACCGCTCGGGGGCGACGTAGAGCAGGCCCTGGAAGCCCTCGTGGAGTTCTTTTATTACTTCGCGCTGCATGCCCGGGGGCAGCGAGCTGTTGAGAAGCGCTGCGGGAATCCCCTCGTCCCGAAGCTGCTGGACCTGATCTTCCATGAGCGAAATGAGCGGCGAGACGACGACCGTCAACCCGCCCCCGACCGCCGCGGGAAGCTGAAAGCACAGACTTTTGCCCGCCCCGGTCGGCATGACGCACAGCACGTCGCGCCCGGCCAGGACATCTTCGATGACCTCCCGCTGCGCCGGCCGGAAATCGTCCAGGCCGAAGAGTTCCTGAAGATTTTCGCGAAGGTCGGGCATTGGGGGGCACGCGCTACGGCAGACTGTTTTGGATCTCCTGAATCGCGGTTTTGAGCGGAGGCAGATCACATTCGATAATGCCCCAGACTATATCGAGGTCAACCTTGAGATAATCATGGACAACACGGTTTCGGAAATTTGCAATGTCGCGCCAGGGAATCGCGGGATGCGTCAATTTGCGGGTCTCTGACAGTCGCTTTGTCGACTCTGACAAAATCTGAAGGTTCCGAAGAACGGCGTCCTGAATCGTGCGGTTCGAGCGAAACGCCGTCTCGTTTCCTTGAACATCCTCCGCAATCCGGCGGATGCATTCCAAAATGTGCTTCAAATAAACCCTGTCGCGATTCAAAGTGCCACCGCCTCCTTCAGCACGTCGTCGCGAATCAAATCGTCCAATTCCGTCACCGTCGCGATGTCGACCCGGCGTCCGAGCAAATCTTCCAGGTCGGATACGAGCCCGCCTGGCCACCACGGGGTGCGAGGGCCGACGATATCAACGAGAAAATCTGCGTCGCTGTCGCCCCGCGCATCGCCTCTGGCAAGAGAACCGAATACTCGAACATTACCCGCGCCATGCACCGCCGCGATGCGAAGGATCGCCGCTCGATTTTGCTCGATCACTGGGTCCATGGGGTGATTATCCTATCAAATTATTGGATTTCGTGCATTCCGTCAGTTGGAATTGGTGCCGGAAATCGCGTTCCAATTCACGCAATCTTATTCTCTCGTGGCCTCGGCTGCCCACTGTTTGAATTTCGCGAGCATCTCCACGGTCACGGATCGCGGCGTGTCGCGCACCGTATCGTGGAAAATCGCGGCCGTGATCTGGCCTTCGACGCCGGAGGCCACCGTGCTGAGAAACGGCACCGTGGCGGCGCGGTCGCAGAGATATTTGATGTCCGCCCCGCTGTAGCCGTCCAACAGCGCGGCGAGTTGGTCGATCAGAACGTCCCCGGCCAATGGACGATGGCCGAGATAAGTGTCCAGCATCTTCCGCCGCGCCTCCACGTCCGGCAGCGGGATATACACCTTCTCGTCGAAGCGTCCGGGGCGCAGGATGGCCGGGTCAAGCTGCCAGGGAACGTTGGTTGCACCCATGAACAAAATGGGCTGGCCGCTTTTCTTGTCGAATCCTTCCATTCCCTGAAGGATTTGCGGCACGACGCGCTGCATGACGCTGGAGCCTTCATCCCGCCGGGCGGGAACCAGGGCTTCGATCTCGTCGATGAAAATGATGCTGCGCTCTTCGGCCGCCGCGGCGTCGAAGAGCTTCTTGACGTTCTGCTCGGCTTCGCCGACCCATTTGCTGAGCACGTCGGCGGGCGAAATGCGGAAGAAGGCCGCGTCGATCTCGCCGGCCGTCGCCTTGGCCAGCATGGTTTTGCCCGTTCCGGGCGGTCCATAGAGCAGCACCCCCCCGCCGGGCCGGATGCCGAATTTCGCAGCCAGGTCCGCGTGCTCGAACGGGTAGATCATCTTCAGCCGGATGTCCTGCTTCACGTCCTCCAACCCCGCCACGTCGTCGAAGCGGATCGAGGGTTTTTCCTTCACGAGCCATTGCCCGGCCGAGGCCGTCCCCTCGGCCTCGCCGGCGGACTGGCGCGTGGCGTTGGCGGACTGTTTGCGATTCTCGCTGCGGGCCTTATCGCTGTCGCGGGCCAGTTCCAGCAGCTTGGCCGCCGTCTGCCGCCGGGCTTCGCGAAGCTCTTCGCCCTGGGCCTCTTTGCTCAGAGCCACCATGGCCCGCGCCGCCTCGAGGAGATAAACCCGCGCCGAGTCCCATTGCCCGGCCCGCCGGGCGTCCAGGCCCTTTTGCCGATACCGCTCGAACGTATCCCAGGAGTTCGACATGCCGGAGATTCTAATCCCGCCGCCGCGAATTGCGATGTGGCACGGGCATCTTGCCCGTGGGGTGCGGCAAGCTCGATTCCCGACGCCGCGTAGCGTCCCAATTTGGGTAACAATGTACTTGACTCAGGAATCATTGCGGCGCGATGCCGGTGCCGGTGTTTTTGTATATCTCGACTAGGATGACCGTCACTACAACGCAAAGGACTATGACGACGATAATGAAGACCATTATGCGGGCAATCCCTCGCTTGAAGTCAGCTTGTCCGCGTTCGGTTTTGAGCGGCTCTTCAGGCATTTATTGGCTACTTTTTCTTACGGTGTTTAGCTTTCGGGACTGGGTGGGAGTCAGGAACGGCGGATTTCGGGAGGGCGGCAAGATGGCTGACCGCCGATCTAAACCGCGCCGCCGCCGCTGGGCCTTCGTTGAAGTCTTCCGGGCCTAGATGCGGTTTGCCAAGCGATGATGATTTGGGGGCCATAGATGAATTATACCTCCAATGCCCTGAGCGGGAGTCGAACCCGCACGCCTTGCGGCAGCGGATTTATTGGGGCCGCTCGCAAGCGATACCATCAATCCGCAGCGTCTGCCGATTCCGCCATCAGGGCGATGGTTTGTTAAAAAGACCGTTTTCTTTCGGAGGCTCTGGCCGCTTCTCGTAGTGGGGATCGCATACCCTGAATCCTAGTTCTGCGCCCCATTTGTCGGTCGCCCGCTCCGTCGTAAAAAACTCATCGGCCTCTTCTCGTTGAGTAAATTAGGGACAGTCACCTATTTCCGTGACCGGAAATAGGTGACTGTCCCTAATTTAAGCGGGCGGCGTTGAAGCCGCCCCGTTCGCAATCGGACCTCGGCAATCTTAAGATCACTGCGATGGAGTTGACGGTTCACGAAGCATTGAAGCTGGCGACGGCGCACCATCGCGCTGGGCGTTTGGATCAGGCGGAGGAAATGTGCCGGCTGATCCTGGGGGCGGAGCCGGATGAGCCGGATGCGCTGCAGATGCTCGGAGCCATCCTATCCCAGCGTGGAAATCACGATGAAGGTCTGGGTTTGATCGAACGGGCGATTTCGCTCCGGCCCGATGCGGCGGATTATCACGTCAATCGCGGGCTGGCCCTCTTTGCCATGGGCCTGCTCGATCTGGCGGCCGATGCCTATCACAAGGCCCTGGACCTTCGGCCCGATTATCCCGAAGCGCTCTCTAACCTCGGCAACGTGCTCCTGCGGCGGAATCAGATCGACGAGGCGATCGCCTGTTATCACCAGGCCCTGGCGCTGAAGCCGGATGAAGCCAACGCACTGTGCAACCTCGGCGAGGCGCTTTTGAAGAAGGAGCGTTTTCCGGAAGCGATCGCCGCCTTTCGCCGCGCGATCGAATTCCGTCCGGATTATGCCGAGGCGATGAGCGATCTGGGCACGGCGTTGATGCACGACCAAAAGACCGATGAAGCGATCGAGTGGCACGGCCGGGCCGCGGCGCTGCGTCCGCAGGATGCGCGGATCGTCAACAATTTCGCCGGGGCGTTGAAGGACGCCGGGCGATTGGACGAGGCCATTTCCTTGTATCGCCGGGCGATCGCCGTCCGGGCGAACAGCGTAACGCACAGCAATCTGGTTTACGCGCTGCATCGTCACCCGGATTACGATGTCCGGGCGATCGCGGGGGAGATGGCGCGCTGGAACGAGGCCCACGCACGTCCGCTGGCGAAGGAAATCCAAAAGCACCTGAATTATTCCGAGCCCAATCGCCGTTTGAAGATCGGATACGTCTCGCCGAATTTCTTCAACCATGCGGCGGCGCATTTCGTTTTGCCGTTGCTGGCCGCCCACGACCGGGGGCAAGTCGAGGTCCATTGCTTCGCCGGCGTGCGGCGGCCGGACGAGTTCACCGAGCTGCATCGCACCGTGGCGGACGTTTGGCACGATGTCTCGGCGGACGACGATCAGCGCCTCACGGCGCGCATCCGCGAAATCCCCATCGACATCCTGGTGGATCTGGCCATGCACGGCGCCGACAACCGATTGCTGGTCTTCGCGCGCAAGCCGGCGCCGATCCAGGTCACCGGGCTGGCCTATCCGGGGGGCACGGGGCTTGAAGCAATCGACTATCGCCTGACCGATTCCTGCATCGATCCGCCCGATGGCGACGATTCGATTTATACGGAGAAAACCATTCGATTGCCCGGCTGCTGGTGCTGCTACGATCCATTGAGCCAAGCGCCCCCGCGTCAGGCGGAGCAGGATGGGCCGATCACTTTCGGATCCCTAAATAATCCCTGCAAGATCAATCCGCGGACGCTACGGAACTGGGCGCAGACCGTGCGCAAGGTTCCCGATTCGCGGATTCTGATGCTCAGCGATTCGGAAACCCAGCGTGGCCAAATCCGCCGCACGTTCGGCGAGGTTGGGGTCGCCTTCAAGCGCATCGACTTCGTGACGTCCTGTTCGCGCCAGGAGTATTTGAGGATTTATGACCGAATCGACATCGCTCTGGACCCGTTGCCGTATAACGGCATCGCGACCACTTGCGATGCGCTGTGGATGGGCGTGCCGGTGGTGGCGCTGACCGGCCGCTCGGCCGCGGGGCGGGCGGCGGCGAGCATACTCAACGCCGCGAACTTGCCCGAATTGATCGCCCATTCGCCCGAGCAGTTCATTCATACGGCCGCCGGATTGGCCCAGGACGTGCCGCGGTTGATCAGCCTCCGATCCAAACTTCGCACCCAGGTTTGCCGGTCGCCCCTGATGGACGGCCCGGGATTTGCCCGCCAGGTCGAGAAGGTTTACCGGGACATCTGGACCCAATGGTGTGCCCAATGGGAGCGGTAGGCGCACAAAAAAGCCGACCCGGGCAAGGTCGGCTTCAAATGGGGCTAATGAAGGAGGCTTCAGGTAAGAAACTGACGCGATCCTTCACATCGGGGGAAGAATGGGCTAGATTTCAATGCCGTCACCGGATTTACACGGCGACGACGTGAATTAGGAATGCAACGGCCGTGCCGATGGACGTTTAACCGCCGCTGCTGGAATCGGCGTGATTGCCCTTACTGAATCGTGGATCATGGGTTGCATGCAGCCAGATGATTTCAGGTGGGCGACGTTGCACGTTCAAATGGATTGGATGGTCCGCCAACTTGGCCGTGCTTACCGCGACAGGGATGCGAAAATGACCGGCAATTCACATGACCCTAACATGAGACGGAGAAGCGCGTGAGGATTCTGGTCACCGGCGGAGCTGGGTTCATTGGATCGAATCTCGCTCTTCAACTCGCCTCGGACGGGCATGACGTGGTGGTGGTCGATGATTTCTCATCGGCCCATTGGAGCAACCTCATCGGCTTCCGGGGCGACGTGGTTACTCTGGATGTTTCGACCCCCCTTTCGCCGTTGGTTCGCCTTGACCCTTGCCAGGTCATTTTCCATCAGGCCTCGATCACCGACACCGCGGTCACGGATCAGCCGAAGATGATGTCCAACAACGTCGAGGGCTTCCGCAACGTCCTGAATCTGGCCGGGGACTGGAACAGCCGGGTGATCTGGGCCGGCAGCGCCAGCGTTTACGGGCGCGGCCAAGCGCCGATGAAGGAATCCGCCAGCCCCCAACCCCTGAACGCCTACGCCTATTCCAAGCTGGTGATGGAGCGCCTGGCCGATCAATATCGCGCCAAACTCAAGCACCCGATCATCGGATTGCGATATTTCAACGTTTACGGTCCCGGCGAAGACCACAAGGGCCGATTCGCCAGCATGATTCATCAGCTTGCCAAACAGATGCGCGGGGGCAAACGTCCGCGCATCTTCACCGCCGGGCAACAGCGGCGCGATTTCGTTTACGTCGGCGACGTCGTGCAGGCCAATCTCCTCGCCATGAAGGGAAAACGCGGCGGCACGTTCAACGTCGGCAGCGGAAAATCGTGGTCCTTTAACGAGGTTGTCGCCGAACTCAACAGAGTCCTGCAAACCAGTCTCCAGCCGGATTATTTCGAAAATCCGTACAGTTTCACCCAGGATTGGACCGAGGCTGATATAACCGAATCGCACCGGAGTTTCGGGTATGAATCGAAATATGATCTGGCCCGCGGAATCGACGCGTATTTGGCCAGCGGCAAATTGGGGATGGGTCAGTAGTCGCCGGTCGTCGGCCGATCCCGTTGGGCTTGGCTTTGCCAATGAAAAACAAGGAGGTTTCCATGAGTGAATCCATCTGGCTGAACGGCGAGATCATGCCGTTGGCCGAGGCGCGCATCGGCGTCGAGGATCGCGGCTTCCAGTTCGCCGACGGCATTTATGAGGTCATCCGTCTCTACAACGGTAAACCGTTCGCTCTCGATGCCCATCTTCGCCGGCTGCAAAACTCGGCCGCGGACATTCAGTTGGCGTTGCCGATCGAATTGGCCAATCTTCAGAACGAGATCGCCAAATTCCTCGCCCGTGCGCCGGTGCGCGATGGGATGATTTATCTGCAACTGACGCGAGGCGTGGCTCCGCGCAGCCACGCTTTTCCGCAATGCAAGCCGACGCTCCTGTTTTACGTCCGCGTCCTGCCGCCGATCTCCGATCCCCCCGCCGCCGAGGGCGCCAAGCTCCTGAGCGTTCCAGACCAACGGTGGAAACGCTGTTGGATCAAATCCATCGCGCTTCTGCCCAACGTTCTGGCCAAGAACCAGGCCCTGGCCGCCGGCGCGGATGAGGCGGTCTTCATCGACAACGATCTGGTGACCGAATGCTCGGCCAGCAACGTTTTCGCCGTGATCGGACAGCGCCTGATCACGCATCCGGTGGGAAGCAAGGTGTTGCCCGGAATTACCCGCCAGGTCTTGCTCGAACTAGCGCCGAAGCTGGGGTTGATTGTGGACGAGCGGGCCATCCGCGAGGAGGAAGCGCGCCGGGCGGATGAAGTTTTCATCACCAGCACCACGCGCGAGATTTCCTGGGTGGCCCGCTGGAACGACCGGAACGTCGGCCAGGCCCGCTGCGGGCCGATCACCCTGAAATTGCACGCCGCCCTGCGGCAGAAAATCTCCCGGGAGACGGCGTGATCAGAACGATGAAAACGTCGCTGATGTCTTCATCCAACTTTTGTTACGCTGGTAGCGTCAAGTGCAGATTACCGCGAAGGCGCGAAGGACGCGAAGTTGCGCGAAGAAATTCAATGCTTAGTTCTTCTTCGCGCAACTTCGCGTCCTTCGCGCCTTCGCGGTAAGGCTTTTTCGGAGAATCGCAATAAGACCGGGATCCCCCTCTACATCCGCGGATCGTCGAGCGATTCATCGCCCAGCTCGCTGTCCTTCAACTGATTGAGCAGATCAACGTAGTCGGCATCGTCCAATTCAAACCAATCCGGGATCGCCGCCACCGAGCACCCGCGGCGTTCCGCCAGCGCTTCGACGATGCGCTTGCGGAGTTCAGGATCGACGATTTCGCGGATGCGGATCATTCTGCCGCCAGTAATGTGATTACCTTTAAGCAACAGCTTTACGACGCTGTTTTCGGCGTCCAAGCGGCGCCCGCTTCTCGCCGAAGAAATCCGTCTCGTGCGAAAGCCGCAGCAGGTCAAAATACATCAGAAGCCTTCTGCGGTCGGTCGTTTGTTCGTAGTCTCCGGAATCGTTGACGAGCCAAATGCACTCCAGGCCATCCTGAGGCGAATAATACCCAACGCGAAATTCGCGTCCGATTTGCTTACGCCAGCCGGGCGTGGCCTCGTCGTATCGGCTCAGCCGAACCAGCGTTTTCGGAGGGATCACGAGCGGAATTCTCATCTCGTGAGCATTATACAGCCTATAGCCAAAACGTGCGAATAATCGGTTGTTTCGCCTTGGCCGCCTCCGGGAGATTCATGCCGAGCGATGAGTGACCGGCCAACGTGTGGGGATATTGCACAGTGATGGACTGCCCTATTCTCAGGCAGGCCCTCATTCGCTCTCCGTTTATGGATTCCGGATTCGCACATATCCCGGAGAGATGACGCAGAACGCGCCGGGCAGTTCGTTGGAATGTTTTCGAATCGCCAGTCTCACCAAATCCACTTTGGCGGTCGTCGAAAGGCCCGGCAGGCGAACAAGCATAACTCCACGCGTAACTCGTTGAAGGCGGTAAACCAATAGCCCAAAATCCTTGTCTTCAGTTAGAAGGATGGAATTTGTGGAGTTTGCAAGTTCCAGCACCTGATCGTCGTCCATGCCCGGCTGCATTTCCGCGACGTACAAGACGTTGTGGCCGTCGGCGCGAAGAGCCGTCACGATTGACCCGTCGACATTTTCGTCCATAAGAAAATTCACGCGGGCGATCCGTGGATCGGATATATGACTTCAGAACCGAGAGATTTAGCGGCGAAATCCAAGGCGGCGCGAATCGCCGGCTCGCTCAGACGCGGATACGCACGAAGAAGCTGCTCGACGGTTTCCCCCGCAGCAAGTTTTTCAAGGATCAACTCGACCGTGATTCTTGTCCCCGCGATAACGGGCTTGCCCATCATGACTTTGGGATTGCTTTCGATCAAAGATTCTGCCATGGTTGCCTCTGAGCGGCCCATCCGATTATACACCATCAAAGGAGATTTTCGGAATACTCCGCTGGATTTCCAAAAAGCCAGCACGGTAAGAACACCTTACTATTGCTTAAGAACGAAATCCGGAGATATCGACGATGAAAAACCGAGGATCAAACTTGGCAGTGCTGGCGACGGCAGTGAATGCAATTTTGAGCGAGTACAACGATTTTTGGGTACTCTCGGCGTTAACCGACCGAAGCTATGAGGAGGGTGATCGAAATGCCGAGTTCAGGGCAGAAATCGAGCACTATGAGTCCGCTGGAATTCCGGAATCCCTCGTGGGCCAACTTCGGAAGGGAATCAACGGAAATTTGGCAGAAATACTTGAAACTCAAAACGTGGGAATTGGGCAAGTTCTTCGCAATAAGGGGCGCGGACAGGATTTAATCTTCGGTCCATGGGAGCGTGGCGGGGTCGCGATGGTCGAAATAAAACTCGTATTCGATTGCACAGTTGCGAAATATTTTCCGTCAGTAGCGGCTGATTGGATTAAGCTTTCAATGGTTCGCGCCGACCAATTTGACGGCGATCTTTTTCTCGTGGTCTTTTTTGCAACGCTCCCGAACTATACTTATCCCGCTGGATCCTGGTTCGGGGTCAGCGGATCGAGTCGCGATAAGTATCTCAGAAACTGCGGGATCGAAGACCAGTTGCACAAGCTGAGAAGGTTTTTGCACCACGTGCCCTGTTGGCCCGAAAATGGCAGTCCCCGGGCACAAACCTTGCGGCCATTGGCATCGGAAGTTTCGCAAGGACTTGCCGATCTATATCGACAGAATTTTCGGACGTCCGCTGCCGGCGGTTGGTCGTTCCAAGCGCCCACTCACCTACGCGACGGCGCCGTCGGAGTTGCGATCTGGGAAGTAAGGTGAATACCCACCCTGCGCGTGTATGGCCATTTCTTGTTCAATAGCCATACTCCTTCCATCGCCGCTCGATCAATTCTTTCGTCTTCTGATCCATCTCCAATTCCTTCGGCCACGCGCGCACCTTTCCCTCTTCGGCCCATTTGGCGGTCGCGTCGAAGCCGATCTTGCTTCCCGCGCCGTGTTCCGGGCTGGCGTGATCCAGAATGTCCACCGGGCCGTGGACGATCTCGCTGTCGCGCTGCGGATCGCAGTTTGAAAACAGATGGAACAGCACGTCCTGCTCGTCCTGAACGTTCACCTGCTCGTCCACGACGACGATGAATTTCGTGAAGGACATCTGGCCCGCGCCCCAGATCGCGTGCATCACGCGCCGGGCTTGATACGGATATTCCTTGCGAATCTTCACGAAGACGCAGTTGTGGAAAACCCCGCTGATCGGCAGGTTGTAATCGAGAATGTCCGGCACGATCGTCCGAAGCAGCGGAAGAAAAATCCGCTCCGTCGCCTTGCCTAGAAAATAGTCCTCCATGGGCGGCTTGCCGACGATGGTCGCCGGATAGATCGGATTCTTCCGATGGGTGATGGCCGTGACGTAAAACGCGGGATACCAGTCGGCCAGGCTGTAAAAGCCCGTGTGGTCGCCGAACGGGCCTTCCATCAATCTTTCGTCCGGATCGACGTATCCTTCAATGACGATCTCGGCATTGGCGGGGACTTCCAGGGGAATGGTCCGGCATTTGACCAGTTCGATTCCGCGATCGTTGAGGAATCCGGCGAAAAGCAGTTCCTCGATTCCCGGCGGCAGGGGCGCGGTGGCGACGTAGGGGAGCACGCTTTCTCCGCCCAGCACGACCGCTAGCGGCATTTTTTCTCCTCGTTTGCGGTACGTGCGAAAATGGCGGGCGCCGTCGTGGTGCACGTGCCAGTGCATCGCGCATTTTCGCGGGCCAAACTGCTGGACGCGGTACATGCCGATGTTGCGATCGCCGGTTTCCGGGTCTTGCGTGAAGATTCCGCCGAGGGTGACGTATCGCCCGGTGCCCCGCTCCGTGAGCTTGGCGCAGGCCGCCCGGTCGAACACCTGCCCGCTATCCAGGTCGCCATCCAGCGGCCAGCATTGAATCAGCGGCAACCGATTCAAATCCGCCTTGTCCCCTTCCAGAACCACCTGCTGGCATATTCCGCTGCGGACCGACCTCGGCGGGAAACTCCCCAGCTTCAGCAAATCCGGCAGCCTCTTCATCTTCTCCATCAGCGTCGTGGGAATCTCCGGCTTGACCAGCGCCTGCACGCGCTCGGCCAATTCCGCCAGGGTCTTCGATCCCAACGCCTGATTCACCCGCCAGTACGATCCGAAGACGTTGATGGCCACCGGAACGTCCGACCCGACGACGTTCTGGAACAGCAGGGCCTTTCCGCCAAGGTCAGCCGCGGGGGACCGGTCGGCTTCCTGATGTCCGTGCGGGGCCGGTGTCTTGCTCACGCGATCGCAGATCGCGGAGATTTCAAGCTTCGAATCAACGCTGGCCGAAATTTTCGCCAGCTCGCCCTCGCGTTCCAGAAGTGCCAGAAAATCCGAAAAAGTCTCAGTGCCCATGCGTATAAGCGTAAGGCGGGGTGGCATGCGCTGCCAGCCCTCGCTCAACCGGGAAGAAAGACGAACGAACCGCCAAGACGCCAAGAACGCCAAGGTGGGAATCAGCAAGACTGAACTACATCTTGCCTCAGATGTACTTCAGATGCGCTCGGAAAATTCAGTCTTTTCTGCGATTGAATTCTTGGCGACCTCGGCGTCTTGGCGGTTCAATCGCTTCTTTCCAGATGGGGCTAATCGGAGCTGTGCGCCTGCGGACCCGTCGGATTGCGCGTGGAATTCGATCCCGCTCCGCCGGGGAACACCAATTCATCCCCATTGCGAAGCACCCAGTTCTGCTTTTGGTCCATCAGCCGCCCGCTCGCGTCGAGTTGGATCAATTGCCGGGTCTTTCCTTCCGGCGCCTGGCGAATCAGAACAATGGTGATCGGCTTGCCCGGCTTGGCCGCCAGATCGCGCGCCAGAATCGTCGATACCGTATCACCCGGCCGAAGCACGTGTTGGCCCGGATGCGCCGCTCCGCCGCTGACAACGTATTGGCAGCATGGCGTCGTCGTCGCCGCTCCCGAGCCCGCCGCCGGCGCGGACGAAGCTGGCGGCTGGCATGCAAGCGCCGACAGACTCACCACGGAAACAAAAAATAGTTGGCAACGCATCCCGAAAGCGCGGCTCATTTCGACCAGAGAGTATACCAACATGCTCCCAATTCGCCTAAAACCCGTCGCGCTGCACGGCGGCGTGATAATCGGCCAGCGCCGCCCTCCATGGGCGCATCGGCCGGCCAATCCGGCGCTCCAGCGCCTCAAGGTCCAGAACGCTGTAGCCGGGACGAATCGCCGAAGCCGGCCGTTTTTGCGCCCATTCGGCGCTGGAAATCGGCGCGATTTCCGCCTTCACGCCGAATTCTTCCAGCGTGGCTCTGGCGAAATCAAACCACGTCGTTTGCCCGGAATTGGTGACGTGCCACAGCCCCGACGCCCCGCTGTCGAGCAGGTCGAGAATCGCCGCGCCCAGATCGACCGTGTACGTCGGCGAGCCCACCTGGTCGTTCACCACGGTCAGCCTCTTGGGGCCCGGCAGGCCTGCGGCCTGCACCATGGTTCGCGGAAAATTGAGCCCGTGCCGGCCGTAAAGCCAGGCGGTGCGGACAATCAGCCATCGCGCGGGGGCATGTTTTTGAAGTTCCCGCTCGCCCAGAAGTTTCGATCTGCCGTAGGCGCTGAGCGGATTCACCGGATCGCCCGGCAGATACGGCCGGCGCCCGGTTCCGTCGAAAACAAAATCCGTGCTGATGTGAACCAGCACCGCATTGGAGGATTTGCATGAGCCGGCGAGCAGGCCGACGGCGTAGCCGTTGACGGCGTCGGCTTTCTCAGTCTCCTGCTCGCAAAGATCAACCTTGGTATGAGCGGCACAGTTCAGCACCAGGGTGGGACGCCGATCGGCGAAGAGTTTTTTCACGGCCGACGGATCGGTGATGTCGATCTGCGGAAGATCGACGACAACCGGCCGGCGTCCGCGCGAGACGAGAAGATCGGTTAAGGCGTGCCCAAGCATTCCCTGGCCGCCGACGATAAGGATGGAATCGTAAAGATCGCTCATTTGCCCGCCAATCGTAACAGCGCCTCGCCCCAAAGGCGCTGGGTCGTCCAATCGCTCATCGCCGCCGCACCGAGCTTCTGATACAGCTTGATGGCCGGCTCATTCCAATCGAGCACCGACCATTCCAGCCGTCCGCAATTCCGCTCAACGGCGATCCCCGCCACTGCCTTTAGCAGCGCCCGGCCGATTCCCTTTCGGCGATGCTCCGGCAACACGAACAAATCCTCCAGCCAAATCCCCGGCCGCCCCGCGAACGTCGAGAACGTCGTGAAAAACAGGGCGAATCCCACCGGTTTGGGCCCGATTTTCGCCACGATCGCCTCCGCCGCCGGACGGGCGCCGAACAAATGCTCCCGAAGTTGAGCCTCGGTCGCCTTTACCTCGTGCGAAAGCTTCTCATATTCCGCCAGTTTGCGGATGAAATCGAGGATGGCGGGAACATCGGCTTCGGCGGCGGGGACTATCACGGTCATTGCACTGAAATGGTAATGCACATGGACTGGAATGCGAAAGTCGTCGCGCGCGCCGACATCGCCCGCATGGGCAGGATGCCCATGCCACCGACTATCTTCCGCCGTATTGCTGTTCGTAATATTTCAGATACTCCCCGCTCTTGATCGCCCGCCACCAATCCTGGTGGTCCTTGTACCATTGAATCGTCGTTTTGATCGACTGCTCGAACCGATGCTTCGGCTCCCAGCCCAATTCGCGTTTGATCTTGCCGGCGTCGATGGCATATCGGCGGTCGTGGCCCGGGCGGTCCTTCACGTATTGCACGCTTTCGTCCCAGGTTTTGCCCATTTCGCGGAGGATGGTTTCGGTGATCTTGCGGTTGGTGATCTCGTTGTTGCCGCCGACGTTGTACACCTCGCCGGGCGTGCCCTTATCCAGCACGGCCCAGATGGCGTCGCAATGGTCCTCGACGTGCAGCCAGTCGCGGACGTTCATGCCGTCGCCGTACAGCGGGACCTTTTTCCCTTCGATCAGATTGGTGACGAACAGCGGAATGACCTTTTCGGGAAATTGATACGGCCCGTAATTGTTGCTGCATCGCGTGATGAGCACCGGCATCTTGAACGTGTGAAAATACGCTCGAACCAGGCAATCGGCCGCGGCCTTGCTCGCGCTGTACGGGCTGTTCGGCTGTAGCGGAGTCTGTTCCGTGAACTTGATGTCCGGCCGATCCTCCGGCAGCGTTCCGTACACCTCATCCGTGCCCACCTGAAGAAATTTTTGGATGTTCCTGGCTCGGGCGACGTCGAGCAAAACCTGCGTCCCGACCACGTTGGCCTGCACGAACGGCCCGGAGCCGAGGATGGACCGATCCACGTGCGTCTCGGCCGCGAAGTTGACGATATGCGTGACTTTATGCTCGTCGCACACCGCCCCGAGCAAATCCGGATCACAAATATCCCCGCGAACGAACACCGCCCGATCCGACAACACGCCCTGAAGGTTCGCCAGGTTGCCGCAATACGTCAGCTTATCCAGCGCGACGATTCTTGCCGAAACGCGCCGCGAAGCGAGAAGCCTGACGAAATTGGACCCGATAAACCCGGCCGCGCCGGTGACGAGGATGGTTTGCATAACTTCCCGTATTCTTGCGCGGCCCGCCGACTTCAGTCGGCGGGTCACTCGGACAAAGCAAATCGTCCGAATAATCAAGCCGCGCTTACCGGCGTAAGCCTGAAGACGCGGGCGATCTTGGCGACTGCCGCCACTTCGCCGCGGCGCAGCGAGAGGCGAATATCGTCCAGCCTGCGCGCTTCCTCAGGCGACAAATAAGGAGCCCAGGCATCGTCGGATTCGATCAATTCCACGTCTACCTCCGCGAGGTAGCTTCCCTCATGTAAGAGTTTTGTCTGTTTTCGGGACGCCATAGGCGCTACTTCCCTTCCTTATTCGCCCCGCACTTGGAAACCGTGTTGCACGCCTTGAGATAGAAGTCGATGTTTTCCCCCGCGTCGGCCCAGAAGCCGTCAACTTTGTCGTACGTCATCTCGCCGCGCTCGATGTACGCGTTGTTGACATCGGTGATTTCCAGCTCGTTCCGGGCTGACGGCTTGAGCTGGCGGACGATGTCGAAGACGTTTTTGTCGTAGAAATAAATCCCGATGACCGCCCAATTGCTCTTTGGCTCTTTGGGTTTTTCGACGATGCGAACGACGCGATCGCCGTCCATTTCGGCCACGCCGTAGGCGCGGGGGTTTTCCACCTGTGCCAGCAGGATTTTCGCTCCGTCGCGCTGCTGGATGAACCTCTGGCAAGCCCGGCGGATCGTGTATTCCAGGATGTTGTCGCCGAGGATCAGGCAGATGCTGTCCCCGCCGGCGAAATGTTCCGCCAGGCCCAGCGCCTGCGCGATTCCTCCGGCGCCTTCCTGATAGGTGTAATTCAGGTCTTTCAGACCGAAATCCCGCCCATTGCCCAAGAGCCGGATGAAATCCCCGCTGTTATTTCCCCCCGTGACCAGCAGCACGTCTTCGATGCCCGCCTTGGCCATGCACTCCAGGGGATAATAGATCATCGGCTTGTCATACACCGGCAGCAGATGCTTGTTGGTGACTTTGGTGAGCGGGAACAGCCTCGAGCCGGTGCCCCCGGCAAGAATAACGCCTTTCATGTGTGCCTCAAAGGAAGTTGCAAATTACGAGTTGCAAGTTACAAGTTGCAAGTGCAAGTTGAAAGCCAAATCATTCCCTCAACTTGCACTTGCACTTGCAACTTGCCACTTCCAACTCATTTTTCAATTCACCACTGACAAACTCCGGACGGACTTCGGCAACTCGAAGGAAATCCCCTCCTCCAGCAGCGTTCGCGTTTCAATTTCTCCGCCGAAATCGCGGCACAGACGATGCACCAGCTCGCTCACCAGATGCTCCGGCGCCGATGCCCCGGCCGTCACCAGCACCGCGTTTTTGTTGTCGAACCAATTCGGGTCCAACTCCGATTCATCGTCGAACAGATGCGCCGGCTTGCCCGCTTCCACCGCCCGTTCCACCAGCCGTTGGCTGTTGGAACTGTTCTTGCTCCCGATCACCAGCACCAGGTCCACCTCCGGACTGAGGATCGTGACCGCGTTCTGCCGGTTGGTCGTCGCATAACAGATGTCATCCTTGCCCGGATAGCGAATGTTCGGAAACCTGGCCTTCAGCGCGTCGATCACCCGCTGGGCATCGGAAACGCTCAGCGTCGTCTGCGTCACGTACGCCAGCCGGGCATACGGATTCACCTTCAGATTCGAGGCCTCCTCCGGCGTCTCCACCACGATGATCGAATCCGGGGCCTCACCCACCGTGCCGATCGCCTCATCGTGCTTGCGATGCCCGATGAAGATCACCGTATACCCGTCGCGCACGTACCGCAGCACCTCCATGTGCACCTTGGTCACCAGCGGACACGTCGCGTCCACCTCGATCAGCCGCCGTTCCTTGGCCCGTTGCCGCACCTCCGGCGAGATGCCATGCGCGCTATAAACCACCAGCCCGCCCCGCGGAACCTCGTCGATGTCATCCACAAACGTCACCCCCCTTTTCCTGAACCCGTCCACCACGTGCCGGTTGTGCACGATCTCGTGATAGACGTAAACCGGCGGGCCTTTCATGGCCAGGACCTTGTCCACGGTCTCGATGGCCATATTGACCCCCGCACAAAAGCCGCGCGGATTGGCTAGGATGATCTTCATGCTGCGGGGAATGGTATCGGATATTGCGTTTGGAGGAAAGTGATGGGTCATTTGGGTGTGGGTTCATGGCGCCGATTCGTTCGCTTCCCGGGGCTGAAGTTCGTCTTCGCCTGGGGGCTCAAATATGCGTGCCCATTCTCTTACCCGAGCCTCGTCGATACAAAACGTCCCTGGCGGCCGCCGATCGTTTCTGGCGGCCAGGCGAGTCAAAAGCACCTCTTCCGTCACGTTCAGAAAATGCAGTTCACTGCGCGCCCCGAGCCGCGTCGCTCGCGCTCGAAAGTCGTCTCGCTCGATGCGCGACCAGAAACCATAGTCCAGGATGACATCCACGCCGAGCACAAGCACACGAGCCGCCAGATCCCATAGAACGGATTCCACCGGGTCGCGCGCGGCGTCGAGCCGCGCACCCGAAATATCATCGCCGAACAGACGTGCGATCCACTCGTCGGGAGTCAAACGGACTGCCGAACGCTCCTGTTCGATCCGCCGCGCCAACGTGGTCTTTCCCGCACACGGAAGGCCGCAAATCAGATGAAGTGTCGCCATGGTTTGTTTCTCGCATCGCTCGACCGCGGTGTAAGGTCAGGCGACGGCAATCGCGAGCCGTAGCTCAACAAACCCTGACTGTGACATCAGCCTAAACTGCCGTCAACCGGCGCAAAACCTCGAAATGAACCGGTGGCGTGATTTGTCATTCGTCCTGGTCATTTGTCGCTTGGTTCTTCGCTAATGACAAATGACCCTCCTCCCCTTATCTTTGCACACTTTCACCGGGAGCAATCCGTGGCTCAAATCAGGCCGTTCGCCGGAGTGCGTTATTCGCGGAAAATTGGATCGGATTTATCCAATCTCATCGCCCCGCCATACGATGTCCTCGACGAAGGCGCAAAACGCAAGCTCCAAGCCGGCCATCCGCAAAACATCGTCACCGTCGATCTGCCCCACCTGCCCGCCAAGACCGTCGGACCCGATGCCGCCTACGCCATGGCCAACGACACCCTCCAGTCCTGGCTCTCCGCAGGGGTTCTCCAGAAAGACCCCAAGCCGGCGATCTATCCCTACTCCCAGACCTACACCCATGGCGAGCGCACCTTCCATCGCCGCGGAATGATCGTCCTGGTCAAGCTCAGCCCCTTCGGCGAAGGCCACGTCGTTCCGCATGAAAAAACCTATCCGGATGCCATCCAGGACCGGCTGAAACTCACCCGCGCCACCCGCATGCAGCTTTCGCCCGTCTTCGGACTGTTTCCCGATCCCAAATCCCAGATCACTTCGGCCCTTTATAAAAACCTCAGCAAGCCCGAAACGACCGCGACGCTCGACGGCGTGCGCAACGACCTCTGGACCGTCATCGACAGCGAAACCGAAAACGCCATCATCGACTTGATGAGCGCGCGATCCATCTATATCGCCGATGGACATCACCGCTACACCATGGCGCTGCAGTACCAAAAGGAACGCTCCGAGGCCCACGGCGGCCGCCTGCCGCCGGGGCATCCCGCCAATTTCTGCCTGTTCGCCCTCGTCGGCATGCAGGACGACGGATTGCTCATCCTGCCAACCCATCGCCTGATCTCCGGATTGAAGGACTTCGACGCCGAGGCCCTGCGAAAAGCGCTCTACCCAGCCGCCGCCGTCACCGATCTCAACATCCCCGAATCCGAATTGCCCCATTACATCGACGCCGTTCTGCCGAAACAGCCGCCGTCAACCTTCGGCCTATTCGACGGCCGGACGCGCCACACCTACCAGATCACTTTTGCCGATCGCGACGTCCTCAAATCCATCGAACCCACCCGCTCCCCCGCCTGGCGGCAACTGGACGTCGCCGTCGTCCAACACTATTTGCTCGACCAAATCTTCAAGCCCAAATTCGCCGGAGGGAATGACCCCGGCCGCGGCTACACAGCCGACAGCAAAGCCGTCGCCAAGATGACCGATGGCCAGAAATACCAGATCGCCCTGCTGCTCAAGCCCACCCCTCTGCACGCCCTGGAAGAATTAGGCAAGACCAACGAAGTGATGCCGCCGAAGAGCACGTTCTTCTACCCCAAGCTGGCCACGGGGATGGTAATGAATCCGTTGCATTGACGCCTTCTTCCCCGTGTAGCCGCAATACCGTTCAACGACTGGAGCAGCTTCTTTCCATTAGCCCCCGGCTTTGCCGGGGTTTCCCGTGATGAGCGCAGCGCAATCCATGCCGAGCACACCCCGGCAGTGCCGGGGGCTAACGGAAAGAGGCAACGCCTTGTCCCTTGCTCAGGTTCTTAGCCAAAAAGGTTATCGAATTCGTTGTGAGTGCCGATCCATGCCCAGACGATGGTATCGCCATCACGCTCGCCGACGGCCCGGTATTGCTCATTGATCCGAACAGACCAGACGTGATCGTATCCGGCAAGTTTCTTGAAGCGAAGCGAAGGATGGTCTGGGTTCTGTGCAAATAGCGCATAGGCGCGACGCGCAGCTTCCCGGACCGGTCCGTCCAACCGCGAATAGGCCCGCCAGAAACTCGGCCGGGTGCGTGAATTCACAGGCGGCTTTGGTCAAGCGGTTCATCGCCTTCGGCGGCCGATTCGCGGAGGAATTTTTCCAATCCCGGCCGCCGCTGCGAACCGGCGAGGCTACGTTCCCATGCCTCGTCGTCCTGACGTGAAAGCAGAAAACGCGCGAAATCCACAAGTTCCGCCTGCTTATCGTCCGGCAGAGCCTTGCAAACCTCGATGATTTCTTCCGTGACGCTCATACGGGTTTAATAACCCCAAATGAAAGGGAATTCAACAAGTTTTCGCTTATAGCTCGCCGCCCCTATAATCGCCGCTCATGTCCGTCCCCGTTCAAGTCCCTACATGCCCTGGAAGAATTAGGCAAGACCAACGAAGTTACGCCGCCGAAGAGCACGTTTTTCTATCCCAAGCTGGCCACGGGGATGGTGATGAATCCGTTGCATTGACGCGTTTTCCCCGTTATCCCCTCGATCAGTCTGCGTCTCGATTCTCCGCTTCGCGCGAATTCAACCGGACGCCCAGTTCAAGCTTCATGCAAAAGACCGTGGTTGCGCCTCAAAGTAGCTTTTTTGGTACCGCTCTTGGCGGCAAGAGTTGGTGCGGTAAAATGATGGCTCAAGCCGAAGGGAGCCTTATGGGCAAGTCTTTTGGAATCATTCTGGCTCTTGTGCTCGGTATGGGAATGCTCATACTTATTGGTGGGACTCTTTATTTGCGACATGAGCAAGAAGTGCCGAAACCGTCGGTTACTGCACAACAACCAAGGCATATTATTCATGTTCCTGAACAAGATTCCCGGTTTTCGGATCCGATACCATCTATGCCCGTGATGGTGGGCATTCTTATTGTTCTGGGCGTTGGGGCGTATTTGGTAGGCGTTGCACTTAGTAAGCCCCGTTGGCACCAAGAAACCCGTCCTGATGGGGTTTGGGTGCGCGAAAGCGTGAGTTGGTTTATTTGGTTTTGAGATAACTTCCCGTGATCGCACCACCAGCGGCGGGAGAGTTAGGCGAGCTGATTAGATGGGGAAGGTCTGTGCGCCTCGCCGATCTAAGACGCTTTCCTCCGCATCACCAGACGCAAGCCCTGGGCCACCATTTGCGATCTCTTGAGGCGATTGGCCCGGGCGAAGGCATCCACCTCCCGGAGCAGTCCCCGCTCGATGCTAACTGGGACGATTGCCGCGCCTTGGCCGATCTTCGGCCGGCCCGCGCGACGCTCGGCTTTGCGATGCAAGGCCTTGTCCTTTGCCCGTAGCGGCTTCGTGGGAATCGGAGCCGGGGAATCGTACTTCGCAACCTCGCGATCCTTTTGGGCGTCGGAGAGCGCCATGAACCGGTCGTACTCCGATTTTCTTTTTCTTTGCATTTGAAACCTCGTCATTTGAAAACCTTGCACTGGATTTATTATATAATAAATCCTGTGGGAGGCAAGAGGCAAATTGGACATGGCCGCGACGCCTCGCCAGCCCGGGCGAAGACCGCGAAAGAAAAATTAATTCCCAAAAAATCCGCACTTTCCCAAAAACACGTCTAAAAGCTTCACGTCCCGGCTATAGATGTAGAGGGAGATGCATTTTTGTTGTCGATCCAGCAACCATTATCCCGGTCCGAATGCGGTCATCTCCGACACTGCCAAAATGGCCGACCGCTGCTTTTTCAAGTGGGTCCCCCCGTAGACGTAGACAAAACCCCCCGCGGCGCTATCGAAAATGGGGGTTTCGTAGACGGCACACCAAGGCCGATTCTGCAACCGTAGCTTTATAATGGCCGTTGGACCGGTGTTTCCCACAGTTGCCTTGCATCCCTATAATCCCCCCTCCTATTGGGAACGGAGTTTGGTTTGGCGCAACAGTTTTTCCAGCATACGTTTGACAACGGCCTGACCCTGCTCGGCGAAAAGATGCCGGCGGTGCAATCGGCGGCGATGACGCTCATGTTGCCGGCCGGGTCGGCGGGTGATCCGAAGGACCGGTCCGGCCTGGCGACCGTCCTGTCCGATCTGGTCCTGCGCGGCGCGGGCGAGCGCGACAGCCGGCAATTGACCGATTATCTCGATAGCCTCGGACTTCAGCGCTCCGCCAGCGTCAGCGTCGATCATACGCGATTCTCCTGCGCCGCCGTGGCCGACCGGGTCGTCGAATCTCTGGCGGCTTATGCCGACATCGTCCGCCGGCCCCATCTGCCGGCGGCGGGTTTCAAGGCGGCGCGCGATCTGGCGCTTCAGTCGCTCAAGGGATTGGAAGATGATCCGCGTCAGATGCTGCTGGTGAAACTGCGCGAGTGGTTCCTGCCGTTCCCGCTGGGAAGGAACCCGATGGGTCAGCCGGGCGATCTGAAAAAACTCACGCTCCAAGCGTGCCGCGCCGATTGGCATCGCCGCTATCACGCCAACGGCGCGATTCTGGCGCTGGCCGGCAACATCGACTTCGAGCGGATCAGGGACGAGGCGGCAAAGCATTTTGGCGATTTGCCCGCCGGGCCGGAGGCTAAGCTGAAGCTGCTGCCCCCGAAGGGGCCGCTTCACCACGTCAAGCAAACGAGCGAGCAGACGCACATTGGGATCGCCTATTGGGCCGCGCCGGAAAACGATCCGGATTACTACGCCATTCGCGCCGTCATGGAAGCCTTCGGCGGCGGAATGAGCAGCCGGCTATTCTCCGAAGTCCGGGAAAAGCGCGCTTTGTGCTACAGCGTCTGGGCTGGATATACGAGCCTGAAATCCATGGGCGCGATTCTCGGGTACGCCGGCTCGAGCAACGACCGCGCCCAGGCCACGCTGGATTGCATTGTGTCTGAAATTCACCGGCTGCGCGAGGGAATCACCCAGCCGGAATTGGACCGGGCCAAGATCGGACTCAAGGCCAGCACGATCATGCAGGGCGAATCGACGTCCGCCCGCTGCGGCGCGATCGCCCACGACTTTTTCATGCGCGGGCGAATCCGTACTTTGGATGAAATCGAGCGCGAAATCGACAGCCTGACCCTCGACCGCGTGAACGGGTATTTGCGCGATCACAAACCGGGCCCGTTTACGATCGTGACGGTCGGACCCAAAGCGTTGCGGGTACCTGAATCATGACGCAAACAACGTATAAGCGGAAGAGGCGGAGAATTGAACCACGGATTACACGGATTGCACGGATTGGAACTGATTTTATCCGTGTTATCCGTGTAATCCGTGGTTCCATTCCTTTCGTCATGCCCAAGCGCCGCTGGCGTCCATAAATTGGAGGCAGAGCTACCCGAATGAAGTTCCATCGCACGCAACTTTCCAACGGGCTTCAGATCATCGCCGAGGCGAACCCCGACGCCCATTCCTTCGCCGCCGGGTTTTACGTCAACACCGGCAGCCGCGACGAATCCGCCGACATCAACGGCGTTTCCCATTTTCTCGAACACATGATGTTCAAAGGCTCCGGCAAATACACGTGGGAAGACGTCAACCGGATCTTCGACGAGATGGGCGCCAACTACAACGCCTACACCAGCCAGGAAAACACCGCCTATTTCGCCAACGTCCTGCCGGAATTCACGCAAGCGGCAATCGAGCATCTGTCGCATCTGCTCCGGCCGGCCATTCGGCAGGAGGATTTCGACACCGAGAAGAAGGTGATTCTGGAAGAGATCGCGATGTATCTGGACGATCCGGGCCATCGGATTTACGAATCCCTGATGGCAACGCATTTCGGCAAACATCCGCTGAGCATGAGCGTGCTGGGCGCCGCGGGCACGATCCGCAAGCTCAAGCGTGAACAGATGGTCGAATATTTCGGGCGTCGATATGGGCCGGGGAACACGATCCTGGCGGCGGCGGGAAAACTGGATTTTGACCAACTGGTCGCGATTGCGCAAGAATACTGCGGTCAATGGGAGCCGTCCGAATCGCCCCGGAGCCAGCCGGCGCCGGTGTTTCGATCTCACCGGAAATCCATGGCGGACGGCAAGTTGAACCGGCAATACACGATGGGCCTGACGCCCGGCCCCAGCGCCCAGGACGAGCGGCGTTTCGCCGCCCGCGTCCTGGCGGACGTGATCGGCGACTCCGAGGGCAGCCGGCTCTATTGGGCGCTGGTCGACAACGCCATCGCCGAGGACGCGGATTTCGGCTTCTATCCCCACGACGGCTGCGGGAGCTTTTACATTTCCCTGACCACCAATCCCGACCGGGCCGACGAGGCGTTAAGAATCGCCCGCGCCGAGTTGGAGCGAGTCAAAACCGATCTCACCGACGGCGAAGTGGAACGCGCCAAGAACAAGATCGCCAGCGGCATTGTCCTGGAAGGCGAAGTCCCCATGGGCCGGCTCCGCGCCATCGCCGGGCAATGGCTCTATAACAAAAGCTATCGATCGCTGGAAACGGACATGCAGACGCTGCTGGCGATCAAGACGGATTCGTTGCGCGATCTCATGCGGGAATTTCCGTTTGATCCGATGACGATTGTGAGTCTGGGGCCGCGAAGCAAGTCCGAAATTCGAAATTCGAAATTCGAATGACGAATCAAATTCGAAATTCGAAACAGGTCTGCGTTTCGTCATTTGAATTTCGAATTTGATTCGAGTTTCGAATTTCGAGTTTTCACCTCATCCTCTCCGTCCCTTTCCGCAGCGTCCGCTTCTCCCACCAGGTGAGCGAATGCATGCCCTTGGCGCTGACTTTGGCGAGGATGCGATCAATTTTGTGCCGCTCGGCGTGCAAACGAATGGCCTGGCGCTGCATTCGTTTTTTGGCCCGAAGACTGGTTCTCCGTTGCTTCGGCGCGTCAAACAGACTTTGGCCGTAATCAACGTCATCAAATCCGTACGGCCCCGCTTCCAGCAGCATCCGCCTTTGCTGAAGGCAAGCCATGAACCCGAAAGCCGCGATCAAAACCAGCATCAGGTTCCACGCGGCGAATCCGATCATGGCCACCAGCACGGCGCCAACCATCCCGGTCACGACGGCAAATCGCATCGACTTGTAATACCCAAAAATGGCCCACAGGATTTCCTGGACCATGCGTCCGCCGTCGAATGGATAGAACACCATCAGCAAGTTGAAAACCAAAAGTGCATAGTTAACCAGGAAGATCCACCACAGATAATACGTCGTCCAGTCATGCGGTACGTAGGTCGTCAGTCCGCGCCGCACGGGGAACCAGGGAACGGCGGAAGCCGACCGGTTCAGCACGGCAATCGCGGTTCCGGTGAGGATGCAAATGACAAGATTGACCGCGGGTCCCGCCGCCGTGGTAATGAAGCTGGGCAACGGGCGGCGCGGCGGGTCAACGGAGGCCAGCCCGCCCAAGGGCCACATTAGAATGTCCTCCGCATGCCCGCCGACCCAACGCGCCGCAAAACAATGTCCGAACTCGTGCAGCAGCACGCTGCCGAACAATATGGTCATCGACACGATGGCATTTCGCGCACCGAGGTCGGAAAGCAGGAGCGTGATCGCAATGAAAATGATCAGCGAAGCGTGCGCTCGGACGCGAATCCCGAACGCGACAAACAGCGGGACCGATCCGCTGACCAGCCACATCAGAGGATTGGCGCCATACGATTGGCCACGAGAATAATCACGGTCCTGCCAGCCCACGGATCATCCTTTCAACTTTCGGATTGTAGCAGGGACAAAGACGGAATGCGGAGCAGCGGATCACGGCAGCAAATCGACCACGGCGATCTCACCGGCAGCCACGAGCGGTTTGACCCGGTCTTGAGCGGAATAAACCGAGCAATCGGCATATCGGAAGCCGAATTTGGCGGAACCATCGGGAACAGGGTTGCGATAGACTTCGACACGGCGGTCCGCCAGGTTGACGATCCAGTAATCCTGAATCCCCGCGCTGGCGTAGAGAGCGGCCTTGTCTCCGCGGTCATATTGCAGAGTCGTTTCGGAAACTTCCAGGGCCAATAGGGCCGTCGTGGGATGCCCCCTGCCGACATAATCCCGCTCGCAGCCTTCGACCACGGAAAGGTCCGGCTCCGGTTCGGACATTTCCCTCAAACGCAAGGGAAGCTGACAGCGAACCCAAAACGCATCCGGCATAATCTTTGAAACGGCCCTAAAAGCGAGGCTGACCGCCGCCGCGTGCGTGTCTCTCTGCGGAGCCATTTGAATAATCTCCCCGTCGATCAGTTCCACCCGCTGATCCTGAAAGAAGCCCAGATCGCCCATTCGATAATATTCATCAAGGCTCCAGCGCCGGACGGCGGGCGCGGAGAACTTTTCCAAAATCTCTCCATCGATCAATTCCACGCCTTGATCCTGGAAAAAACCCAGGTCGCCAAGACGATAATATTCTTCTCGGCTCCAACGCCGAGGGGCAGGTGCAGTGGCCAACATGACTAGACTCCTGAAATCATTGTAGCAATGTCTCCGCGTAACCTCTATCGGCATGCCGTCGAATGCCGACTATAATGGAGACTCATGCGTTCCGACACGTCCCGCAAATTCACGATGGCCGATCTCCGCGCCGCCAGGGATACGGGGGCGAAGGTGCCGATCCTCACCTGTTACGATTACACGACGGCCCGGCTGATGCAGGAGGCGGGGGTTCCGGCGTTGTTGGTCGGCGACTCGGCCGCCGGCGTGATTCTCGGACATCCAACCACTCTTCCGATTCCGCTGGCGTTCCTGATCGAATTGACCGCCGCCGTGCGCCGCGGCGCCCCCAAGTGCTTGCTGATCTCGGACATGCCGTTCGGGTCCTACCAGGCCTCGGCCGCTCAGGGCGTCAAAAACGTGATCCGGATGGTGCAACTTTCGGGCTGCGACTGTGTGAAGATAGAGGCGGCCGCAGGCCACCTGCGGCTGGTCGGCAGGCTTGCCGACGCCGGTATCGCGGTGATGGCCCACGTGGGGTTGCGCCCGCAGTCGATTGGATTGCTGGGGGAATACAAAACCCAGGGCCGAACCGCGCAGGAAGCGGAGCGTATCGTTGACTTGTCGTCCCGGCTGGTGCGCGCGGGGGCCGCGGCGGTTTTGCTCGAAGCCGTTCCGCCGGATGTTTCGGCCGCCGTGGTCGAGGCCGTTTCCGTGCCGGTGATCGGTTGCGGCGCCGGGCCGGCGTGCCATGGGTACGTGTTCGTCACCCACGACGCCTTGGGCCTGACCGCGCACAAGCCGAAGTTTGTGCCCAGCCTCGGCGATCTGGCGACGCCGATGCTCCAGGCGTTTCGCCAATACGTCGCGCTCGTCGCTGCCGGGAAATATCCCGCCGCCGAGCACAATTATGAAAAATCCGGTGGAAAATGAGCTTCCCATTGCCTAAGGAATAGATCAAGGAGTTTTACATGAAACTGATGCGGTCAGGATTCGGGGTGGCGGTTCTAAGTCTTTCGGCGATTGCGGCGGGTTATTTCGGCGGCCGGCCGATCCTGGAGCGCGTGGAATTCGCCCGCGCCGAGGCGGACGTCCAGTCCACCCGCGATCAACTTTCCACCGTCGAGGACCTTTCCACCGTATTCCGTCACATTGGCAAGGTCGTCGAGCCATCCGTCGTTCAAATCAAGGTCCACAAGACGATCAAAGAGTCGCGCTCGCGCATTCCAGACAACGACGAACTCCGCCGATTTTTGCACGAGCATGGATTCGGCGATGTCCCCAACTTCGACGACGGCTCTGGAAACGATCAGGGTCTCGATGAAACCGGCACCGGCAGCGGCGTCATCATGGATGCCGAGAACGGCCACGGGTACGTCCTGACCAACAACCACGTCGCCGGCGATGCCAGCAGAATGGAGATCACGCTCTCCGATGGCCGCAAGATCACCGGCAGCGACGTCAAGCTCCTCGGCGCCGATCCCAAGAGCGATCTGGCCGTCGTTCAGATCAACGCCGACCGCCTCATCCCCGCCAAGTGGGGAAATAGCGACGACCTTGAAAAAGGCGACTGGGTGATGGCCTTCGGCAGCCCGTTCGGATACGTCGGCTCCATGACCCACGGGATCGTCAGCGCGCTCAATCGCAACGAAATCCTTCAAACGCAGGATTATGAAAACTTCATCCAGGTCGATGCCCCGATCAACCCCGGCAACAGCGGTGGGCCGCTGGTGAACGTCCACGGCGAGGTCATCGGCATCAACACCGCCATCGCAACCGTCAGCGGCGGATTCCAGGGCATCGGATTCGCCATCCCGTCCAACCAGGCGAAAGAGGTTTACACCGCTCTGAAATCCCACGGCAAAGTGGTTCGCGGCTGGCTCGGCATCAGCATCAAGAGCGTCTCCGACGAGCCTGATGTCGCCAAATATCTGGGATATCAGGGCAGCGGCGGAGTTCTCGTCGTCGAGACGTTCCCCAACTTCCCGGCGTCCGGAAAACTTCATCACGGCGATATCATCACCGCGATCAACGGCCAGCCGCTCACCGACGTCCAACAGCTTCGCAACACGATCGCCGATATGGCCCCGAACACCTCCATCACCCTGCACGTCTTCCGCAACCAGAAGGAGCTGGACGTGCAGATCACCCTGGGCGATCAGCCTGAAGATATCGCGGCGATCCTCGGCCACGGGGAGAACGGCGAGAATCCGGGACCGGCAAATGAGGAGGCCCAATCCCCCGCGGCCCTGGGCATGACGCTCAAGACGCTTGACGCCCAGACGGCCCAGTCCCTTGGCCTGGGCGACGTGAGGTCGGGCGCCGTGATCACCGGCGTGGAACGCAACTCCGTCGCCGCCTTGGCGGGCCTTCGGGAAGGCGACGTCATCACCGAGGTTGGACGCACTCCCGTTCACAACGCCGCCGAAGCGGTCGATGCTTTGAAGAAGGTCGATTTGTCCAAAGGCGTGCCCCTTTACATCGCCAGCAAAGAAGGCTCGCAGTTTGTATTCCTCAAATCCAACGAGGCGCAGAAATAAAGTCTAACGGGTCAGCCAGACTTTCGGGTGCCGAAGACCGACCGGAGGACCGGCCGGCTCTGCTTCGAAATTGAGCCGGCCGGGCCTCCGGCCGATTTTCGTCGCCAAGGTCCTCAATTGACTCAATAACGAATCCCGATTACTTTTCCGAATTGACGATGGAGAGTTGATGAGTGTGGCTCAGGCTCGGGCGGTAGAACTCTCAAATCCCTCAAATCTCGGTCACGGCAAGGCGATGAGCTGGTTCAGTTTCGCTCTGGTGGCGGCGTATTTGTGCCGCGGGGTGATTCTTTGTTGCATCGAGCCGCCCATGGAGATGTGGGACGAATATCAACACTTCGCACGCATCGAATATCTCCACGAAATGGGCCGATCGCCTGTCTTCCAGGAAGCCGATGTGCCGGGTTCCGTGATGAAACAAGTGGTGCTGTATCCGCAGGCGGAGTGGGCTGATAAGCAGACCATCGGCGCCGGGGGACAGCTCTATCCGCAGTTCTGGCTCAGCAGCGACAGGCCGAAGTTCCGTCCCGGGCCGACGCCGCCCCTCTATGAAGCCCAGCAATCGCCGCTTTATTACTGGCTGATGCTCCCGATTTTCAACGCGGCGGGTGGGACGGATCATTCGGCGGTTTCAGTCTCGGTGCTGCGATTGGTGAATGTCGGCTTCGGGGCCGCGGCGCTGGCGGTGATTCTCGCGTGGGCCGCGCGGGCCTGCCGCCAGCGGCCATACGCGATGGCCGTCGGCCTTTGGGCCGGATTGCATCCGTTGCTTCTATTGAACTCCACCCGCGTTGCCAATGATTCATTGGCCTTTCTACTGGCGGTCATCGTCGTCGCCTGGACGTTGGCTCTGAGCGGACGGCGCATCAGATGGCACGCCGCCGCGATCGGCGCATTGACGGGCCTGGGCATTGCGACCAAGGCGACCGACTTGGCCCTGATCCCATTCGTCTTGATTTGTTTGCTGGCGGTGGCGTGGCGGCGGGAAACGAAATGGTCGGAAACCGGCGTTGCCGCGGGAATCTTCTTCCTCGTCGCCGCCGTCGTAATCAGTCCGATCGTCATCGATAGTTTTCGGCATTTTGGCGTGCCGTTTCCAATGCAGGAGGCGATTTACAATCATGCCCACGGCGTGAAGTTGTCGGCCCTTCTGGTTTGGCTGCGACCGGATCATTGGTGGTTTTGGCGGTCGGTCTACCAGCAATGGTTTCTGGATGGCGGACTATGGGTCGGCGGATGGTGTTTTCTCTTTCCGCCGCCGGTGTTTACCCACATCTACGAGGGCCTGTTGTTAGCCGCTTTTTTGGGCTGGCCGGCGGCGTGGCTGTTTCGCCGCGAGCGATTGGGAGTTTCGAGCGTTTTTCGCAGCGCCTGGACGGCGCCGACGATCGTGACGTTGTTCTGTTGCGTCCTGGCGGAGATGAGCGCTCACGGGGTCGAATCGATGATCGCTTGGGGAGGCAGCAGCACCATGTCCTGGTACGCCGCGCCGGCGCTCCCCTGGCTCTTGGCCGTCATCGCCACGGGGGCATTGGCCTGGCGGCATACTCGACTCGGCTATTTCGTTGTCCTAATCATGCCGGCACTCTTCATCCTGGTCGAGTTCTTCGACGAGTTCGGCCGAATGGTGGCGACCTATTCGCAGAAGAGCCTGAGCCTGGCGGCATTGCGCCGCCTGGGCAGTTTGCATCCCGCCTGGATGCGTTTGCCGACATTGGCGGCCGCGACACTGCTGGCGCTTATCTTGCTGGCGACGGCCTTCGGCATCTGCCTGGCGGCAATTCGCCGTGGCGACGAAACCCAACCGCTGAATCCATTAACTCAGTAGCGGTTGGTCTCCTGAACCGCCGTCCAGCAGTTGAGATTCCAGGTTGGAGTCACTGGTCGAGTTGCCGCTGGCGAACGGCGAAGCCGTGGACGCCGGAAGCGCTGTGGAAGACGAAGCCGCAAAAGTTGGAGCGGCCGTGGAAACCGCAACGTCGCCGACGAGAACCGCCAGGGCTTGGGCGTAGGTTGGCGCGTACCCCTGGGAATTTCGTGACTGCTGAAAGGCGATTGCCGCGGAACTGAGTGGAACGCCGCTGAAAGTAAATCGCTCGGACACCATGAGCGGAACGACGGCAAACGAGTTGCTGGTCGCGGAGGTCAATGATCCGGACCGGGCAATGAGAACGTAGTTTCCCTGCAAGCTCGCCGTGAGTCCCGCGAACGATGCCACGCCGTTGACCGCGGTTTTCGTGCCCGTGCCGGAAACCACGGCTCCCGCGGGCTCGGACGAAACGCCGAGCGTAATCTGCGTCCCGCTGCCTGCGGACGCTGCGTTGCCGAATTGATCCTCCGAAGCCACCACAACGGGGCTTGCCATCGCGCTATCTTGCCAGAATGACGTGGGCTGGTCGATGAACGCCAAATGCGTTGCAACACCCGACGCGACGTCAAACGCGGCGGAATTTGTCGAATCAACGCCGGCAGCGCTTGCCACAAGGGCGTTTCGACCTGCGGTATCCACCGATAGGCCGCTGAACGTCGCGACGCCGTTGACGGCGGTTGCCGTCTTGGTACCCAGAAGCGTGCCCGCCTCAAGGAGATGTATGGTCACCGCGCCGGTGAAGGACGTGTCCGTGGCGTTGGTAACGGGCGAAATGGCGGTTACCTGAAGCGTCGCAATCGTGTCGCCCGCGCCCGTATCGGACGGCTGTTGCGTGAACGTAAGATCATCCGGTGTGACGGGGTAGTTGATCGTTCCCGTGCCAATGAGGACGTTATCGCCGGTGGTCGTATCGATGGCGTACACACTCACGGCGTGATTGCCGGCGCTGAGGATCGGCGTGTCATAAGTGAACCCGTGATTGGTGGAGCCGATGAGGAGTTGCAGACTGTCGAGCGTCTGATCGGCGGAAATCGTCTGGGCGGCCGGTCCGCCGGCGATGTCAATCTGGACGTTGATGGACGCGGTGGGATTAAGGGGATCGTAAGCCCACCCGGTGATTTCGGTCTGATTTGCCGCGGTGACAGCCCCAGCGGCCTCTTGCTCGCCCTGGCCCTGGACGTCGAAGGTCACGTTGGGATCACCCTGGGCTGATGCGGCGTTGTTGATCGTGACGGTCGCCGTGGTGATTCCGGGTGACGGAGTGTAGGTGACCGTGAACGTTCCCTGAGTGCCACCGCCGTTGAAGGTCGGCTGAGTCACGCTGAAGGAAGAAGCTCCGGCGCCGGCGAGCGTGATTTCCGGTGTGGCGAGGAAACTCGAAAGAGGGCCGACGCTCTCGTTGACGAGGAAAGTGTGGGTAACCGCCGGTTGGAGATCGGTATAGTGCCCGAAATACGTTCCATCGGTGGCGCTGGGGGAGGTATCGCCATCGGGGATGAAAACGTCGTTGGGACTTACCACGCCGTCCACGCTCACGAAGTCGAGCAGCTTCGTGGTGAAGATGAGGGTGGCGTTGGGGGGAATAGACCCACTTCCGCTGGCGCCGTAGCCGAGGCTGGAAGGAATAATCAGCGTGCGCGATTCGCCGGCCTGCATGCCCACCAGGCCCTGATCCCAGCCCTTGATGACGGAGCCGGCCCCAAGATTGAACTCGAAGGGGTAGACGTGGCTGAACGTCGGGTTTGTGTTGCTGTCGAATTCCGTGCCATCGGTGAGGTACCCGGAATAGTCCATGATCAGCAGATCGCCCGCCTGGGTAACGGCGCCGCTGCCGGCGCCGGTCGTATCGTATTGAAGCCCGCCGGCAAGGGTCGTGGTGGTCAGGGCGGTGCCCTGAATCTCGAAGGTGAACGAGGGAGTGCTGGAATCGTTGGCGATGGTGACGGTTGCGGTGTCGAGCCCGGCGGCGGCGGTCGGGGTGAAGGTGATTTCAAACGTGCTCGTCCCGCTGGCGGCGATCGTCGCGGCCGGCTGGGTGGTGACGGAAAAATCACTGGCATCGGCCCCGGAGATCGTGACTGGAGTGGGCTGTAAGGTGTCGAGCGCTCCCGTGCCGGTGTTGGTAATCGTGTAAGTGCGGGTGAGGGGCACGCTGCCGCCGGCCGCGGTCCCGCCAAAATCGGTGAAGTTGCTCGGGCTGGGGCTGGATTCACCGTTGCTGATTGCCGCTGAGTTGCCTGTGAGGGCGATGGCGCCAGTGCCCTGTTCCTGGCCTTGGACGTTGAAGGTGAGATTGGGAAGGCCGTAGGCGGCGTTATTGATCGTGACCGTTGCGGTGGAGAAGCCGGGTGAGGGAGTGTAAGTGACTGTGAAGGTTCCCGTGCTATTGCCGCTGATGGTTGGCTGAGCCACGCTGAAGGACGATGCGCCGGCTCCGGTGAGGGTGATTGCCGGTGAGGCGAGGAGACTCGATAGGCCGCTCGGTGTCTCGTTGATCACAAAGTCGTGGGTGACTGCCGGCCCGGAAGCGGCAACTTGCCCGAAATCCGTTCCATCGGTGGTGCTGATGGAAGTATCGCCATCGGCGATGAAAACGTCGGAGGAATTCACTACGCCGTCCAGGCTCACGACGTTGAGCAGGGTTGTGGTGAAGATGAGGGTGGCGTTGGGGGGAACAGACCCGGATCCGGCGGCGCCGTAGGCCAGGCTGGCAGGAATTATCAGCGTGCGGGATTCACCGGCCTGCGCGCCCACCAAGCCCTCGTCCCAGCCCTTGATGACGGAGCCGGCCCCAAGGTTGAACTCGAAGGGAGTAACGTGGCCGAAGGCTGCGTTTGTGTTGCTATCGAATTCGGTGCCGTTGGTGAGGTATCCGGAATAGTTCATGATCAGGAGTTCGCCGGCCTGGGTAACGGCGCCGCTTCCGGCGGCGGTTGTGTCGTACAGAAGGCCGCCGGTAAGGGAGGTGGTGGCCAGGGCGGTTCCCTGAATATCGAAGGTAAACGAGGGGGCATTGGAAGCATCGGAGGCGATGGTAACGGTCGCGGTGTCGAGCCCGGCAACGGTCGGGGTGAAGGTGATGACAAACGTGCTCGTGCCGCCGTTGGCCGAAATCGCCGAGCCCGGCTGTGTCGTGACGGTAAAATCACTGGCATCGGTTCCGGAGATCGTGACTGGTGTGGGCTGTGTGGTGTCGAGCGTTCCCGTGCCGGTGTTGGTAATCGTGTAAGTGCGGGTAAGGGGCACGCTGCCGCCGGCCGCGGTACCGCCAAAGTCGGTGAAGTTGCTCTGGCTGGGCGCGCTTTCGGCGTTGGCGATGTTCGCGGAGTTGCCCGCAAGGGTGATGGCGCCGCCGGAGAGAAGGACTCGCGATTCGAGCCGCTCGATCAGAATCTGGCGGCGGCCGCGAGAAACATGCCGGCGGGTGGTGGTGGTCTTCGCGGATGCAAATGGCTTTAAATACATGATGAGGCCCTCTCCTCAAAATCGCGAATCGATCGCGAATCCAGTGGATGAGCGTCCGACCCGGCCCGCACATATTAGCCGTACGTCCGGGAAAGCATCGCCCATCCTAAAGTCTGATTTAGCCCAACCGAGAGGCCTGAATAATACTTCCGAATGCTCCCGCGGTCAACGCGAACGCGTTTGCACGACCTGTAAGAGGGTCCGGGAATAGGGTCATCGGATGACAGCCTTCTGCGCATCCGCGCCGCGCGGATTTTGCGCTTTTTTGAACCGCTGCCGCCGACAAACCATTCCCGGAACACCCCACCGCCGTTTTTCTCGGACGTTGGCCGCCCAAGAGGATGTTCATTCCAACACTCGCTGTTCAAAATAACCCGTTTGGCTGGCCGTCGTTTCGCCGGCTGGAGTTAGGTCAAAAAGCGGCCTGGGGGCGATGGTTAAAATAACCTTTTTACCCCTTTTGTAGACAACTGATGACCTATGGGCGGCGGACCTTGCAAGCCGATGGGCGGGGACGAGTTGCGCGCAATCTTTTTTTCAAATCGGCGTGCGGCACGGATCTCGCTCTAGGAAAGCGTATCAAACGGAGGGCGATCGGAACGCCGCGTCGGTGAATCGATCCCAACCACATTTCACTGCGAGGTTCGCCATGTTCAAGTGTCAGGAAGATCAAATCGCCGTCTTGGGCATTTGTGTAGATCCCCCGGCAACGACGGGGCCATCGGCAGAGTTGAGCTATCACGCCGCCCACAACGGCCGCCGGGCAATCGATATGCTCCGGATGGTCAGTTTCGACATGGTGCTGGTCGGGCTGAAGATGCCGGACATGTCCGCGTGGGATTTCCTGCGCCATCTTAAGGCGGCATTCCCCAACCAGAAATGGGCGATGATCGGCGGTCCGATCACGGAGAGCCAGGAGGTGACGGCGCGCATGTTCGGCTGCACCACTCTCTTCGAGAACACCCCAACCGACAAGGAGCTTTTGCAGCTCACCGCGCGGATGCGCGAACAGGCCGTGTCCAACGTGCTGACCGGCAAGTTCGAGCGCCCGGCGACGGCCCAGCCGTCGCGGATTCACAGCGACAGATAAGCCGCGCCGGCTGAGCTTGCGCCAGTCGGTACCTTGGGAGAAATGGCAACGGAGGACCGGAGAAAGCCGTGAATACGTATCATGTCCATCGTCGTTCGCAGTCCCTTTCCAGAGGTAAGTCGATTGTGGTGGGCGCCGCCGCCGCGGCGGCGGCTTGGCTGTTCGGCCTTTGTGCCGCCCGGCCTTGCGACGCCGCGAACATCGTGCTCACCGATGGAAACTCAGCCGTTACCATCGATCCCATTGGTCCCGCGGGCGTTGAGAATTGGTCCATCAACGGCCAGAACCAACTCAGCCAGGAGTGGTTCTGGGTTCGAACCGGCAGCACCGGCGGCCAGGTAAGCATCGACACCCTCAGCGCACCATCGACCTGGCTCTACGACACCAACGGCGACGCCCTGAACGACACGGCCATGATCACTTATGGCTCGTCCCATGGACTGCTGATTACGGTCACCTACGGCCTTTCCGGCGGTCAAGCCGGATCGAAAACTTCCGACCTCTCGGAGACCATCGAGATCAGCAATGATGGAACGTCGCCGCAGACTTATCACTTCTTCGAGTACGCCGACTTCAATCTTGGTAACTCGACCAGTGGCCAGGCGGTGACGATTTCCGGAGCCAACACGGCGACCGACCAGGGAAATGGATGGCGGGCCCAGACCGTCGTCAGCCCGGCGTCGTCGGAATATGAGGCCAATGTCTTTCCGAACCTGTTGAATCGCATTTCCAGTTCCACCACGGCATGCACGTTGTCGGATGTCAGCACGTCGACCGTGGGAGATGGGGAATGGGGATTCGAATGGGACATGACTCTAGGGGCCGGATCGTCCTACGTTATTTCGGGCGATCAGAACGCCATTCAGAACATCACGACAATTCCCGAGCCGGTCAGCGGCCGGATCGCAGCGCTCGGGTTAATCGCTCTGTGCCTCCAGCGGCCTCGGCGTCAGGCCAGGTGGGCGGCCGGCTAAACGTGGAAGGCTTCGCCTCCACGCTCGTACACATTTTCCACACCGAACCGGGGGCGGCGCGTTGCCGCCCCTGATTCGTTTTCTTGATCCGGCGATTGCGCCCACTATCCTCTACCGGCATGATCAACCGGTTTCTCCTGGGAGTTTGTTATTACCCCGAACACTGGCCGGCCTCGCGCCACGAGTCAGACCTGCGCCGCATGCGCGACAGCGGGTTCGATCTCGTCCGGATCGGCGAGGGGGCGTGGAGCTATTTTGAACCGGAGGAGGGCCAATTCCAATTCGACCTCTTCGACCGCGTCATCGACCTCTGCCGGAAGTACGGCGTCAAGGTGGTCTTTGGAACTCCGACGTATTGCGGTCCGGCCTGGATCGCCGACAAATACCCCCAAGTCCTGCGGTGGAATTTCCAGCGCATTCCAATGCGGCACGGATCGCGCCGGAATTTCAATTACACTTCGCCCAAGTATCTCGAACTTTCCGACCGCATCTGCACGGCTCTGGCCGAGCATTATGCCGGCGAAAAACAGATCATCGGCTGGCAGCTCGACAACGAATTCAATTGCCACATGGACGTGAGCTATGCCCCGAGCGATACGCTGGCGTTTCGCCGCTGGCTGCGGGAAAAATACCGGACGCTGACTCACCTCAACAAAGCGTGGGGAACCGCGTTCTGGTCGCAAGTTTATAGCGATTGGGACCAGCTTGATCTGCCGCACCCCACCAGCGCGTGTCCCAATCCCACGCAGGTTCTGGACGAATCCCGCTTCATCAGCGACACCGTCGTCCGATTTGCGCGCCGGCAGGCGAAGATTCTCCGCCGGCGCAACCATCGCTGGTTCATCACGCACAATGGGCTGTTTGACAACGTCAACGGCCCGGATTTGGCGAAGGCGCTCGACTTTTTCAGCCACGACCAATATCCGCTTTTCGCGGAGGATTGGCCGGGCCGGGCCAACGCGCTGGTTCAGGCCCGGAGCCTTTCGTTTCCGTACGCGATCCTCGAGCAACAATCCGGCCCGGGCGGACAGATGAGCTATCTCCAGCGCACGCCCCGCGCCGGCGAGCTGCGGCTGTGGGCGTGGCAATCCGTCGCCCACGGCGCGAAACTCCTGAGCTTTTTCCGCTGGCGGACCTGCCCCTACGGCGCCGAACAGCATTGGCATGGATTGCTCGGTCAGGACAACAAAGACACCCGCCGGCTCGCGGAGGCCAAAACCGTGGGCCGGGAAATCCGCAAGCTTCCAGCGGAATTTTTCGATGCGGCCCCGGTAAAGATCGCCGCGATCCTCCGCGATTTTGACAACGAAACCAACGAACGCCGGATCAACACTTATACCAAGAGCGGGCAGGCCGAATTCGCTCGCTGGCTGCGGGGACTGGCGCTGCGGCACGTCCCCGCGGATTATGTCTGGCCGGATTCGCGGTTCGATGCCTACAGGGCCTTGATTCTTCCCCATCAGAAGATCGTTACGCGGGAACTGGCTCACAAACTGGAAAAATACGTCGCGGGCGGGGGAGTATTGGTGCTCGGGGCGCAGGGTGGATTGAAGGACATCAATTGCCATATTGTCGAGCGAACTGGGCCGGGGCTGCTGGCGAAGCTCGCCGGTGTTGAGATCGAGGATTGGACAACCCTAAGCTCCAAAGAGACGCGCAGCGCGCGCATCATCAATGGCCAGCCCATCACCCTGACCACATTCGTCGAGCGACTGCGCCCCACGACCGCCAGGTCCGTCGCACGCTGGCTGGCCGGCGACTCCCTGCTTTCCGATTCGCCCGCCGTCACCGTCAACAAATTCGGCGAAGGCAAAGTCTATTACGTCGGGGGCTACTGCCCCGAAGCGGCAATCGATCTGCTCATTGAGCATCTGATCGCGTCGGCGGACCTTTCCATTCCGCTGTCCGCCCCACCGGAAGTTGAGATCATCCATCGCGTGGCAAACAACACGCGCTATGTCATCGCGCTCAACCACAACTCAAGCGCGCAGCGCATTTCCGGCCTTCCCGCCGGCAAGGAGCTTCTCACGGGCCGGGCCGTCAATGGAGACCTGATTCTTTCGGGTTTTGACGTGGCGGTTGTGCGAATGCATCATCGCCGCCAAACTTGACCGTAGAGCTCCTCCATTTGAAGGGTGAACCGGGCCGCATCGGTTAAAGCGGATTTTTGCATTCGCTGGCGCAGGCCGGCTCGCAGGTCCGCCAGCTTTGCTACATCCCCGGAAAGTCGAACGGCAAGCGAAACATATTCCTTCGGCGTTTGCCCGATCAACTCCGGCAGGCCAAGGTTGTGCAGCGCGCTGCAAGCAACCCGGCCCACGGACGTGCAGCCCGACAACGTCACCACCGGCACGCCCATCCAGAGTGAATCCAATGCGGTGGTGTGTCCGGAAAATGGAAACGTGTCCAGGGTGATGTCGATGCGGCCGTACTGCTTCAGGTATTCAAATCGAGATTGCTTGTCGATAAACTCAATTTTCCGGGGATCGACGAGCCGTTCGCGGAATTGATCGAGCAATCGCTGCCGATGGCTGCCCAGACCGGCGAGGATGTGGAGCCGGGAATCGGGCACGGCCCGCAGTATTTCCGCCCACGCCGCCACAACCGATGGATTGATTTTGCTGAGGCGATTCAGCGAACCAAAGGTGATCGAGCCGCTGGCCAATGCCGGCAGCGGGGTTACCAGC
>Ga0181518_10000293_pt1 | contig 58515 bp, 58 predicted proteins | sample PEATcosm2014_Bin_28_FD_119751 | JGI IMG/M metagenome (GOLD analysis project Ga0181518, IMG submission 119751) | Peatland microbial communities from MTU Mesocosm Facility, Houghton, MI, USA - PEATcosm2014_Bin01_60_metaG | ecosystem: Environmental > Terrestrial > Soil > Wetlands > Peat | place...
CTTCTCGGTCGCCGGGATCGGCCACATCCCGATGTTCTTCCATCTCCTTGCGAACAGCGAAGGGGAATACGGGCTAACGGCGTCCCTGAACGACATTCCCGAGAGCGGCCCTCTGCAGGGCGCGATCCTGACGCTGTGGGGCGTGCCGGCGGACGGCAACCACGACCTCGAACGCGAAGGGACGTTCGGCCAAGGGCACGAGCAGGACGGGGAATTCTGCAAGCCAGAAGTCGAAGTGGAAGGTGGTGTGGAGAAACAGAAGAGCTGCCCGAGCGGCATCGCCGCGAGGCCGTTCCTGACCCTGCCGAGCCGATGCCAGGCAACGCTGCCGATCGGGGTCGAAACCGACTCCTGGGAGAACCCGGGGCCGCCGTTCACGTGGCTCTCCGCCGGACTCGACGGCGGCTCGATCACCGGCTGCGAACAGCTGTCGTTCACCCCGTCGCTCGCGCTCGTTCCCGAAACCACGCAGGCGGGCGCGCCGAGCGGCTACACGGTCGAAGTGCACGTGCCGCAGAACGAAGACCCGACGGCGCTCGCCACGCCCGACCTGCGCAGGGCGGTCGTCAGCCTGCCGGCCGGCGTCGTGCTCTCGCCGTCCGTCGCCAACGGCCTGCAGGCCTGCAGCGAAGAACAGTTCGCCGTGAAGTCGGTCACCGCCGCGGCGTGTCCAGCCAGGTCACAGATCGGGACCGTGAAGATCGTCACGCCGATCCTCTCCAGCCCGCTCGAAGGCCAGATCTTCCTCGGCAGGCCCCACTGCGAACCGTGCACTCCCGGCGACGCGCAGGAAGGCCGCATGATCCGCCTGCTGCTGCAGGCGCAGGGGTCGGGCGTGACCGTCAAGCTCGAAGGCTCCGGAGCGATCGACCAGCAGACAGGGCAGCTGACCGCGACGTTCGACGAAAGCCCGCAGCTGCCCTTCGAAGCGCTGAAGCTGACGCTCGACGGAGGCGCCAACGCGCCGCTCGCCAACGGCTCCGCGTGCGGCGTACCGCTCGCCGCCACCTCGCAGCTGACGCCCTACAGCAGCGAAACGCCCGCCGAACCGACGAGCGAATGGTTCGAGCTCAGCGGCTGCCCGCCGCCGCAGTTCAAGCCGTCGTTCCTCGCCGGCACGACCAACAACCAGGCCGGCGCCTTCAGCCCGCTCACCGTCGCCGTGTCGCGCACCGACCAGGACGAGGACCTCGAACGCATCGCCGTGCGCCTGCCGCCCGGGCTGCTCGGGATGCTCTCCAAGATCCAGCTCTGCACCGAAGCCCAGGCACAGGCCGGCGCATGCCCGGCGCAGAGCGAAATCGGCAGCGCGACCGTCGCCGCCGGACCAGGCGCCGACCCGGCGGTCCTCGAAGGCCACGTGTACCTCACCGGCCCCTACGACGGCGCGCCGTTCGGCCTGGCGATCGTCGTGCCCGCCGTCGCCGGCCCGTTCGACCTCGGCACGATCGACGTCCGCGCGCGGATCGAAGTCGACCCCAGCACCGCCGCGCTCATCGTCACCAGCGATCCGCTGCCGCAGAGCCTCGACGGGATCCCGCTGCAGATCAAGACCGTCGACCTCGACATCGATCGCGAAGGCTTCGTGTTCAACCCCACCGACTGCCAGCCGCTTGGGATCACCGCGACGCTCCAGAGCAGCGACGACGCCCTGGCGTCCGTCTCGTCGAGATTTCAGGCGGCCAACTGCGCGACGCTGGCGTTCGCGCCGCAGCTCACCGGGCTCGCGCACGCGAAGACCAGCAAAGCCGGCGGCGCATACCTGCACGTGCGCCTGCAATCCGCGCCCGGTCAGGCGAACGTCGCCGCCGTCAAGGTCGACATCCCAAAGCAGCTGCCCGTAAGGCTGGCGGCGCTGCAGCACGCGTGCCTCGCCGCCACGATCGCAGCCGACCCCGCGAGCTGCCCCGCCGCGTCGGTCGTCGGCAGTGTCACCGTGCTCACGCCCGTCCTGCGCCAGCCGCTCGTCGGGCCCGTCTACCTCGTCTCACACGGCGGCGCGCAGACGCCCGACATCGAGTTCGTGCTGCAGGGCGAAGGCGTCAGCATCGACGTCGTCGGGCGGACGATCGTCAAGCACGGCGTCCTCTCCGCCGCGTTCAGCTCGCTGCCCGACGTGCCCATCTCGACGCTCGGGCTCGTGCTCGGCGCCGGCCCGCACTCGCTGCTCGCCGCGAGCCTGCCCGCGAACGCGCACGGCAGCCTGTGCGGGCAGAGCCTCGCGATCTCCACCGAGCTGACCGGCCAGAACGGCGCCGTCGTCAGACGCACCACCAGGCTCGCCGTCACCGGCTGCGCAAAGCGCGCAGCGTCCCGGCGCAGGGCGCCCGCGCGCAGGGCGTAGGCTTCCGGCTTGACATCTCGCCCGCACACTGACCGGAAGGACGCCGCCACATGAGCTGGGACTTCTCCACCGACCCCGACTTCCAGGAGCAGCTCGACTGGATGCGCGACTTCGTCCGCGCCGAAATCTGGCCGCTCGAGGCGATCTGGCACGAGCTCGGACTCGCCGGGCTGGAGCGCGCGATCGCGCCGCTGCAAGAGCAGGTCAAGGCGCGCGGGCTGTGGGCGACGCACCTGCCGCCCGAGCTCGGCGGGCAGGGCATGGGGCAGGTGCGCCTCGGCCTCATGCACGAGATCCTCGGATCCTCGCCGATCGCGCCGCTCGCGTTCGGCAACGCCGCGCCCGACTCCGGCAACTCGGAGATCATCGCGCTCGCCGGCAGCGACGAGCAGAAGGACCGCTGGCTGCACCCGCTGCTCGCCGGCGACCTGCGCAGCGCGTTCAGCATGACCGAGCCCGACACGCCCGGCTCCGATCCCACGCAGTTGCGCACGCGCGCCGTCCGCGACGGCGACGAGTGGGTGATCGACGGACGCAAGTGGTTCTCCTCAAACGCCTCCATCGCCGACTTCCTGATCGTCATGGCCGTCACCGACCCCGACGCGCGCCCCTCGCAGCGGGCGTCCATGTTCATCGTTCCCACCGACACGCCCGGCGTCGACATCCTGCGCGACGTGCCCACCATGGAGCACCCGTGGGAGCAGTTCGGCGCCTACGGCGGGCACGCCGAAATCGCCTACGAACGCGCGCGCGTTCCCGCCGAGGCGCTGCTCGGCGGCGTCGGCGAGGGCTTCCTGCTCGCCCAGCACCGGCTCGTCCCCGGTCGCATCCACCACTGCATGCGCTGGCTCGGCGTCGCGCGGCGCGCGTTCGACATGCTCTGCGAGCGCGCCACCTACCGCCACGCGCACGGCTCGCTGCTCGCCGACAAGCAGACCGTCCAGAACTGGATCGCCGACAGCGCCGCCGAGATGCAGGCCGCGCGGCTGATGACGCTGCACGCCGCCTGGGTGATGGACACGCAGGGCGCCAGCGCCGCACGCACCGACGTCGCGCTGATCAAGTTCTACGGCGCCAGGGTCCTGCACGACGTCGTCGACCGCGCGCTTCAGGCGCACGGCTCGCTCGGCTACTCAACCGACCTGCCGCTCGAGCAGATGTACCGCTTCGCGCGCGCCGCGCGCATCTACGACGGCCCCGACGAGGTCCACCGCCAGTCCGTCGCGCGCCACCTGCTGCGCGGCTACGCGCCGCCAGCCGGCGGCGTGCCAAGCGAGCACCTGCCCACGCGCCGCGAGCACGCCCGCGAGCGCTTCTCCGAGCTGCTCGACGCCGTCACCGCCAACGACTGACGCCGCTCGGCGTGCGGCTCCGCTGACGCGGCCCCCAGTCTTGACGTGGGCGCTCGGCTTGACAAAGGTTCGACATGCTGCATAGTTTCATGATGTGGGCTCGCCTGTTAATGATGGGGTTCGTTTCGCGTGCGGTCTGCGCGGCGACCGGCGCGGTGACTGACCGCGGTCTCGCACGAGCATGGTCGCGGCCGAGAACCCCTTCGACTACTTCGAGTACCTGCCGGCGGAGACCGCCGGCGGGGCGCACTGGGCCGCCCGTGCGCCGCGTCGCCCGAGCGACCGCTTCGACCTGAAGCTGCTCCCGCGCTCGCCCACGTGGCGCGACGAGAAGAGCTCGCTGGACGCGCTCGCGCAGGTCGAGCACAAGCCGTGGGCTGCCCGTGCTACGCCTGTCGACGACAGCGTCGAGCTGCGTCTCGACGATGCCTGGATCGAAACGGTCGGCGCCGGGCTGCAGGACGGCGACGGCGAGCAGCCGCGGCTCGCGGATCTGACGCGCGGGCAGCGCTTCTCCGTGCAGTTCGGCGACGCCGGCGCCAACGAGGCGCTGCACGTGGGACACCTGCGAAACCTCGCGCTCGGCAACGCCCTCGCCGCCGCGCTCGCGCAGGCAGGCGCAGACGTCGAGCGCCGCTGCCTCGTCTGCGACGTGGAGTCGGGCGCGCGCGACCGCACGGGCCTGCCGGCCCGGCGCGCGACGCTGCGGCGGCTCGCGATCGCTTTCGACAGGGTCCTCTTCGCCTCCGAGTTCCTGGCCGATGCCGCGAAGCTCGCCGTCCCGACGCGCGCGCTCGGCCCGGGATCGCCCACCGCGTCGCTATGCGACATCGCCTACTGGCGCGCGGCGCCCAAGCTGGATGGCACGACGTCGGTCCACGTCTGCGACGCGGACGCGGCCGCGCACGCGGCCACCAGGCGCGAGCTGATCCCGCGCCTGCTGGACGGCGACCGCGACCGCGTCCATCCCACCCACGAGATCTTCCATGGCGAGGTCTCCGTCGGAGACCTGGAGCGCGCCTCCGGCGAGGTCGGCGCGCTGACGATCGACGAGCTCCTCGACTGGCTCGAGGGAGAGATCGAGATCGACCCGCGCAGCCAGCAGGTGCTCGGCGAGCTCGGCTCCGCCGAGACGGTCGCCGCTCACGTGGCGCTCGGATACTTCATGCTGCATCCGGCGCGCCAGCGCGTCGACCTGTTCGCCGAGAAGCTCCTGCGGGCACGCGAGAGCCCAGGCTGGGACCTCGCCTGCGCTCGTGCGCGCGACGGGTGCGCCGGCGCCCGGAGCGGCGAGCCCGCGCGGGATCCCGACTATCGATTCGCCGTCGTGCAGTCCGAGCTGCACCGCCACCAGCTGCGCCTGGCCGTCCAGCGCCTGGACCCCGGTCCGCTCGCCCGGCACGTCGTCCAGTTCGCGCGCTGGCATTTGCAGCGCGAGCGCAGCGAGGCCGTCGAGCGGGTTGCGCATACGGCGCTCGAGCGCGGCGCGCGCGGGCTGGGGCTGGAGTAAGAACCGTAAGAGCCCGTTTCAAGGCGGGCGACGCTCTAGGCTGTCCGTCAGATGGCAGCCGATGCCAAGCAGTCCCCAGCGCTGTTCGACCCGACCGCGTTTCAGGCCTTCCGCTTCGTCGCTCGCGAGTTCGACGCGCGCGGGCACGTCACGCTTCGCTACGCGCTCGACGACGAGCTCTCCTTCGTCGAGGAGCTCGACCTGCCGATTCGCAGCTCCCCCGCCCAGCTGGACGAGGCCGGCCGCGCGCGCGTCGACGGGCTGCTCTCGCTGCTGCACTGGGTCGCCGGCGTCAGCTATTTCAAGACGGCGCTTCCGCCGCAGGTCGTCTGCGAGACCGGCGCGCCGCCGCCTGCCGCCGCCGCGCTGCTCGAGGCGCTCTACTCCGAGGGCCTCGGCGAGCTCGCGTACACCAACCACCTCGCCGGCCTGCCGCGTCCGCGGTTTCCGCGCGGGCACACGCCGCCGCGCGGACATGCGCCGCCGGGCGGGCAGGCGTCGTCCGGCCCACGCAGGGTGCTCGTGCCGGTCGGCGGCGGCAAGGACTCGGCGGTGGCGCTCGAGATCGTCAGGCGCTCGGGCTGCGAGCTCGCGCTGTTCTCGCTCGGCGACGCCCCTCCGATCGCGCGCACCGTCGCCGTCTCCGGCCTGCCGCGCCTGCTCGCCACGCGCACGCTGGATCCCGGCCTGTCCGCGCTCAACGCCGCCGGCGCGCTCAACGGCCACGTCCCCGTCACCGCGATCGTCTCCTGTGTGGCGCTGCTGACCGCGGCGCTGAACGGCTTCGACGCGGTCGCCATGGCCAACGAGCGCTCCGCGTCCGCCGGCAACGTCGTGTGGGACGGCGTCGAGGTCAACCACCAGTTCAGCAAGGGGCTGGGAGCCGAGCGCCTGCTCAGCGCCGCGGTCGCCGAGTTGGCGCCAGGGCTTGAGCTGTTCTCCGTCCTGCGCCCCGCCTCGGAGCTCGCGATCGCGCGCGCGTTCGCCCGCATGCAGCCCTACCACGCCGCGTTCACCAGCTGCAACGCGATCTTCCGCCTCGACCCCGCGCTGCGCGCCAGCTCGTGGTGCTGCGACTGCCCAAAGTGCCGCTTCGTGTTCCTCGCGCTCGCGCCGTTCAGCGCGCCCGAGCACCTGCGCGAGGTGTTCGGGCGCGACCTGCTCGACGAGGACGGCCAGTTCGCCGGCTTCGCGCTGCTCACCGCGACCGGCGGCCACAAGCCGTTCGAGTGCGTCGGCGAGGAGCAGGAGAGCCTCGCCGCGATCCGCCTGCTCGCCCGCGATCCGCGCTGGAGCGCGCACCGCGTCGTGCGGCGCCTGGTCGCCGAGGTGCTGCCGCGCTATCCCGCCGACGCCGGCGACCCAGATGCCGTGCTCGCGCTCAGCGACGAGCACGCCGTGCCAGCCGCGCTGCTGGCGGATGTCCGTGCGGTTCTCGGAGCTTGACGGCGCCCGCATCGGCGTGTGGGGCGCCGGTCGCGAGATCCGCTCGTTCGCCGACCAGCTCGCGCGGCGCCTGCCCGCCGCGCGGATCCGCGTGCTCGCCTTCGACTCCCCACCCGACGAGGACGTCCGCGACGCGCTCGGCGCACCCGACGCGCGGATCGCGATCGCCCGCGGCGATGGCGATGGCGGTGGAGACGACGGTGGCGGTGGCGACGACGGTGGCGCGCTCGTGGAGGCGCTCGCCGGCTGCGAGGTGGTCGTGCGCTCGCCCGGCGTGTCCATCCATCGCCCCGAGCTGCGCGCCGTGCTCGCCAGCGGAACACCCGTGACGACCGCCACCGCGCTGTGGCTCGCCGAGCGCGGCGGCGAGGGCGTGATCGGCGTGACCGGCACGAAGGGCAAGAGCACCACCGCCGCGCTCGCCTGCCATCTCGCGCGCGCCGCCGGGCGCACCGCGCAGCTCGCCGGCAACATCGGCGTGCCCGCGCTCGACCTGCTCGACAGCGAGCCCACGGATGTCACCGTCGTCGAGCTCTCCAGCTACCACACCGCCGACCTGCAGATCGGACCCGAGGTCGCGCTCGTGACGAGCCTGTTCCGCGAGCACACCGACTGGCACGGCTCCGAGCGGGCCTACCGCGCGGACAAGCTGCGCCTGCTCGGCCTGCCCGGCGTGCGCGTCGCCGTCGTCAACGGGCGCGACGAGCGCCTTCGCGACGAGCTGGCGGCGCGCGCCGGCGTCGCGGTCGGGGCGGAGACGATCAGCTACGGCGTGCCCGGCGGCTGGGACGTCACCGGCGAGGGAATCGCCTTCGACGGCAAGCTGCGCGCGACCAGCGCCGAGCTGCCGCTGCGCGGCGAGCACAACGCGCTCAACCTGTGCGGCGCGCTCGCCGCGCTGCAGGCGCTCGGCGTCGCGCCGCCGCCTCTGCCCGCGGCGCTCGACGGCTTCCAGGCGCTCGCGCACCGGCTCGAGACGGTCGCCGACCGCGACGGCATCGTGTGGGTCGACGACAGCATCTCGACCACGCCCGAGTCGACGCTCGCCGCGCTCGCAAGCTTCCCCGGCCGCGCGATCGTGCTCATCGCCGGCGGCCAGGATCGCGGCCAGGACTACACGCAGCTCGGCCGCGCGCTGGCCGAGTCCGGCGTGAGCGTCATCGGCGTGCCGTCCACCGGGCCGCGGCTGCTGAGCGCGGCCCGCGACGCGGGCGCGCAGGCGGAGCTGACAATCGAGGCGGCCGACATGGAGCAGGCGGTGGCGCTTGCACGCTCGCTGGCGCCGGCGGGCGCGGTGGTCCTGCTCTCCCCTGCCGCCCCCAGCTACGACTTCTATCGCAACTTCGAGGAGCGCGGCGAGCGCTTCCGCGCGCTCGTCGATCGCCTCCGGCCGCACGGCGATTAAGCGACACCGCCGCCCCCTTTCAGGGAGCGGCGGTGTCCGTCACATCAGCCGGTCGAACGCAGTCGGGTCGACCGGTGTCGAGCTAGTGCCTCACGGACAGATCGGGTTCGCGGGCACGTTTTCGCACGGGTCGGGCATCGTCGGCTGAGCCGGCGGCGGTCCGACCGCTTCGATCGCGGGCCTGTGTTCGGATTCGTACTGCAGTTCCAGCAGATACTCGACGAACGCGAAGCCCCCACCCGGGTTCGGGGTGGTTTTGTTCTGGCAGCCCCACGTCCCTTCGATGTCCGCCGGGTAGGTCGCGTCCGCGAACGAGTTGCCGCTGAGGCAGTTGTTCGTGGAGGTCTCCGTGCCGAACACGCCGCCCTCGAACGCCACGTCGCCGGCGTACGCGCCGTCGAGGTAGCCGTTGCCGGAGAACGTGTTGTCGGCGACCTTGTTGCCGGCGTTCTGGAAGTCGATCGTTTTGACGTGATCTTCTTCTTCTTCTTTTTCGGACTGATACGGGTTGGGGTACTCGAACGCGAGCACTCCGTCACTGGGGTTGTCGGTGATCACGTTGTGTTCGACGAGGTCGCCGTAGTCCCCCGGCAGCTCGATCCCCGCGCCCCACGGCGCCGCCGCGGCGGACGTGTTGGCCGGGAGGTCGAGGTCGTTGTTTTCGCTGATGACGTTGTCGCGGATGATCGTGCAGTGCGCGAATTCCGTGGATGTGAATTCGGGCAGTTTGCCCGTCCAGTTGCGTTCGCCTTTCGGACCCAGGTGTTTGTGCAGCGGTTTGGAGTGTTCGCACGCGCCGTTCTGCGGCGGTGGGCCGTCACCCGGGTTTTCGGAGTTCGGCGCGATTCCCGTCGTGTTGTGGTTGAACACCGAGTTTTCGATGACGAGGTTCCCGCCGGAGTTCGAGCCCGAGTAGCCCAGCGCGTTGTATTCCATCGTCGCTTTGTTCACACGCGCCTTGCATTCCGGGCATGCTCCGATGTAGATCCCCGAGTCGTTGAAGCCCGAGGCGTAGATGTCTTCCCATTCGCCTTCGGTCTCGTTGCCGGTGAAGATGCCGTAGCCGCCGTTGAGGCCGGTGTCATAGGCGGTCAGGTAGCGCCCGTACCATCCGCGCGCGCCGACTTTTCCCGAGTCGGCTCCCCCGTTCCACCAGATCTCGTTGCCGCCCGCGCCGTTGAGGCTTTCGCGTTCGAAGTTGCGCACGGTGAGGTTTTCGATCCACACGTCGTCGTCTTTGACGACTTCGATGCCGTTGGCCCCGCCCGGCACGACCTTGTGCTGGCCGTCGACGATCACTTCGTTGCGGTTCATCCCGCGGATGAAGATGTCGGCGTGCGGTTTTTCGACCTTGACTTCTTCGTCATACACGCCCGGCTCGATCAGCACCCAGGCGCCGCGTTTGGTCGCATCGACCGCGGCCTGGATCGTTTTGAAGTAGTGGATGTTCCTGGGCAGCGTCGCCGGCGGTTCGCCCTGGCTGACGATCTCGACTTCCTTGGCGCTGGCGATGCCCGCGGCCGCGCCGAACGCCAAGGCGCCGAGCGCCACGACGACCGCGATCCGCGGCAGCGTCAGCGCGCTCCTGAAAGCACTTCGAATCGAATGCATTCTCGACAGTCTCCCTCCCTAGTCTTGATTGGCAGAATGCGATCCTAGGTGAGGTGATCGGGCCCATCGACCGGCATCCTCCATGCGGGAGCCCGATACCGCCTCGCCAACGAGGCGCACTGCCATACCCGGCTTGACCTCCGGGACCCGGTGAGTCTACCGGCGGCGCTCTCAGAGGTCAAGCTGGCCGGCCAGCCGACTCGGCGGGCGGGTGCGGGCCGCGCGTGGTGTCGCCGGCGGCTCAGGCCAGCTCGACGAGCGGAAATGCGCGGTTGCGTCGCGGCGGCACGAGGAAGTTCTGCCTGCGCGTGGCCGTGAGAAAGCGCTCGAGGCCGAGGTTCGCCGCCGGCACGTTGTACTTCTGCGCGAGGTCCAGCGAGGCCTGGCTGCGGCGCATCGTGGCGAAGAAGGCGGCCGTTGGGACGAAGATGCTGAAGTGCAGCTTGGGCTGGGAGGAGCCGTCGGGAACGTCGAGCGAGTCGAAGCCGGGGCCGTCGGCGCGGATGTGCATCGGCTGACGGTCGGGCGCCCTGCTCGAGCGCTGCAGGGCCGTCGTGTGGGCGATATGCGGCTGGCCGTCGAACGTGGTCGTCCCTTCGGCTTCGCCGACCGCCTTCAGCGGGTTGGTGAAGATGTTCGGAATCGCGGTCGGCCCGCCGCCGTTCAGGAACTGGTCGGCGTTGCCCGGCCTGGGCACGGGATCGGCGCTGAACATCGCCGCCTCCCGCCGTACGTATGTTTCCGCGGGCCGTTCATAGAACTGCTCGAGGTCCTGGATCACGTGTGAGAGGTGCACGATCGAGCCGTGGTCGAAGTAGTCGCCGCTGCGTGCGGTGGTTAGCTTCGCGGAGGCGCTGCCGAGGAACGTGGTGATCGGCGGCGGACCGCTGCTGCCGACCTGCTGGGAGATGAAGCCCATCCACATCGGCGACTCGGGGTTGATCATTTCCGCGTACGGCAGGCCCTGTTCTTCGGCGAGCGTTCGCGGCAGCCCGATCTGGGTGAACATCAGCCGGCGCGAGGTGACCGTCAGCAGTTCCCCGAGGCCCGAGTCGCCCACGTTCGCGCCGGCCAGGGTCGAGCTTTCGCCCGACAGCCACGCGAGCACGTCGTCGATGATCGCGGTCGAGTCGCTGCGCAGCGTCACGAGCATGTCGTTGGACTCGATCTGAACCGGAATGTCGAAGCGCAGCTTGCTGACCTCCGGATTTTCGGGGGAGACGTCGGTCGGCCCCGGCACGGCCTCCTCCAGCGCGTACGCCTGCGGTTCGGCGAGCAGCTTGGGCATGTGCTTGGCCACGAGCGCGCCGGCCATCCCGCCCGGCAGCCGTTCGAAGTAGGGCACGCCATATGCGACGGTCGTGAACACGCCGCTCGGGCTGAACTCGTAGCTCGCCTCGACGGTCGCGAGGGCGCGCGCGAGCGCGGCTTGGTCGGCCTGCGTCGGCGTGCGCGTCAGGGCGAAGGTCGCGAACGTCGTGTACACCGGCGCGAAGCGCACGCGCACGCCTTCGACCTTCAAGGCGGGGGCGATGAACTTTTCGATCTGAAACTGGATTTCCGGCAGCGCCGACTTCGTCTTCGCGGCAGCGCGCGCGGGCGCCAGCGCCAGCAGATCCAGCGCGCTCAGCGTGGACGCCGCCACGCCCAGCCCGACCGCCCTGTGCAGCAGCGTGCGCCGCGTCATCAAGTCCCCGTCGTTCATCGACGTACCTCCCTCCTCCGTGAGACGCCCCAAAGCCGGCGTTTGACCATCATCGGGCCTCCGCCCGCCTGTTGTCAACCCTGGGTGGCTCGATCGCCGGGAGGCGGCTCCTCGCGCGCCGGCGGCGATGCCTCCTCGGACGCCGGCGGCGCCGGCTCCTCGGAGGCCCCCGAGGGCGTGTCCGCGGGCGCCTGGGGTGGCGGCGTCGGAAGCGCGTCCGCCGCTGCGGCGGCTGCGGCGCGGTTCTCCTCCCGGACGGCCAGCCAGATCTCCTCGCGGTAGATCGGCACGCCTGCCGGCGCCGCGATCCCGAGACGGACCGTGTGCCCGCTGACGCCCATCACGGTCACGAGGATCTCATCGCCGATGACGACGCGCTCTCCGGGACGACGCGTCAGGATCAGCATCGGAGCTGATTATGAAGCAATCTTGGACTCTGCGGCGAGCGTGAACAGCGGCGCCTGCAGCTCCGCGTCCTCGCTCATGTTGAGCACCTGGTAGCCGCGGCCCTCCTGGATCAGCAGCGGAGCGCGCAGGTTGGCGGTGATGTCCAGCGGGTTCGGCGTCGCGCGCACGGTCACGTACAGCGTCGCCGACGTCGCGTCCTCGATGCCCGTGCGCTCACGATCCTCCGGCGCGATCTCGAGCTTGAAGTCCGAGAAGAACGCGTGCGGGCTGACCACCGGCAGCGCCAGCGCGGGCTCGTCGACCGCGTGCAGCCACAGGAAGCCCGTGCCGGGGTTGCGGTCGAGCAGCGTGTAGCGCAGGCCGCCGAGGCCGATCAGGCCGAACGGGAACTCGATCACGTCCTCGGCCTCGATCTCGACGGTACCGAAGCGGATGCTCTCGAATGTCACGGACATGATGCGATCTCCTTGGTGTTCGGCTAAGTCAGGAAGTTGAGCAGGGATTCCTGGACGATCATCGCGCCAGCGCGCAGCGCCGCCGAGTAGGCGGCCTGCTCGTTTGCGTACGTGATCGACGTCGCGGCGACGTTCGTGTCCTCGGTGTTCGACAGGCCCTCGGTGATCGACGTCTGCAGGTCTTCGTTGCGAGCCAGCGCCGCGCGCAGCTGGTCGGTCGCGCTCCCGGACACCGCCTGCAGCTGGCTCAGCGTTTCCAGGTTCGTGTCGAGGTTCGTCAGGTCGGTCGTGCCGAGCGCTTCGCGGTCTTCGGCAGTGCCCCCGCGCAGGTGCTGGGCGATCGTGCGCAGCGTGTCGAGCAGCTTGCCGTCTTTCGCCGCTTCGCCGTTGCCGAGCAGCGTCGAGATGTTGGTGCTGATCGTCACCGACGCGCCCGGCCCGACCGCGCGGCTGACCGTTTCCGCGTTGCCCGCGTATTCGTCGTTGGCCCCCTGCTGGTAGGGCGCGGTGGTGGTCGCCGTGCCCGCGAAGACGTACTGGCCGGCGTACTGCGTGTTGGCGTCCTGCTTGACGCTTTCGGTCAGCTGTTCGACCTCGAGCGCGATCGTGTTGAGGTCGCTCTGGTTGTTCGTTCCGTTGGCGGACTGCACCACCAGTTCGCGCACGCGCTGGGCGATCTGGTTCATGTTCGACATCGCGCTGCTGGCCGTGTTCTCCCACGAGATGCCGTCCTGGGAGTTGCCTTCGTAGGAGCTGAGCCCTTCGAGCTGGCTCTGCAGGTCGATCACGCGGCTCGCGCCGTACGGGTTGTCCGACGGTTCGCGGATCGTCTTGCCGCTGGAGAGTTCGTCGGTCGTCCGTTCCAGCGCCGCCAGCGACGAGCTGAGGTCGCTGAGCGTCGAGCTCGTGACCATCGCCGGGGTGATGCGCTCGGTCATCGCTACAGCCCGACCGTTCCGGTGTGCTCGATCAGCGTTTCGAGCATGGAGTCCATCGCCGTCAGCGTGCGGGCCGACGCCTGGTAGCCGCGCTGGAAGCTGATCAGGTTGGTCATTTCTTCATCCAGCGAGACACCCGAGACGCTCTGTCGCTGGTCGTTGATCGACGTCACGGTCCCCTGCAGCGTGGTCTGGTCGTCCTTGGCGCTGCGCACGTCGCTGCCGAGCTTCTCGACGAGCGTCGCGTAGCCCTGTTCGGCAGCGCCGCCGCGCAGCCCCGCGATCGCCAGCGCCACTTCGTTGCCGCCCGGCGCTTTGGATCCGGAGGCCTGGACTTCGGAAGGTTTCACGGCCACCGCCAGCGTCGCGGCCGTTTCGCCGGAGAAGAACGGTTTGACGAGATGTTCGTTGACGGTGCTCGCGAGCGTGGCCGCGACTTCGTCGAGGCTCGTGCGCAGCGAAGTCAGCGCGCCTTTGGGCCCCGTCAGGTTCAGCAGCGCGCCCAGCTGTCCGCCGGACGCTTCGGTGAGCGCCTGCGGCCAGTTGACGGTCGTCCCTTCGACCAGCGGTTTGGCCGCTTCGCCGAAGCTCACCGTGTCGGTGTGGTCGGGCTGTTCGCTGACCGTCACGTTCGCCAGCGCAGAGAGCTTGTCGAGCAGCAGGTCGCGGCGGTCGAGCATCTCGTTGGGCTTCTGGCCGGCTTCTTCGGAGAGCTTGATCTGTCCGTTGAGCTGGGCGATCTGGTTGGCGTAGTCTTCGACTTCTCCCGACGGTCCCGTGAGCGCGTTGTAGCGTTCGGTCGCCTGGTTGGAGATCGTGCTCAGCTGTGCGCTGAGCTGGTTGAACGTCGTGGCCAGCTGTTCGCCCGCCGCCGCCACACCCTCTTTGGCCGCTTCGCTCGTGGGCGAGTTGGCGAGGCTGTTCCACGCGTTCCAGAAGTTGGACAGGGCCGTCGCGACCCCCGCCGTCGACGGTTCGTTGAACGCGGTCTGCGCCTCCTGCAGCACTTCCGCCTGGGTGTTGGCGGCGCCCAGGGCGCTGTTCTGCGTGCGGTACTGGGCGTCCAGGTACTCGTTGCGGATGCGTGTGATCGTCGCGACGGTGACGCCGGTGCCGAGCTGCGCGCCCTCGCCCGTGTGGCCGGAGATCGCCGGGATCGGCAGCGGCGTGTTCGGTTCCAGCAGGGCCGTCTCGCGCGAGTAGCCTTCGGTGTTCGCGTTGGCGATGTTGTTGCCGGTCGTGTCGAGCGCGGTCTGCTCCGAGATCAGGCCGCTGAGCGCGGTCTGCAGTCCTTGCAGGGTCGGGATCGACATCGCTCAGGCGTGCAGGTCGAGGACGTGCAGGGCGCCGTGCGGGCGCGACCGCGTGATGGGCTTGGAGGAGCCGTGGGTGTCGTAGCCGTTGACCCCGTCGAGCGAGAGCATGCCCATCAGGTGGTCCAGGAAGCCGAGCTCGATCTGCATCAGCGCGCGGTTGCACGAGTGCTCGCGCTGGAGCTCGTGCAGCAGGCCCCGCAGCTCGGCGCTGCGGGCGCTCGCGCGCTCGGCCGCGGCGACGTCCATCAGCGTGCTCAGCAGCCCCAGCGTGACCGCCTCGGCGGGCACGCCCAGCCGCTCGCCGCTGCGCGCCAGCAGGCGCGAGCGCTCCTCCTCCAGCAGCTGCCTGCGGCCCATCTCGCCGCGCAGGATGCCCGCCAGGCGCACGACCGTCTGCACGTCGCGCACGCGGATCGCCGCGCCCTGCTCCAGCACGACCTCCAGCAGGCTTCGCGCCGACGCGATCTGCGCGTCGAGATGCGCCAGCACGTCGGCTGCCAGCGCGCGGTCGCGTTGCGAGGCCTCATGCGGGATCAGCGCGGCCGGGCTCACGCGCCCACGCCTCCGGTGGTGTGCGGTGCCGGGCTCTGCCCGCCCTGAAGCTGGCGCGTCATCTGCGCCGCCATACCCAACCCGCCGGCGTTCATCACGCCCGATGTCAGCGCCTGCGGCAGCATCGAGGAGAGCTGTGAGGCGCCCGCTTCGCTCGCCGAGGAGCCTCCGCCTTCCGAGCCGGATTCGCCTTCCGCGGATTCGCCGGAGAGCCCGGTCGCGGTCGTGAGTGACTTCGAGAGCTGTTCGACGAGCGTCTGTTCGAACGCCAGCGCGCTCTCGTAGGCCTTCTGCGTCGCGGCCGAGCCGTGACGCACCCACTCCGGCTCCAGCGCCTGGTTGACGGCGGGCAGGCCGGTGGCGGCGGTGGGCGTGGCCTGGATGCTCATCACGTGCGCAGCTGGTTGGCGATCGACATCATCTGGCTCTCGGTCTGGATCGCGGTGCTCGTCAGCTGGTAGTCGCGCTGGGTGCTCACCATCAGCGCCATCGCGCCGGCGATGTTCACGTTGGAGGCCTCGAGCGCGCCCTGGTGGATCTTCCCCGTCGCCGGATGCGGGGCGCCGCTGGCGGCCGTCGGCGTGAACTCGCCGCCGCCGTCCGCGAGCATGTGTTCCGGCGAGGTCACCGTCACGAGCTTGATCTGGCCGAGCTTGCGTTCGCCGGCGGTCACCGTCCCGTCCGGCCCGATCCGCACTTCGCTGGCCGACACGCCGGCGGGCAGCTTGATCGGCGGCGAGAGCTGGTTGCCTTCGGAGTTGACGATCGCGCCGGTCGCGTCGATCCCGAACGTGCCGTCGCGGGTCAGTGCCTGCTGCCCGTTGGCGCGCGTGAGGAGGAAGTAGCCTTCGCCTTCGATCGCCAGGTCGAGCGGGTCGCCGGTTTCCTGGATCGAGCCCTGCGCCTGGCTGCGCCCGATCACCTGCGCCTTCGCGCCCGCGCCGGCGGTGGTTTCCGTGCCGGCGACCTTGATCGGGTTGTACAGCAGGTCGCTGAACGCGACCCGCTCGGACTTGTAGCCGCTCGTCGACAGGTTCGCGAGATCGTTGCTGATCGCGTTGAGCTGTTCCTGCTGCGCTGCCATGCCTGCTGCTGCGGAATACAGACCTTCGAGCATCGGGCCCGTCCTATTTCGTGGTCGTCGGCGAGCCGGCTTTCCGCAGGGCGGTCCAGCCGGGCTCGGAGCTTTTCGTCCAAGGTGATCGGCCGCCGGCGGGCGGACTTGAGCGGCGTGCGCCGCGCGACCGGCGTCAGGCGTTGGGGTTCAGCGAGCCGACCTGCGAGGCTGACTCCTGCAGGGTCTGGCCGATCGCCTGGATCGCCTGCTGGCCGGACTGGAAGCTGCGCAGCGAGGTGATCATCTCGACCATGATCTTGGCGGCGTCGACGCCCGAGCCCTCCAGCGATCCCTGCCGCACCGTGCCGCTCGGCTTGCCGCCGGCCGTGCCGGTGTAGAGATTTTCTCCCTGCTTGACCGCGCCCGGCACTTCGAACACGCCGACCGCGCCTGCCGCCACCGTGCCGGTGGCGCCGACCTTGATCTGCGCGCCGTTCGCGTCGAGCACGGGGTTGCCGCTGGTGTCGGTGAGCACACCCTGGGCGGAGGTCGTGAACTGGCCGTCGCGGGTGTAGCGCACGCCCTGTGGCGTCTTGACCGCGAAGAAGCCGTCGCCCACGATCGCGAAGTCGAGCGGTTCTCCCGTTTCCTGCATCGTGCCCGGCGTCATGTTGGTGAACGTCTTGCCGAGCGCCACGCCCTCGTTGACCGAGCCGATCGCCGTCCCGCCCTCGGTGTTCGCCATCAGCACCGCGCCGAAGCTGTGCTGCGGCGATTCATCCGGCTTGAAGCCGGGGGTCGACGAGTTCGCCAGGTCATTCGCGAGCTGGTCCTGGCGGACCTGCTCGGCGACCATTCCCGAGGCGGCGATGTCGAGGCCGAGATCCATTCTCAGCCCTGGTGTTCGGCCGCTGCGGGAGATTCTTGACGTTCAGCGCACGGCCGTGAACAGCGGCAGCTCGCCGGAGAGCTGTTCGTAGAGGCGACGCCGCAGCTGCGTGTGGATCTGCGAGACGCGGCTCTCGGAGACGCCGAGGCGCGTGCCGATGTCGCGCAGCGTCCAGTCCTCGACGTACAGCAGCACCGCGACCTCGCGCTCCTGCTTGTTCAGCCGTGCGAACGCGCGCCGGAAGCGTCGCTTGGCTTCCTGGCGCTCGGCGCTCGCGATCGGGTCGCAGTCGCCGTCGGCGCTCTCGAGCGTGTCGATGCGCTCGATCGTGGCGCTCTCGTCCGAGCGCACGATCCGGTTCAGCGAGCCGACCTCGGCGAGCGCGACCTGGTCGAGGCGATCGGTCAGCTCGCGCGGCGTCATCCCGACCTGCGCCGCGAGCTCCTCGCGGCTGGGCTGGCGTTCGTGCAGCGAGAGGAAGCTTTCGCGGGCGCTGTTGATCGCGCGCTCGTCGCGGCGCAGCGAGCGCGGCGCCCAATCGTGGCGGCGCAGCTCGTCGAGCACCGCACCGTGCACCCGTGTCCACGCGTACTGCTCGAGCGTCGCGCCCTTGTCCGGGTCATAGCGCTCGATCGACCGGATCAGCGCCTCCAGGCCGCACGAGAGGAAGTCCTCCACGTCGCACTGGGCCGGCACCTCGCGGACCTTGCGGTAGACGATGTAGCGGACCATCGGCATGAACATGAAGATCAGCCTGTCGCGAAGCTCGCGATCGCCGCTGCGGTGGTATTCGTGCCAGATCGCCAGCACCTCTGCTGCCGGCGCCCTGGCTGCGCGCTTTCCGATTATTTCCATTCTCCTGCTCTGATATCGAGGGAACTGACAGGGGCATGGCTCGCCGCTTTGGCACTTTGCTCGCGTCCGAGCGTCGATTGTCGCGGCGTTCTAACCGGCAGTTGATTCGAGGGCGGCACGATATTCCCTGCTTCGGTCATAACGTCAGGCACGCGCGGTCGGCGCCCGCGCGGACCGCGCGGGCGAGCACCGCGAACGCGCGCATGCCCGCGAATCGCCGCGAGCGGCTCACAGATCGACGGTCGCGGTCGATGACCGGGCCAGAAAATGACCGTCTGCTTCTCAGGCCAAGCTCTCCGCGGCGCCACGATCTCGGCGACCCAGCTGCCCTCGCGCGCCCGGCAGCTGCTGGCCGGCGACGACCTCGACGGCTACCGCGAGCTGTTCGAGCTGCTCGAGTCGATCGAGGATCCGCACCGCCGCCACTGGACGGCGCTGCGCCTGATCGAGGCCGGGCTGGCGGCCGGCGCGAGCGCCCCCGCGGCGCGGCTGCCCGCGTTGAACGCGGCGCTCGCCGGCTGCGCTCTGCAGCTGCTCGAGCGGGAGCCGAGCGAGCCGCGGCTGCTCAACCACGCCGGTGTCGTGCTGCACGAGCTGTGGAGCGTGGACGCGGCCGAAGCTCTGTTCGAGGCCGCCAGGCGCCTGGACCCGCAGCTCGAGGAGGTCGAGGGCAACCTGCGGGAGCTCGGCGAGCGGCGGCGGCTGCTGCGCGACTCCGCGGGCCGCGCGCCTCTGCGCGCCGCGCTGCCCGAGCTCGCCCGCAGGGCGCTCGCCGTCGCCGCGCGCGCCCAGCCGGCGGAGGGCCTGACGCTGAGCCTGTGCATGATCGTCCGCGACGAGGAGCAGATGCTGCCGCGCTGCCTGGCCGCGGTCGCGGGGGCGGTCGACGAGATCGTGATCGTCGACACGGGCTCGACCGACGCGACGATCGAGATCGCCCGGTCGTTCGGGGCGCATGTGATCGAACGCGAGTGGACGGGCTCGTTCGCGGAGGCGCGCAACACGTCCTTCGACGCCGCGCGCGGCGACTGGCTGATGTACCTCGACGCCGACGAGCTGCTCGTGCGCGAGGACATCGAGCGGCTGCGCGCGCTGACCGGGCGCACGTGGCGCGAGGCGTTCTATCTGTCCGAGACGCACCACACGGGCGACGCCGACGAGGGGACGGCCCTCGTGCAGAACGCCCTGCGCGTGTTTCGCAACCGGCCCGGCTACCGCTTCGAGGGGCGCCTGCACGAGCAGATCGCCGGGAGCCTGCCCACTTACCTGCCCGAGCGCTTCGAGGCGACCGGCGTGCGGATCGAGCACTACGGCTTCCTGGGGGTCGTCAGGGACGCCCGCGAGAAGTCGCGCCGCAACATCGAGCTGCTCGAGCTCCAGCAGGCCGAAAGCGCCCCATCTCCGTTCCTGCACTTCAACCTCGGCTCGGAGTACGCCGCCGCGGGCGACGCGGCCGCGGCGCTCGTCCAATTCGAGCGCTCCTGGGAGCTGCTGCGCGGCCGGGAGGATCGCGACAGCGTCCAGTTCACCCCGGCGCTGCTCAGCCGCCTGGTCAAAGCGCTGCGCGCGTGCGGGCGTCCCCACGACGCGTTCGCGCGGGCCGCCGATGGGCTCGAGCGGTTCCCCGACTTCACCGAGCTCGTGCTCGAGCAGGCCTTCGCCGCCGTCGCGCTCGGACAGGAGGATCGCGCGATCGCGCTGTACGAGCGCTGCATCGAGATGGGCGACCCGCCGCGCCGCTACACCGCCAGGGTCGGCTGTGGCACGTACCTGCCGCGCGTGCACCTGGCCGGCCTCAGGCGCTCCCGGGGGGAGCTCGAGCAGGCGATCGAGCTGCTCGAGCTGTGTCTTTGCGAGCACCCCGAGTTCGTCGGCGCGGTGCTGCCGTACGCGAGCGCACGGCTCGCGGACGGCATGGCGCCCGACGCGGTCGTCCGCGAGCTGGCGCTACTGCTGGGAGATCCCTCGCCGGCGGCCCGCTTCATGCTCGGCACCGCCCTGTACGAGGCGGGCGCGACGAGCCTCGCCGAGACGCAGTTCAGGATCGTGCTCAGGCGTCAGCCGCGCTCCGCGCGGGCGCGCGTGGCGCTCGGCGAGGCGCTGCTGGCGCAGCGGCGCTACGCCGAGGCGGCCGCCGAGGCTGCCCGGCTGCCGGGCGAGGATCCGCTCGCGACCGCCGCCTGCCGCACCGAGCTGTTCGCGCGGATCGCCGGCGGCGACAGCGACGGCCTGGCGGCGGCGCAAGAGCGTGCGCGCGGCGCCGGCATGGCCCCCGAGGAGCTCGACCTGTTCCGCGCCTGGGCCGAGCTCGTCACGCGCGGGCGTACCGAGATCGCGCTCGATCGCGAGGCGGTCTCGCCGCTGGCGGTGATGCTCGAGGCGTTGCTGCGAGTGCAGGACTTCGACAGCTTCGAGGCGCTGCTCGGGCTGCTCGAACGCTGCCCCATCGGCGAGCGCGAGCGGCGCGGACTGCTCGCGGAGATGTATCTGCGGCGCGGGTTCGTGGCCGCGGCGGGCGAAGAGTGGATGGCCGTCTGCCGCCAGCAGCCCGACGCCGACGCGCTGCTGGGGCTCGCGCGCGTGGCCACCGCGGGCGGCATGCCGCGCGAGGCGGGCGAGTTCGCCGCGGCCGCCCTGGAGCGCGATCCCGACAACGAGGCGGCGGCGAGCCTGCTCGTGCAGGCCGCGGCCGCGTAGCGGGCCGGGTCTGGGGGTGCCGTGACACGCACGCAAGGGATGTCGCAGTTGCAGGAGTTCCTTCAAGTTTCCGCGAAGGGCGTCGATGACGAAGGTGCACATAAAGAGCGGGGCGGCCCATGGACTGGACCGCGTCACATGTTTTCAGGGAGAAAACGCCATATGAGCTCGCCGATCCTGCCCATTCAGGGCGCTCCAGACTCCTCGATAGCGGCCCCGTCGGCGGACAGCGACGCAGCCGACATCAGCGCGTTCGTGTCCGAGCTGGCCGCGCGTGAAGCGATGCTCGCGCCCGTCGCCAGCAGGGGGGCCCCGCCGCCGGAGGTATTCGACCAGATCGCCGCCGCCGGCAGAATCCACGAGTGGCTGCGCGAGAACGGACACCAGCTGCGCTTCCTCGCCGCCGCGCCCGGTGAGCGCACGCGCATCGAGCTGCACGACAGCGAGGGCAACGCCGTGAGGACGCTGTCCGCGACCGAGGCGTTCGAACTGGCCGCCGGAAGGCGACCGGGGTAGGCGCCGCGATGTCCACGTCAGGGCTCCAGGTCAGCTCCACCGCCGGCGCGCCGATCACCATCTCGGGGCTGGCCTCCGGTCTGAACACCACATCAATCATCGCCGCGCTGATGGGGGTCGAACGCGAGCCGGTGGTCCACCTGACCGACGAGCAGGCGAAGCTGTCGGCCGAGCAGGCGCAGTTGCAGAGCGTGCAGAGCAGCCTGCAGCAGCTGTCGTTCTCGGCCGCCGAATTCATCCTGCCCTCGCTGTATGAAAGCTCGCAGTCGGTCACCTCCAGCGAACCGTCGCGGGTCGAAGCGGCCGTCACGGGCGGCGCCGGCATCGGCGGCTACGAGGTCGAAGTCACGAAGCTCGCGAACTCCGCGCAGCGCACCTTCACCTTCACCACCCCGGCCAGCGAAGAAGCGATCACGATCGACGGCCACGAATTCAAGGTCCAGGCCGGCGAGAGCGCCAAGAGCCTGGCGAGCGCGATCAACAACAGCAGCAGCGCGACGGTCTACGCGGCGGTGCTCGAAGGCGAAACCCTCGTGCTCTCGAACCGCACGACCGGTGCCACCGGCGCCGAATTCATCAAAGTCACCGGCGCGGCGCTGACCGAAAAGGCGGGTACCGCGAAGGCTGGCGAAGACGCCGAATACACCGTCGACGGCGTCGCCGGGACCTCCAGCTCCAACACCGTCACCAATGCGATCGCCGGCGTCACGCTGACGCTCACCGGTCTCACGCCGAAGGGCCCCGTGACGATCGACGTGCAGCCGCCCGGCGTCAGCGCGAGCGCCATCGAAGCGCAGGTGCAGTCGTTCGTCAAGCTCTACAACTCGACCGTCGGCGCGATCGAGACGCAGCTGAGCACCAAGTCACCGGTGAGGCCGCACACGACCGCCGAATTCGCGACCGGCACGCTGTTCGGCGACCAGGAACTGACGGGCCTGCTCGACGACCTGCGGGCCACGATGTACGAACCGATCGCGGGGCTCCCCGAAACGATGTCGAGCCCGTACGACATCGGCGTGAGCACCGGCGCCGCGACCGGCGGGCCGTCCTCGCAGTCATCGATCGAAGGGCAGCTCACACTCGACCCGACGAAGCTCGCGGAAGCCGTCAAGAGCAACCCCGCCGGCGTCGAGCAGATGCTCCAGCAGTGGTCGCAGAAGCTTCAGGGCCTGCTCAACGACGCGGCCCAGCCCGGTGGCACCATCGAAACTCGCGCCAACGGCGACGGCGAACAGGTCACGCAGCTGACCACGCAGATCAACAGCATGAACGAACTGCTTGCGCAGCGCGAAAAAGCGCTGCAGCAGACCTACGCCGAGCTGGAAGCGGTGATCTCCAGGAACACCTCGCAGAGCAGCTGGCTGACCCAGCAGACCGAATCGCTCAGCAAGTCCGGCGCGTAGCGGCGTGGCCCTCAACTTTGCGCGCCGCCGGTCGATCATGGAAGTGACATGAACAACGTCAGCGCATCACACGCCGCCTATCGCAGGGGCGAGGTGCTGGCGGCGACGCCCGCGCAGCTGGTGGTGATGCTCTACGACGGCGCGCGTCGCTTCCTGCGCCAGGCGGTCGCCGCGATGAACGCCGGCGAGGTCGAGCGCGCGCACACGACCCTGCGCTACGGCGAACGGATCATCAGCCATCTCGACGGCACGCTCGACTACGACCAGGGCGAACTGCCGCAGCGCCTGCACTCGATCTACGCCTTCTGCCTGTCCCAGCTCAACGCTGCGCGCATCGGCCAGGACCCGAACAAGATCGAACACGTCAGCGAGCTGCTGGGCGAGCTGCGCGAGGCCTGGAGCCAGGTCGCGGCCGAGGTCGACGGCGCCGCGCAGGTCGCCTCCGGCGCGCAGGTCGCCTCCGGCGTGGAGTACGGGTGAGCGCCTCCGCGCTCGACGCCGACGTCGACGTCGAGCCGCCGCTGAGCCGCTACCAGGCGATCTACGAGCACGCAGAGCTCGAACTGGAGCTTGCGGGCAGGGGCGAGATCGAGCCCCTCGTCGCGCTCGGCGCGCGCTGGGAGGAGCTGATCGCGGGCCTGCCGGCCCGTCCGCCAGTCGCCGCCGCCGAGCTGCTGCAGCGCGCACAGCTGATCCACGAGCGCACGCACGTCGAGCTCGTCCGCCTGCGCGAGTTGCTGCTCTCGGGCGTCTCCGCGACCACGCGCGCGCGGCGCGCGTCCGACGGCTACGCCGGACAGCTGCGCAGGCGCCCGCGGCTGGATCGCAGCGCGTAGGCCCACGCCGCGCCCGCCCTGCCGGTGGGCGCTGCCGCCGCGTGGGCCCGCTGCCGGGCCGCCCTCTGCCGGGTATCGCGCCTGCTCCTAAAGATCCGCGCGCATCGGCCGATCAAGTGGGCGGCCCCTCGATGGCCAGGAAGTCAGCGACCTCAGGGAGAGCGTCGGTTTCAGCCCAGGGAGGGCGGAAAGGACATCCCTTCAAATGGCTCTCGTCGACCCGACCCAGCAGCTGCTGGAGGCTGCCATGCGCGGCTCCTGGCAGCGCGAGACGGCGCTGACCAACAACATCGCCAACGCCGACACCCCCGGCTATGAGCCGCAGGAAGTCAACTTCGAGTCGGCGCTGCAGGGCGCGATCAACGGCGGGCAGGAACTGCCTGAAGTGCAGTTCGCGACGATCACGCAGCCAACGGAAGCGGGGCCGAACGGCACCGGGGTGAGCGTCGATCAGGAATCCGCGAAGCTCGCCGAAAACGGCCTCGACTACCAGGCGCTCACGCAGGTGGTGGGCGCGCGCGACAACATCATGCGCTCGGCGATGGGGATCACCGCCTGATGGGCATGTTCGACGCGATCGGGATCGCCGGCAGCGGGCTCACGGCCGAGCGCATCCGCATGGACGTCACGGCCGAGAACCTCGCCAACGCCGACACCACCAAAGCGGCCAACGGGCAGCCCTACCAGCGCCAGGAGGTCGAGCTCGCGCAGGTCGGCACCAGCGACTTCGGCGGCGCGCTCACCGGCGCGCTGGCGCAGACGCGCAGCGCCGCCGCTCCCGGCGGCGTGCAGGTGACGGGGATCGTCTCCGACGCCACGCCCGACCAGCAGGTCTACGACCCGGGCAACCCCGAAGCCGACGCCCAGGGCTACGTCAAACTGCCGAGCATCAGCACGGTCACGGAAATGACCGACCTGATCTCCGAGTCGCAGTCCTACCAGTCGGACGTGACCGCGATGCAGACCTCCAAGTCGATGTTCACCGCGACGCTCGCGGTGCTCAAATGATCATCCCACCGGTCGGCGGATTGGGCGTCGAACTGTCCGTCGGCGGCGCGGAAGGCCTCGCGCACGGCGGCCAGTCGGGCGCCGGCGCCGCCGCGGGCGGCGAAGCGTCGGGGTTCGGCGGCGAGCTCACGGAAGCGATCTCCTCGCTGGAGAAGACGCAGGACAGCGCCGCCAGCGCCTCGCAGGCGCTGGCCACAGGGACCGCCAGCGACCCCGAGAGCGCGGTGGTGACGGTCGAGGACGCGCAGCTGGCGATGGAACTGGCCTCGCAGATTCGCACGAAGGCCACCGAAGCGACCCAGAACATCTTCCAAACACAGGTCTGATCGATGCCCCCGGCAGCACAGCTCGTCTCCAGGCTCACCCCCCGCGCGTGGCTGATCGTCGGCGCCGGCGCCGTCGCCACGATCCTGTTCGTCTACCTGTTCCTGCACATGGTCTCCGCGCCCAGCTATACGACGCTCGTCAGCGGCGTGGCGCCCTCCCAGACGGACAAGATGACGAGCACGCTCAGCGGCCAGGGCATCAGCTACGAACTCCAGAACAACGGCACGGCGATCGGCGTGCCCTCCAACGAGGCGTCCAAGGCGCGCGTCGCGCTCGCCGGCGCGAACCTGCTCGGCAACACCCAGCCCGGCTTCACGCAGCTGTTCGAACACCAGAACCTCGGCGAAAGCAACTTCGAGCAGCAGGTCACCTATCAGCGAGCCCTGCAGGGACAGCTCGACGAAACGATCGACAGCGTGCAGGGCGTCTCCGGCGCGCAGGTCACGCTGGTGCTGCCGAGCTCCCAGAACCAGATCTTCGGCGAAAATCAGAACGTCTCCTCCGCCGCGGTGCTGCTGTCGGGAACCAGCGCGCTCGACCAGGCCTCCGTGCGCGGGATCGCGCAGCTGGTCGCCTCGAGCGTGCCCGGCCTGGAGCTGAACAAGGTCACGATCACCGGCGCGTCGGGGGAGCTGCTGTGGCCGACGGCCGCAGGCGCCGGCGCGGGCGGCTCCGGTGGCGAAGTCCAGGAAGCCGAGCAGCGCTACGACCAGAGCATGGAGGCGAGCCTCGACGCGATGCTCGCGCAGACGCTCGGGACGGGCAAGGCGCAGGTGCTCGTGTACGCCAACATGAACGTCAACCAGGCGACCAAGGAAGCGCTCGAATACTCCAAGACGGGCACGCCCACGCAGCAGAGCAAGAGCATCGAAACGCTCACCGGCAGCGGCAGCGGGGCCGGCGGCGTGACCGGCACGGCGAACCTGACGACCGCCGCGACGGGCGCCGGCGGCAAGTCCAACTTCAAGCACGAAACCACCACCTCCTCGCTGGGCGTCTCCAAGACCGTCACGCACACCACGATCGCCCCCGGCACCGTCGAAAGCCAGCACGTGTCGGTGCTGCTCGACAAATCCGTGCCCGCCGCGTCGCTCCCGGCGATCCGCGAAGCGATCACCAACGCCGCCGGCATCCAGACCAAGCGCGGCGACACGATCTCGATCGGGCAGGTCGCGTTCGCCAAGACGAGCACCACGGCGCCCGCCGCCAGCCCGCTCGCGGACGCCAAGTACGTGCTGCTCGGCCTCGGCGCGATCATCTTCCTGTTCTTCACGACGCGCACGCTGCGCAAGCGCGAACGCGAGACGATCGACGAGCCCGTATGGCTGCGCGAGCTCGAGGCGCCGATGCGCCTCTCCGAGCTCGAACGCGAAACCGCCGTGCGCCCGGCGCCGGCGATGGCCGGGGTCGCGTCCGGCAACGGCGCTGGCGCCGCCGCCGGTGGTGGCGGCGAGCCGCCGATCAACGGCGAGAACGCGCGCAAGCAGGTCGAGCAGCTCGTCGACAGCAACCCCGATCGCGTCGCCCAGCAGCTGCGCAGCTGGATCCAGGAGGGCTAGGCGCCGATGGCCGGCGAGTCCTCCGCGGAGACGCTCCCGGCGCTTGCAGCGGCGCCCGGCGAGCAGCTGCCGGCGTCGATCGGCGACCTGTCCGGCGCGCGCAAGGCGGCGGTGCTGATGGCGGCGCTCGGCTCCGAGCGCGCGGCCAACGTGCTGGGGCGGCTCGGCGAAGAGGAGATCGAGCACCTGTCGATGGAGATGGCCAGCCTCAACCAGGTGGCCGCGGAGACGACCGACTCGATCTTCACCGAGCTCGCCGTGCTCGCAGGCCAGGAGGCGGGCGTCGCCGGCGGGATGGACTTCGCCCGCGGCGTGATCGAACGCGCGCTCGGGCCCGAGCGCGCGGCCGAGGTGCTGGGGCGCCTGTCGGCCCGCACCGAGCGCCCGCCGTTCGACTTCCTGCAGCGCGTGCCGCCCGAGCGCACCGCCGCGCTGCTGCGCAGCGAGTCGCCGCAGACGGTCGCGCTGATCCTCGCCAGCCTGCAGACGGCGCTCGCCGCCCAGGTGCTCGCGCGGCTGCCCGAGCGCCAGCAGCCGGACATCGCGGTGCGGATCGCGCGCATGGGCGAGACCAGCGCGCAGGTCGTGCAGCAGGTGGAGGAGGTCATCCGCCACAAGCTGACGGCGGTCGCCGAGCGCGAGTACTCCGCGGCGGGCGGCACCAAGACGCTGGCCGAGATCCTCAACCACTCCGACCGCACGACCGAGCGCGCGGTGCTCGAGCAGCTCGCCGAGGCGGACAAGGACCTTGCCGAGGAGGTGCGCGGCATGCTGTTCGTGTTCGAGGACATCGTCAAGCTCGAAGAGCGCGCCGTCCAGCAGGTCCTGCGCGAGGCCGACCAGAAGGACCTCGTGCTGGCGCTGCGCGGCGCCCCGGACAACGTCAAGGAGATCGTCCTGACGAACATGTCCGAACGCGGCGCGGAGATGATCAAGGAAGAGATGGAGATCCAGCCGCCGCAGCGCAAGCGTGACATCGACGCCGCGCAGAGCCGCATCGTGGCGGTCGTGCGCAGGCTCGAGGAGGCCGGCGCGATCGTGATCGCCGGCGGCGAGGAAGAGGAGAGCGAAGCGGTTGTCTGACGCGGTCGTCAGCTACGACTTCGAGCAGCTCGAGCCCTCCGAGCCGCCGCCCCGCGACGCCGGCGCGCGGCTGCTCGCGCAGGCCAGCGCCGAGGCCGAGCAGATCCGCGAGCTCGCGCGCGCCGAGGGCTACGAGCAGGGTCGCGCCGCCGGGCACGAGCAGGGCGCCGCGGAGATCGCCGCCGCCGCGGCCGCGCTCGGCGCGGCCGCCCACGGCATCGAGCAGCTGCGCACCGAGGTGGCGGAGGCCGTCGAGTCCGACGCGATCGAGCTGGCGCTGACGCTCGCCGGCAAGATCCTCGCGGGCGCCTTCCAGGCGCGCCCGGAGCTGGTCGTGGAGATCGTGCAGGGGGCGCTGCGGCGCATCAGCGACCGCCGCCAGATCACCGTGCTTGTCAACCCCGTCGATCTGGACGTGGTGCGGGCGGCGATCGGCGAGCTGACCGCGCAGGGCAGCGGCGTCGAGCTGTGCGACCTGCAGTCCGATCCGCGCATCGGCGCCGGCAGCGCGATCGTGCGCACGAGCGAGGGCGAGGTGGACGCGAGCGTGCAGACGCAGCTCGAGCGTGCGCGCGAGGTCGCCAACACGACGCTCGAAACCGGCGAGCGGGCGGCGTGAGCGAGACCGCGCGAGTGAGCGCAGCGTGAACGACGCGCGCCCGCCCGGAGCGCTGCTGGCGCAGGCCGGCGAGGCGATCCGCGAGGCCGACCTCGCCAGGCGCCACGGCTTCGTCACCAACCTGATCGGGCTGATCATCGAGGCCACCGGCCTGCAGGCGGAGGTCGGCGAGGTGTGCCTGGTGGGCACCGACCGCAACCGCGAGGCCGTCTCCGCGGAGGTCGTCGGCTTCCGCGACGGTCGCACGCTGCTGATGCCGCTGGGGGAGCTGCACGGCATCGGCCCGGGCACGCGCGTGCTCGCCAGCGGCGCGCCGTTTCGGATCACCGTCGGCGAGAGCCTGCTGGGGCGGATCGTCGACGGGCTCGGGATCCCCGAGGACGCGCGGCTCGCATCCGAGACGGCCGGGGGGTCCGATCCCAACGTTCGCGGTGGCGATGGCGGCGGCCGCGCGACCGCGCGCTCGACGATCGCCGCCCCCCCGAGCGCTCTCTCCCGGCCGCGCATCCGCGAGCGCGTCGGCCTCGGCGTGCGCGCGCTGGACGGCCTGGTGCCGTGCGGACGCGGCCAGCGGCTCGGCATCTTCGCCGGCTCGGGCGTCGGCAAGTCATCGCTGATGGGCATGATCGCCCGCTCGACCAGCGCGTCGATCAACGTGATCGCGCTCGTCGGCGAGCGCGGGCGCGAGGTGCGCGAGTTCATCGAGCGCGACCTCGGCGACGCGCTCGAGCGCTCGGTCGTAGTCGTCGCCACCTCCGACCAGCCGGCGCTGGTGCGGATCAAGGCGGCGTTCACCGCGACCACGATCGCCGAGTACTTCCGCGACCAGGGCCACGACGTGATGCTGATGATGGACTCGGTCACGCGCTTTGCGATGGCCCAGCGCGAGGTCGGCCTGGCGATCGGCGAGCCGCCGGCCACGCGCGGCTACACGCCGAGCGTGTTCGCGCTGCTGCCGCGGCTGCTCGAGCGCGCGGGCACGAGCACCAGCGGCTCGATCACCGCCCTGTACACGGTGCTGGTCGACGGCGACGACATGAACGAGCCGATCGCCGACGCGGTGCGCTCGATCCTCGACGGGCACATCGTGCTCACGCGCTCGCTCGCCCACGCCGGGCACTACCCGGCGATCGACGTCCTGCACAGCGTCTCGCGCCTGATCGGCGAGATCGTCTCGCCGGAGGTCGAGCAGGCCGGGCAGCGGCTGCGCGCGGCGCTTGCGGTGCTGCGCGAGAAGGAAGACCTGGTCGCGATCGGCGCCTACCAGCCGGGCAGCGACCCGGCGCTCGACACCGCGCTCTCGCACCGCCCCCAGATCGAGCGCTTCCTGCGCCAGCCCGTACGCGAACGCAGCGATCCGCAGCAGACCGACGCGACGCTGCTCGCGCTCGGCGACTCGCTCGCGCGCGAGCTCGAGCAGCGCAGCGGCGAGATCCCCGACGCCGAAGAGGTCATCCCCGAGCCTGACCTGGCCGCCGACGCAGGCGACACGTCCGCGGCGCCCGCGATCCCCGCCCTCGGGCTGAGCATCTGAGCTGTGCGCGCATGCTCAAGAACCCGCCCTCCCGTCCGATAACCGGGCCGTGACCGGTCCCTCGTTCCGCTTCCGTCTCGAGCGCGTGCGCGTGGTGCGCGAGCGCAAGGAGAAGCTCGCGCAGCGCGAGCTGGCGGACGCGCTGCTGCGCCGCTCGAGCACGGTCGACGAGCTGCGCGCGGCTGACGCGCACCTCGAGCACGCGCGCGCCGAACAGCGCACGGTCGCCACCGGACCGAAGACCGTCAGCGCCACCGACCTGCTCGCGCGCCAGGCGTTCCTGGAGCGCGTGGAGGCGCAGCGACTGCTGCGCGCGCACGAGCTCGAGCAGCGCGAGGCGGAGGTCGCCGAGCGCGACGCCGAGCTTGCGACGGCCGCCAGCGAGCACGAGATGCTCAACCGGCTCCGGGAGCGCCACCGCGGCGAGCACGACCGCGAGCAGGCCCGCCGCGAGCGCAACACGCTCGACGAGATCGCCGTCACGCGCTTTCGCAGGGGCAGCGCATGAGCGCGCAGGCGCTGGGCGGAATCTCCGCCGGCATCGCCGCCGGCGAGCTCGCGGTGGCGCAGCGCGTGCAGCAGCTGCAGGCGCTCATCGAAACGGCCGGCAAGGTCGCCGCCGGCGGTAGCCTGGCGAGTACGAACACCGTCGCGAGCCCCGCCGCCAGTCCCGCGGGCGCCGCCGGCGCGAGCACAGACTTCGCCTCCGCGCTGCAGGCGGCCAGCACCGCGGACACCGCCAGCGCCTCCGGCGTCGTCGGCGCCGGCTACCAGCCGGCCATCTCAGGCGCCGCGGCTTCGGGCGAATCCGGCGGCGAATACGAAGCGCTGATCGACCAGGCGGCCTCGCGCAACGGCCTCGATCCCGCCGTCCTGCACGGCCTGATCCAGCAGGAGTCCGGCTTCGACCCGAGCGCGACGAGCGGCGCCGGCGCGTCCGGCCTGACGCAGCTGATGCCCGGCACCGCGTCCTCGATGGGGGTCTCCAACCCCATGAACCCGGCGGAATCGATCGAAGGCGGCGCGCGCTACCTGGGGCAGCTGATGACCCAGTTCGGCGGCAACACCGAAGACGCGCTCGCCGCGTACAACGCCGGCCCCGGCGCCGTGCAGCAGTACGGCGGCATCCCGCCGTACGCGGAAACGCAGAGCTACGTCTCCAAAGTGCTCGGCTACGCCGAAAGCTACCGCCAGTCGCACCCGGCGACGCTCACGGGAGCGCTCGCATGAACTTCGTCGCGGCGCTCATGCCGCCGCCGTCCGCATCGCCGCCGACGTCCGGCGCGCCACCGGGGCCGTCCGCTCCGCCGGGCGCGCCGCCCTTCGACAGCGCGCTCGCCGAACACTGGGCCCGGACCGCACCTGCGGAAGGCCAAAGGCAGACAGGCTCCGAAGCGAGCCAGCGAGAAAGGTCGATCGACCGCCGCCGCGAACGGGCGGGTGCCGAAGGCGCGCAGCTCGGTGTCGGCGCCGGTACGGACGGCGCTGCGACGGACGCGACGTCCACGTCTTCCACACGGACTGGCACTTCGGCGGCGGGCGCAACCGGCGCCCGTACTGAGGCCGAAACGGGCGCCGGAGCGGCCAGCGCCGGCCCCTCGCCGACCGGCGCGGCGGCCAACGCTCAGGCGACCGGCACGACCTCGGCGGGCAGCACAGCCACCGGCACCACAGCGACTGGCGCCACAGCGACTGGCGCCGCGGCTACGGGCACCGCCGCCACGGGCACCCAGTCCGGAACCGCGACGACCGCCGCCGCCGCGAGCGCGTCCGCGCAGGGGGGGTCTCCGTCGGCCGCCGCGGCCGCTGCCTCCAGCGCGGCGCAGCAGTCCGCGAGCGCCTCGAGCGCCGCGAGCGCGCAGTCAGCCGCCGGCACCGCCTCGCTCGCCGCCGCCGCGCCCGGGAGCGCCGGCTCGCCGGGCAAGGGCCAGGGCGCGGGCCCGGGCACGACGCCAACCGCCGCCCCAAGTATCTCAGGCGCCGCCGGAGCCACAGGCGCGGGGTCCGGCGCCGGGTCGACCACCGAATCCGACGCCACGGCGCAGCCCGGCTCCGAGGCCTCGTCCGTCCCGGGCGGAGCCGGCGCGGGCGTATCCGGCGCGTCCTCCGCGCCCCCCGCCGCCGCACCCGCGACCGGCACGTCAGCCGGCAACGCGCCGACCGAGAAGGAGCCGTCCGCGGGCGCTTCGCGGCCGGCCCCGGCGAGCCCCGCCGCGTCCGCGGCGCCCAACGCCTCAGGCTCGTCCCCCACCTCGGGCGACGCCGCTGCCGCGCAGGACGAAGCGTCCGCCACCTCCGAAACGCCCACCGCGCCGAGCTCGGCAGCGGCATCCACCGCCGGCGCGGCGCCCACCCAGCCGGCGCCGTCCACGCAGGGGCGCCCGCAAGCGACCGCGCAGACGGGCGGCGGCGGGCTCTCCGGCTCCGCGTCCACGTCGGCGTCGGGCACGGGCAACGCCCAGGCGGGCACGCAGAACGGCGCGGGCGCCGACGCGCGCGGGTCGGCGTCGGGGACGCGCGACGCGCGCGCGGGAAGCGCCGCGCAGACGGCGCAGGAGACCGCGGCGAGCCAGCCGGGCGCACTGGTGGGCGCGCTGTCGCAGACGAGCTCCACCGCCGCGGGCTCCGAAGCAGGCCCGCTCCCCGGCGCGGCCGCCGGCGAGACAGGGTCCGCGGCCGCGTCCGCCGCCGCGGCGTCGGGCGGCATGCCGACGCCGGCGAGCGGCGTGGCGATGCAGGACATGATCGAGTCGATCCGCGCGACGATCGACATCGCCGCGCGCCAGGGCATGACGCAGGCGCGGATCGCGCTGCAGCCGGAAGAACTGGGCCACATCAGCATCCGCCTGACCCAGACGAGCGAGGGCCTGCTCGCGCGCGTCAGCGCCGAAACGCCGGCGGCGGCGCAGGCGCTGCAGGCGGGTCGCACGGAGCTGCACCAGTCGCTGAGCTCGCTCGGCGTGTCGCTGCTGCGGCTCGACATCAGCTCGTTCGGCCAGTCGCAGGCGGGCGAACGGGACGGGCGCTTCGCCGGCGAAGAGGGCGCGTCGAACGCGTCGCGCGCGCCGGGCGCCACGGAGGAAGCCGACGGCTCCGAGCCGGCCGGCGAGGCAGAAGGCACCGCCGCCGCGCGCGCGACCATTGCAGGCGGCGAGCTCGTCGACGTGCTCGCGTGAACGACCGAAAGGACGAACGACGATGACCGCCAACCCACTGACAGCCGCGCCGGCCGCCGCCACCCCCGCCGCCTCATCCCCCGGCGGCGCCAAGCCGCCCGAAAACCCGAGCAGCATCCTCGGGCAGAACGACTTCCTGAAACTGATGGTCGCGCAGCTGCAGGCGCAGAACCCGCTGGAACCGGGCAACAGCAACGAATACATCAACGAGCTGGCGCAGCTGACGCAGGTCGAGCAGACGACGAACCTGGCGAACGCGAACGAGCTGTCGAGCGCGGTCGGGCTGATCGGGCACAAGGTCTCCTACAACAGCCCCTCGGGGGTCGGCGGCACGGGGGTCGTGCAGAGCGTGCAGTCGAGCTCCTCCGGCACGACGGTCACGATCGAAGGCGTCTCCGGCGTCACGCTGTCGGCGATCACGGAAGTCGAATGAGCCAGATCACCAACCCAGCGCTCGTACCGCCCGGCGTCGGGCCGGCGCAGCCGGCACCGCCGGCCGGCCCGGCGAAGGGCAGCGGCGCCACGAACACCGAGCGCGGCGCGGCGCCGGCGGGCCCGTCGTTCGCGGACACGCTGACGCAGGCCGGCCAGCAGCTGCAGTTCTCCAAGCACGCGCTCGCGCGCGTGGAACGCCGCGGGATCGAACTCGACCCGAGCACGCTCGGGAGGCTTTCGCAGGGGGTGCAGCGCGCCGCGAGCAAGGGCTCGCGCGACTCCCTCGTACTTGTCGACGGCAACGCCTTCGTGGTGTCCGTCAGCAACCGCACGGTCATCACGGCCGTGGGATCCGAGCACATGAAGGACAACGTGTTCACCAACATCGACAGTGCCGTGATCGCATGACGCGAGCGGCCAACCACTACGGCTGGACCTCTTCGAGGAGGCCGCGAAAGGAAGGGCAGTCAGGATGATGGCTGGAATGTATGCCGCGATCAGCGGCCTCGACGCGAACCAGGCGATGCTCAATGAGACCGCCAACGACCTGGCGAATGTGAACACGGTCGGCTACAAGGCCGCGAGCGTGACGTTCGCGGACTCGCTGACGCAGGTGCTGCGCGGGGCATCAGGCCCGACGAGCACCAACGGCGGCACCAACCCCGAGCAGATCGGCCTCGGCACGCAGGTCGACGCGACGATCAACGAAATGACCGAGGGCTCGTTCCAGTCCACCAACAACCCGCTCGACATCGCGATCGAGGGCAACGGCTTCCTGCGCGTGGGCCCCGGCGCGCCGAAAGAAGGAGAACTCACGAAAAACCTGCCGGCGAACGTGTCGTACACGCGCGCCGGCGACCTGACGACCGACGCGGCCGGCTTCCTCACCACGCAGGGCGGCGAATACGTGATCGGGCGCAACGCCGAAGTGACCGCCGAATCGGAAACCGGCGACACGTACGCGCCGGGCAAAGAAGACTCCTACCTCAGGATCCCGCCCGGCTCCAGCAACGTCTCCATCGGCCAGGACGGCTCGGTCAGCTACACCGACGAGAACAAAGAATCGAAAACGTACCTCGAGCGGGTGACCGCCGGCTACATCTCGCTGGCGACGTTCCCCAACGAAAGCGGCCTCGAACGCCTGGGCGGCTCGCTGTGGGCGCGCACCGCCAACTCCGGCGCGCCGATCGTCGGCACACCGGACACGTCCGGCTTCGGCTCGACGATCGGCGGCGAGCTCGAGATGTCCAACGTCGACCTGGCGACCGAGATGACCAACATGATCACCGCCGAGCGCGGCTACCAGGCCAACTCGCGCACGATCACAACCGCGGACGAAATGCTCGGGACGCTCGTGTCGATGGTCCAGTAGCAGAGGCTCGCCCAAGCGCGCCCGGGACTCGCCCGAGCATGTGGAGGCCCGCCCAATCACGTCTTACCGTCGGCGCATGCGCCGACGGTCGGAGGGCGCATGCGCCCTCCGTGGGGCCGCACATGTGCGGCCCCCTCGGCTGGGCCGCCTGCGGCCCCGCCTGCAGGGCCGCATGCGGCCCTGCCTTCCATCCCGACCACGATTTCCGTATGAAAGGACGGTGCCGAGAAGTAGGACAACTCCGAGGAGCCCGGGGTGGGGCGGCAGGCGACGGCGTGTCGTCCCACCCTGTGGCTAATGTGTATTTCGAGGGGGTAGCGATGATCACGCTCAACAGGCTCGGCCACAGCGACGAGCCCTTCCATTTGAATCCGGACATGATCGTGACGGTGGAGTCGACGCCGGACACCGTCATCGGGCTTGCGACCGGCGCGAAGGTCGTCGTCGCGGAGACGCCCGCGGAGGTCGCGGCCGCCGTGCACGGCTATCGCGCGGAGGTGCTCGCCGAGGCGTTCAGGCGTCGCGGCAGGGCCGGCGGGCCGCCCCCGCAACCCCCGCCGGCGCCGGCGCCGATCCACCGCGACTCGCCGCGCGAGCCGCCGCGCCTGTCCGCGGTCGAGGACGACCCCGCGTAGGCGAAGCGGGAGTACCCCGCGCGGGGGATCCGCGCGGCACCAAAAGGGCAGCTCGCGTAGCCCTATTCGACCGTTCGTGCAGGCCCGCTGGCGAAAATTGAAGGAATTCCGGCGGCGGCCGATGTACGGATGCAATGAAGGCTGCGACGGCGATCGGAATCGGGGCTGCGTTCGGCTCTCTGCTGCTGAGCTCGATGATGGACGGGACGAGTCCCGCTTCCTTCATCAACATCCCCGCGCTGATGATCATCATCGGCGGGACGTTCGGCGTGACGCTCGCGAGCGTCGGCATGCCGTCGATGAAGCGCATCCCGAGCCTGTACAAGCTCGTCTTCTCCGCCGAACCGCCCGACACGCGCGGCCAGCTCGACCAGCTGGTGTCGCTCGCCGACAAGGCCCGCCGCGAGGGGCTGCTCGCCCTCGACGCGATGCTCGGCGAGATCGAGGACCCCTTCACCCGCAGCGCCCTGCAGCTGGTCGTCGACGGGACCGACCCGGAGATGGTCCACGCGATCCTCGAGGCCGAGGTCGACGGCATGGCCGCCCGCCACGAGGCCTCCGCCGCGCCGTTCGAGAAGGCCGGCGGCTTCGCGCCGACGATGGGCATCATCGGCACCGTGCTCGGCCTCGTGCACGTGCTCCAGAACCTCGCCGCGCCCGCCGCGCTCGGGCCGTCGATCTCCGCCGCGTTCATCGCCACGCTGATGGGCGTCGGCTCCGCCAACGTGATCTTCCTGCCCGTCGCGAACCGCCTGAAAGCGATCTCCTCCGAAGAGATGGAGCTGCGCATGATGACGCTCGAGGGCATCCTCTCGATCCAGGCGGGCGACAACCCGCGGCTGGTCGCCGAAAAGCTGATGTCCTACCTGCCGCCCGCCGAGCGTCCCGCCGACGGCGAGGACAACGTCGCCCGCATCGACGTCGAGGCCCGGGCGGCCTGATCATGGCGCGCGGGCACGGCGGCCGCCGCCGGCACGGAGGCGCCGAGGAGGGCAGCAACGAGCGCTGGCTGCTCACCTACGCGGACATGATCACGCTGCTGATGGCGCTGTTCATGGTTCTGTTCTCGATCTCCTCCGTCAACATCTCCAAGTACGAAACGCTGCAGAAGTCGTTGAAGGCGGCGTTCTCCGGGGAGATCCTGCCCGGCGGCAAAGCGATCGCCAAGCAGGGAGCGACCAACAACGCCGCGCAGGCCCCCTCCAGCGTCGAACTGCAGGCGATCGAGCCCGTCGCCACGCAGGGCGCCAGCAGCGCGGAGAACGGCAGCGCCCACAGCACCTCGAGCTCCTCCAGCGCCGCCGCCAGCGCGGCGCAGGCTGCCCAGGCCCAGCGCGAAGCCGCCGAGTTCTCGCACATCAAGCAGGAGCTCGAAGCGTACGCGCGCGCGCACGGCTTCGCCAAGAGCGTGCAGACGTCGATCGAAGCGCGCGGCCTGGTCATCAGGGTGCTCACCGACGACCTGCTGTTCGCCTCCGGCCAGGCGTCGCTCGACAACCGCGCCACCGGGCTGCTCGAAGAGATCGGCGCGCTGCTCAACGTCGACCAGACACACCCCATCTCCGTCGAAGGCAACACCGACGACGTCCCCATCCACAGCGGCCAGTTCCCCAGCAACTGGGAGCTGTCGACCGCGCGCGCCTCCACCGTCGTGCGCTTCCTGATCGCGCACGGCGTCGGCGCCAACAGGCTGACCGCCACCGGCAACGCCGAACAGCGCCCCGTCGACACCAACACGACCGCCGCCGGGCGCGCCCGCAACCGGCGCGTGGAGATCGTCCTCAGGCGGATCTACGGGGCCGGCGGCTCAAGCGAAAGCGAACCCTAGCCGAGGAAGTCCCTGACCATGCTCAAGAACAAAAAGCTAATGCTTGCGGTGGCCCTGCCGATTCTCCTGTTGGGAGTCGGCTACAAGATGACCCGGCCCAAGCCCGTCAACAAGGACAAGATCAAGGGAACCATCTACGTGATGCCAGCGCCCTTCCTGCTCAACCTCACCGACGGCCGCTACGCGCGGATCACCGTCGGGCTCGAGCTCGCGCCCGGGCAGAGCGACGGCGCGTCCGCCACAGCCGCCGCCGCCAGCGGCGAAAACGCCGTCGGCACGCTGCCCGAGGAACCGCTCGTGCGCGAAATCGTCACCAACGTCGTCACCAACCAGAACGGCGAAACGCTCGTCACCAACCAGGGCCGCAACGCCGTCAAGCACCAGATCCTGCAGGACATCCTCAAGCAGACCGACGTCAAGGTCGAAGCCGTGCTGTTCCCAGACCTCACCGTGCAATAGGAGGGCGTGTGGCCGAGACGATCGAGTACGAGCAGTTCGAGCAGAGCACCGGCGCCAACGGTTCCGCCGGCGCCGGCGGCGAGGTCGATCTCAGCCGCCTCGCCGACATCCCCATGGAGCTCAGCGTCGAGATCGGGCGCACGCACATGACCGTCGGTGAGACGCTCGACCTGCGCGTCGGCTCCGTCGTCACGCTCGAGCGCCTCGCCGGCGAGACCGCCGACCTGCTCGTCAACGGCAGCGCCATCGCCCGCGGCGAGGTCGTCGTCATCGACGAGCAATACGGTCTGCGCATCACCGAGATCCTCGACGGCCCGCCCGACTCCGAGCTCGTCCACGCGCCCGCCGCGGGCGTGGCGAACGGCACCGGCGAGGGTGAGCAGGCGGCCGTCGCCGCCGCCGCCGAGCCAGCGGCGGACGCCCCCGCGGACTCCGCGCCCGCCCAGGAGGACTGAGCCGCGCATGAGCGCCGGCGAGGACGACACGCAGGGCGCCGTCGCCGAGGCGCCCGAGCCCGAGCACACGGACGCGGAGGAGTCCTCGGTCGAGGCGATCGAGCAGATCCGCACGCTCGACTTCTCCCAGCCGACCAAGTTCACCACCGAGCTCCGCCGCCGCATCGCGCGCTCGCTCGACCTCTTCGTCGAGGCGCTCACCGGCTGGATGGTCGGCGAGCTGAAAGCCGAGATCGAGCTCGCCATCACCGACATCAGCCAGCACACGTGGGCCGCCGCCAAGGCGCAGCTGCCCGCCGACTCGATCGCCGTCGCCGTGCACGCCGAGGCGATCGACCGGCAGATGCTGATGAGCGTCGAGCGGCCGCTGGTGCTGCAGGCGCTCGAATGCCTGCTCGGCGGCGAGGCCGCCCAGGCCTCCGCCGAGCGCCACCTCACCGAGATCGACTGGGTGCTCACGCGCGGCATGCTCGACGCCGTCGTGCATCAGCTGTCGGTCGCGTGGGACGAGCTCGGCGGCCCCGAGCTGGTGCGCGGCGAGGTCGACACCGAGGGCGACGCCGGCGTGCTCACGCCGATCGGCGAACCGACGCTGTCGGTCACCCTGGAGGTCAAGATCGACGGCCTCCTCTCGACCCTGGCGCTGCTGATCCCGTGGGGCGCCATCGAGCCGATCACCGAGCGCATCCGCGGCGTCGGCAGCGAGCCGATCCTCGCCGACCCGCGCGGCGCCGACGCGCTGCGCCGCGGCGTCTCCGGCGCGCAGGTGCTGCTGCGCGCGGAGGTCGGCTCCGTGCAGATGCCCATCGAGCACATGCTCGAGCTGACCCCGGGCGCGCTGCTACAGCTGGAAGACCGGGCGGAGGACGGCGTGCTGCTGTTCGCCGAGGGCATCTCGCTCGGCCGCGGGCATCCCGGGCGCAGCGGCTCCAGGCGCGCCGTCAAGCTCGCGTCCACCGGCGAGCCGCCCGTCCGCGCCGACACCTACGCCAAGCTCGGCCGCGCCGAGCTCGAACGCGCCCGCGCGCACCTCGAGCAGACGCGCGAGACGCCCGAGGATCGCGCCATCCTGCGCAGCATCTTCGTGCGCGTGTGGGCCGAGCTCGGCCGCACGCACCTGCCGCTCGGGCACGCGCTCGAGCTCGCGCAGGGCACCGTCGTCGAGCTCGACCAGCGCGCCGACGCGCCCGTCGAGCTGTTCGCCAACGGGCTGTGCTTCGCCAACGGCAGCCTCGTCGTCACCGCCGACGGCGCCTGGGGCGTGCAGGTCGCGCAGCTGCTGCAGTAGCGCCGCGCTACGGCCGGGCGGCCGCGGCGGCCGGCCTCATGACGGCGGACGGGTCCCGGCCATGCGCCCTGCCCGCTCAAGACCGCGACCTCAGGGCCGATAACGAGGACGACTCTTCCTCGGAGTCGTCCCTCGATGACCAAGTTCATATCGCTTTCCCGTGCGGCCGCGACGGCGGCCGCGGCGTTCGGCGCCTGCGTGCCCGCCTGTGCCCTCCAGGGCGCATTCGCGGGTCCGGCGTCGGCGTTCTCGCCCCCCCTGAAGACGGGCAGCGAAAACCTGCCCCTCAACCTCAAGGCGCCCAGCACCGGCGCCGCGGCCAGCAGCAGCGGCGGCGCCAGCATCGTGCGCACGATCGTCGGCCTCGCGATCGTCATCGCCGTCATCTGGGGCCTCGCGTGGATCCTGCGCCAGGTCAAGGCCGGGCGCGAGGGCGGGCGGGATGGGCATCAGTCGAGCGCCGGCCTGGCGTCCGTCGCCGCGCTCACGCTCGGCACCGGGCGCTCCGTGCACCTCGTGCGCGCCGGCAACGACTACGTGCTGCTCGGCAGCACCGAGCACGGCGTCGCGCCGATCCACCGCTACACCGAGGAGGAGGCCCACGAGGCCGGCCTGCTGCCCGCCGACCTCGGCGCGGGGGCGGAGCAGCCCGCGCCGCGCTCGCGGCTGCTCAGCACCGCCGGCCAGATCGTCGCCGGCACCGGGCGCGCCGCCGTCCACGCCGGGCTGATCAACCGGCGCGAGCTACCCGCCCCCGGCGAGTCGTCGTTCAGCGACGGCACCTACGGTCCCTTCGACTCCTCCGCGCACAGCCCCGCCGCCGGCCGGCGCCCCGATCCGATGCGCATGCCCTCGCCGTCCTCTGGCGTGATCGAGCGCCTGCGCGAACTGACGGTGCGCCGATGAGCCTCGCCGCCGCACTGCCGCTGGGCTCGGCGCTGCCCGCCGGCGCCTCGCTGCCCGTCACCTCCAGCAACGCCGTGCAGATCCTGCTGCTCGTCGGCGGCCTCGCGCTCGTGCCCGCGATCCTCTTCACCGTCACCGGCTTCAGCCGCATCCTGATCGTGCTCGGCTTCATCCGCACCGCCGTCGGCACGACCACCGCGCCGCCCAACCAGGTGCTCGTCGGCATCGCGCTGTTCCTCACCATCTTCGTCATGGCGCCCGTCGTCGGCGCGATCAAGAAGGACGCCGTCGAACCGCTCGAGGCCAACCGCATCAGCACCACCACCGCGCTCGTGCGCGCCGAGGAGCCGCTGCGCGAATTCATGTTCCGCCAGACACGTGTGGAGGACATCTCGCTGTTCGTCAGCCTCGCCCACGCCAAGGAGCCGCACACGCGCGGCGAAGTGCCCACCGAGGTGCTGATCCCCGCGTTCATCGTCTCCGAGCTGAAGACCGCGTTCCAGATCGGCTTCCTGATCTTCCTGCCGTTCCTGATCATCGACCTGATCGTCTCCTCCGTGCTCATGAGCATGGGCATGATCATGCTGCCGCCCACGTTCATCTCGCTGCCGTTCAAGATCCTGCTGTTCGTCCTCGTCGACGGCTGGGACCTCGTCATCAAGGCCCTCGTCCAGAGCTTTCACTAGCGCTCCGCCGAGCGCCCAATCCCGCACGCGCGCGACCCCACTCATAGCTTCAACAACGTCCACCGTATAACCATGGCAATACAATGAACCAGGATACCGTCGTCAACCTCGCCTCGCAGGCCATGAGCCTCGCGCTGAAGATCGCCGGGCCGCTGCTTCTCGTCGCGCTCGTCATCGGCCTCGTCATCAGCGTCTTCCAGGCCGTCACGCAGATCCAGGAGCAGAGCCTCTCGCTGATCCCCAAGATCGCCGGCGTCGCCGTCGTGATCGTGCTGCTCGGGCCGTGGATGCTCGGCCAGCTCGTCGCGTACACGACCGCGCTGTACACCGCCATCCCGACGATGGTGGGCTCGTGACCGGCTCGCGCGGCGCGCTGGCGCGGCGCGTGCGCGAGTCACACCGCGGGGCGGTGGGCTCGTGACGAAGCTCCTCAGCGAGCTCGCCGGCAACGACCTCGCCGGCTTCATCCTCGTGCTCGCGCGCGTGACGCCGCTGTTCGTCGTCGCGCCGCTGTTCTCCTCGCAGATCATCCCGCCGCACGTGCGCGGGCTGATCGCGGTGGGGATCTCCGTCGGGCTCGCGCCGATCGCGCTGCACGGCCAGCACGTTCCCAGCGACCCGCTGACGCTGTTCGCGCTCGTGATCGAGGGCATGCTCGTCGGCTTCGGCTTCGCGTTCACGCTCGCCGTGCTGATGGCGGCCGTCGAATCGGCGGGCTCGGTGATCGACGTGCTCTCCGGCTTCGCCTACGGCGCCCTGATCAACCCCATGGACAATCAGCAGACGGCGGTCGTCAACCGCTTCTACTCGATCGTCGGCACGCTCATCTTCCTGGTCATCGGCGGCGATGCGTGGACGCTGCGCGGCCTCGACCGCACCTTCCAGCTCGTGCCGCTGACCAGCGGGCCGCGGCTGTCCTCGCTCGTCGGCGGCGCCGAGCAGGTGTTCGGCACCGTCTTCACCGCCGCCCTGGAGGTCGCCGCGCCGGTGCTCGTCGCGCTGCTGATCACCGACGTCGCCTTCGGGATCGTCTCGCGCGTGGTCCCCCAGCTGAACATCTTCGCCGTCGGCTTCCCCACCAAGGTCGCGGTCGCGCTGCTCGTCGTCGGCGCGTCGCTGCCGTTCACCGCCGACTGGATCTCCAACCAGCTCTCCGTGAGCGTCGGCGACGCCCTCGGCGCGCTGCACGTCGCCTGATCGACCATGGCCCGCGACGACCGCACCGAGAAGCCGACCCCCAAGCACCGCAAACGCGCGCGCGAGAAGGGCCAGGTGGCGCGCAGCGCCGACCTCGGCGGCTCGATCGTCGTCGTCACCGGGCTGCTCATGCTCAGCCTCGTCGGCCCGCAGGTCGTCCACGCCGGCGCTGCGACGCTCCGCTCGATGTTCGCCCAGATCTCGCAGTCCGGGCACGCCACCAGCGGCGCCGGGCTCAACAGCCTGATGCACACGACGCTGTCGGTGATCCTGCTCGCCGTCGCGCCGATCGCCGGCGCCTGCTGGGGCGCCGGCCTGCTCGCCGGCGTCGCGCAGGTCGGCTTCCGCCCCTCGCCGAAGGCTCTCAAACCCGACTTCCGCCGCATCAACCCTGTCTCCGGGGCGAAGAACCTGGTCGGGCCGAACGCCGTCTTCGAAGCGGTCAAGACGGTCGCAAAGGTCGCCGTCGTCGCCGCCGTCGCCGCGCTCGCGCTGCTGCCCGGGCTCACCGGGCTCGCCTCCGACGTCGGCATCTCCCCCGCGGCGCTCGGCGCGTTGTCCGGGCGCAGCGCGCTCGCCGTCGCCCAGCACGCCGCGTTCGCCTACGTGCTCGTCGGCGTCATCGACTACGCGTGGAAGCGCCACCGCCACGAGAAGCAGCTGATGATGACCAAGCAGGAGGTCAAGGACGAGGCGCGCCAGTACGGCGTCTCCGCCGAGGTCAGGGCGGCGCTGCGCCGCCGCGCCATGCAGGCCGCGCGTGCGCGCATGATGGCCGCCGTCCCCGACGCCGACGTCGTCGTCACCAACCCCACCCACTACGCCGTCGCGCTCGTCTACGACGGCACGCGCACCGCGCCCGAGGTCGTCGCCAAGGGCAAGGACCTGATCGCCGCGCAGATCAAGCGCGTCGCCGAAGAACACGGCGTGCCCGTGATCGCCGACCCGCCGCTCGCACGTGCCCTGCACTCCTCCGTCGAGATCGGGCAGATCATCCCCGAGGAGCTGTACGCCGCCGTCGCGCGCGTGCTCGCGTTCGTCTACCGGCTCGCCGGGCGCGCGCGCATGACCGGCGGGCCGGTAGGGCCGGGTGGGGCGGGTGGGCGGGGTGGGGCGGGCGGGCCTTCATCACAGGCGCGTAGGAGGCTCGCGTCGTGAACGCTCCCGGCCTGCGCAGGGTGCTGCGCCACACCGACCTGCTCGCCGCCGTCTCCGTCGTGCTCGTCGTGACGATGCTCGTCGTGCCGCTGCCCTCGGCGCTGCTGAGCCTGCTGATCACGCTCAACATCGCCGGCGCGCTGATGATCGTCGTCGCCACGATGTACCTGGGCAAGGCGCTCGACTTCGCCGCGTTCCCCAGCCTGCTGCTGTTGACCACGATGTTCCGCCTGGCGATCAACGTGTCGGTCACGCGCCTGATCCTCACCTCCGGCGACGCCGGCAGCGTCGTCAAGGCCTTCGGCCAGTTCGTCGTCGGCGGCAACGTCGTCGTCGGGCTCGTCATCTTCCTGATCCTCGTCGTCATCCAGTTCGTCGTCGTCACCAACGGCGCCGGGCGCGTCGCCGAGGTCGGCGCGCGCTTCACGCTCGACGCGATGCCCGGCAAGCAGATGGCGATCGACGCCGACCTCAACGCCGGCCTCATCAGCGACGACCAGGCGCGCGCGCGCCGCGCCGAGATCGCCCAGGAGGCCGACTTCTACGGCGCCATGGACGGCGCCTCCAAGTTCGTCAAAGGCGACGCCATGGCGGCGGTGATCATCACCGCCATCAACCTCATCGGCGGGATCGTCGTCGGCATGCTCCAGCGCCACCTCGGCTTCAGCGAAGCCACCCACCAGTACTCGCTGCTGACCGTCGGCGACGGCCTGTCCGCGCAGATCCCCGCGCTGCTCATCTCCGTCGCCACCGGCATCATCGTCACCCGCGCCGCCTCCGACCGCGACCTCGGCTCGGACATAGCCAACCAGATCCTCACCCAGCGCAAGGCGCCGCTCGTCGCCGCCGGCGCGATCGGGCTGTTCGCGCTGATCCCCGGCCTGCCGAAGCTGCCGTTCCTGCTGATCGCCGGGATCTTCGCCGCGATCGCGTGGGCCGTGCGCAACGGCATGCCCGACGCCGCCGACGACGACGCCAAGCGCAGGGCCGCCGCGCAGGCGGCGCTGCCCAAACCGGGCGAGGAGCCGATGTCCGAGGTCGGCGTCGACGCGCTCGAGCTCGCCATCGGCTTCGGCCTCGTGCCGCTCGTCGATGGGGGATCGGCCGGAGGCAGCTCGCTGCTGCGGCGCGTGAGCATGATCCGCCGCCAGATCGCCGGCGACCTCGGCCTCGTGATCCCACCCGTGCGCATCCACGACGAGCTCGGCATGGAGTCGCACGAGTACGTGTTCAAGGTGCGCGGCTCGGAGGTCGCGCGCGGGCGGATCATGCCCGGGCACCTGCTCGCCATGGACCCCGGCGACGCAAGCGGCAAGCTGCAGGGGGTGCCCACGCGCGAGCCCGCGTTCGGGCTGGAGGCCGTGTGGATCCAGGAGTCCGCCCGCGGCGAGGCCGAGTCGCTCGGCTACACCGTCGTCGACCCCGAGTCGATGATCGTCACCCACCTGACCGAGACGATCCGCGCCCACGCCGCCGAGCTGCTCACGCGCCAGGACGTGCGCGCGCTGCTGGACAAGCTCAAGGAGACCAACGCCGCCGTCGTCGAAGAGGTCGTGCCCGAGGCGCTGTCGCTCGGCGAGATCCAGCGCGTGCTGCAATCGCTGCTCAGCGAGGGCGTGCCGATCCGCGATCTCGGCACGATCGTGGAGGCAATCGGCGACAAGGCGCGAACAACACGTGACACAAGCCTCCTATCGGAGTACGCTCGCCAGGCGCTGGGCCGGGCGATCACGGCTCCACACCTGGACGAGCAGTTGCGACTGCAAGCGATAACCCTGGACCCCGCAATCGAGCAGGAGGTCTCCACGTCGATCACCCAGACCACCGACGGGGAGTTCCTCGCCATGGACCCGCCGCGCGCGCAGGCGATCGTCAACGCCCTGCGCGCCCAGGTCGAGCACGCCACCGCGCTCGGCGCGCGGCCGGTGCTGCTGTGCTCCGCGCGCATCCGCCGCCACCTGCGCCGGCTGATCGCCCAGGCCCAGCCGCACCTCGCCGTCTGCTCCTACAACGAGATCGCGCCCGGGATCGACGTCGAAACGATCGGAGTCATTCACGCATGAAATGGCACAGGCACCGGCGCGGGCGCTGGTCCGCGGAGCGTGAGCGATGAGCACGCCCGGCGAGCTGTTGGAGGCGCTCGGACGCGAGGCGCGCGCGCGTTTCGGCGGCGGCGGCGACGCGGCCACGCGCGTCTACCGCGGACGCTCCGTCGAGGAGCTCGTGCCGCAGATCCAGCGCGAGCTCGGCGCCGACGCGATCATCGTGCGCCGACGCGAGGGGCTGACCGGCGGCGTGATGGGCTTCTTCCAGCGCGCGTTCGTCGAGATCGAGGCGATGCCCGGCGGCCCCGGCGTCGACGTGTACGACGAAGACGCCGCCGTTGAGCCGGCGGATGCGCAGCCGCCCGCAGCCGCAGCTGTGGACGTCGATGCGTTTGGCGCTGCCGCGCCTGCCGCCGCTGCGCCGGCGCCGGAATACACGCCCGTGCCGCCGCCGGACGCGCAGCTCGCGCCCGCGCCCCAGCAGCTCACGCCGCCTGCGTCCGCGCCACAGCAGTTCGCGTCGCCGCCCAGCGCGCCGCCCGCGCCCGCCGTGTCCGCGCCGTCCCCGCCGGCGGGCCTGCAGCGTCCGATGCTGGGGTACGCGCCGAGACCGCCGGCGCCCGAGCGCTCGGCCGCGCCCTCGCCGTTCGCACCGCGCGAGCCGGCCGCGCCTGCCGCAGGAGCCGGCAGCGCTTACGTGACCGCGCATCTGGCCGCCCTCGCGCGCGCCGACCGCGCGAAGATCCCGCCGCGCCCGTCGATCTCCGAGCGCCGCGGCGTCGCCGCGCCGCGCGGGCTCGACTTTCGCCGGCAGGGGGCGGACGAAGCGCTGAGCCTGGGCGAAGAGCAGGAGCCGTTCGCGCCCGCCGCCGAGCGCGCGCCCGTGCAGCCGTGGGCGGCGAGCGAGCGGCGCGAGGTGGCGCCCGGCTCGCAGGGCCGCGCGCGCGCCGGCGTCGCGCGGAGCCTGCAGCGCCTCGGGATCGGCGAGGAGCTGGCGGACGAGCTGATCGACAGCGCCAGCGCGCACGCGCTCGCGCTCGCGCCCCGCGGCGGCCTCGCCCAGGCGGTGCGCGCGACGCTCGCGCAGCGGATACCGGTCGCGCCGCCGCTGCCGACCAAGGGCGCTGCGATCGTGGTGGTGGGCGCTGGCGGCGCCGGCAAGACGACGTGCTGCGCGGCGCTGCTGGGCGCCTATCGCAAGGGGAGCTCGCTGCCGGCGAGCTTCGCGACGATCACGCGCGACGGCGCGTCGTCCCCAAGCGGCGAGCTGCGGATGATCCTCAGCCCATACATCATGAAGCCCTCGCCCGCGCGCGCGCCGCGGGCGCTGCGCGCGCTGCGCCGGGCGCGCGGCGACGGCGTCGCGATCCTCGACACGCCGAGCCTTTCCCCCTCCGACCGCTCCGGCATCCGCGAGCTCGCCCGCCTGCTCACCGAACTGAAGCCCGAGCGCGTCGTCGTGGCGCTGCCCGCGACGCTCGGCGCCACCGCCGCCGCGCAGCTGCTGCAGGCGCTGAAGCCGCTCGGCGCCAACGCCCTGGCTGTCACGCACGCGGATGAGACCGACCAGATCGGCGTCGCCGTCGAAGCCGCCTGCAGGTTCGGGCTCGCGCCCGAGTACCTGCTCGAGAACGCGCGAGCCGGCGGCTGGCGGCTGCGGCTCCTTGCGCCGAGCGCGCTGGCCGAGAGGCTCCTGCCATGAAGCTCGGGCGCGGGGGAGCCGCGAAGCCGAAGCCCGTGACGCTGCCCGAGCGCGCGCAGACGGTGACGCTGGTTCCCGCCGGCGCTGGCAAAGGCCTGCCCGCGCGCGTGCTCGAACGCGGGCAGGACACGCTGCTGGTGGCGATCATGGTGCCCACCGAGCCGCTCAGCCGGCGCCAGCTCGACGGCCTCGTGCTCGAGTTCGTCGGCACCCAGGGGCGCGTGCGCCTCAGCGGCACCGCCACGCAGGAGGATCCCTCCGACCCGGACGTGCTGCGCATCGAGGAGCCGCGCTCGATCGAGGTGCTCCAGGAGCGCGAGTACGTGCGCGTCAAGACCTCGCGCCCGGCGGTCATCACCAGCAGACGCGACCCGATGCCGGTCGAGAGCTTCACCATCGACCTCAGCGGCGGCGGCTTCCTGCTCGCCGGCCCCGCGTCGCTGAAGATCGGCGACGAGGTGCGCTTCCAGCTCGACCTCACCCCCGGAGAGCTCGTGATCGGCGGTACCGGCAGGGTCGTGCGCGTCGACAACATGGGCCACCGCGCGATCGCGTTCGAGTCGATCAGCGAGCTCGACCGCCGGCGCCTGATCCGCTTCCTGTTCGAGTGTCAGCGCTCCGAACGCCAGCGCGGCCTCGCCACCGAGGACCGGCATGGCCGCTGAGGCCGCCACCGCCGAGGCGGCCGACCCGGTGGCGGCGTCGCCCGAGCCGCGCGCGCCGAAGAAGGGCGCCAAGGACGCCAAGAAGGGCGGCAAGGAGGACAAGGCGGCCAAGGGCAAGGGCAAGAAGGACGCCAAGAACGCCGAGCCGGATGGCGACGGTCCCAGCATCGCCGCGCACCCGCGGGCGACGCGAGCGGTTGCGCGCGCCAAGAGCTGGGGCGGGCTGGCGGGCTTCGTGCTCGGCGGCTATCTGTCGCTGCCGACGAACACGCTCGCGGGCGCCGGCCTGCGCGCGCTGATCGCCGGCGTCGTCTGCTACGTCGCGGTGTGGGCCGGCGCGGTGTTCCTGTGGCGCAGGCTGGTGATGCTCGAGATCAAGAGCCGCGAGCAGCAGCTGGCCGCGGCGGTCCAGGCCGCGCAGGCCGCCCGCGCGCGGCGTGAGCTGCCCGCGCCCGCCGAGCGCCAGGGCGCGAGGGCTTCGTAGGCCCGGGGATTGAGAGCCGACCGTGGACCCGATACATCCGATCGCGCCGGGTCCGCCGCGGATCTCCCCCGCCGCCCGCCTGCCCGTGGAACCGCTCGAGCGCATCACGCGCGAGCGCGACCGTCCCTCCAAGGACGGCCAGCAGCGCAGGCGCCGCGAGCCGCCGCCCGCGGGGCGGGCGCCCGAGCAGGACGAGGACGACGGGCGCCCGCACATCGACGTGCGCGCGTGAGCTGGGCGCGCGCATGCGGGTGCAGGAATCGGCGCCGTGAAGGGGAATTCCGTCGGCAGGAAGAAACCCACCTCAAGTTTCCCGGTGCGCTGACGATAATCGGCGTGGGTCGACACGGAGTCGGTCCAGGGACCTAACCAAACAAACGTCATCAAGGAGATGAACGCATGGGCCTCACGATCAACAACAACCTGGAGGCGTTGAACGCCAGCAGGAACCTGAACAACACCGAGGGAATGCTCTCGCAGGCGATGCAGCGCCTGTCCTCGGGCCTGAAGATCAACTCGGCCGCCGACGACGTCGCCGGCTACGCGATCAGCCAGAGCCTGCAGAGCCAGGTCAACGGCCTCAACCAGGCGGGCGAAAACATCCAGGACGCGGTCGCCCTGGCGCAGACGGCGCAGGGTGCGCTGAACGACGTCAACCAGATGCTCCAGCGCGTGCGCGAGCTCGCGGTGCAGTATGCGAACGGCACGACCTCCGAAGAAGACCAGACGGCGATCATCTCTGAGGTGACGCAGCTGACCGACGAGATCAAGCGTGTCGGCGAAACGACGCAGTTCAACGGCAAGAACCTGCTCAACTCGGAAGAAACGATCAAGTTCCAGGTTGGCGCCAACGATGGCGAATCGATCGGCGTGAACACGATCAAGCTGTACGCAGCCATCGAAACCAAGCTCGAACCCAAAACGCTCGGGGAACGGCTGACCACTCTGCTGGGCAAAGAAGAAAAAAAAGAAGTGGAAACCCTGCAGAAAGAACTGAAAGAAAAGACCGAAGGCGTTACGAAACTGGAAAAAGAAGTAACTGAAGGCAAAAAAACAGAAAAAGAAGCCGAAAAAGAACTAAAAGAAGGCAAAGAAGCCGAGACCAAATTCAAAGAAAAAATCTCGGGGATCTACGAAAAACACCCGCCCACGGGCCTCAAAGAACTGGACAAAGCAATCGCTACGGTCTCAGGTCTCGCCGGCGAATTCGGCGCGGTGCAGGATCGCATCCAGTACACCCAGTCCAACCTGGAAGTGTACTCCCAGAACCTGACCTCGGCGGTCAGCGCGCTGGTCGACGTGAACATGGCCACGGAAATGACCAACTTCACGAAGGACCAGGTGCTCCAGCAGGCTGGCGTCGCGATTCTCGCGCAGGCCAACCAGCTGCCTGACGCAGCCCTGCACCTGATCGAATAGATCAGGTAGCAGCTCACACCTTCCTCAGCGGTGGCGCCTAGAGGACGCCACCGCTGCAGTGAAGCCCAGCTGACCGTTGGCCGATGTTTTGCATCGGCCGCATGCGGGCAGACGGGTCATAACGCTTCGGGCGGTCCGGGAAAGGCCGACAGAAGCCATATACCGCCGCTTCATCGAGGGAACGGTGGTGGGCGGGCGGCGACGGCCGCCCGCCCTTTTTTTGGGCTCCCAACCGCGGCGGCCCGGGTGGGCGGGCTCGATCAAGCCGCCCACTGCTCGCGTGCCGCGCCCCTCACGTACCGAGCGCTTGGCGCTCGCGGCCTCTCAACCGCGACGCTTCGCTGCCGATTACCTGGTTGATGACCCTCGAGGCCACGCTGGAGCGCGTCTCCGCGATCAGGCAGGCGCTCGCCGACCCCGCGGCGCTGCTTGGTTCCAGCGGTGCCCTGACGGGTGGCACGGAAGCCCCGGGGACGAGCCCCGCGGCGGGCGGTGCGTCGTTCGCGAGCGCGCTGGAACAGGCCAGCGGCAGCTATGACAGCGCCGCCGCCGAAGGTGCGCCCGCGCCGGCCTCCTCCTCCGCCGCGACGGCGGCCCTGCTCGGCGGCTCCGGCGCCGCCGGCCTGAGCGCCACGCCGGGCCTGACCGGCGCTCCAGGCCCGACGAGCGCAGCGGGCCTGACCGGAACGGCGGAGCTCAGCTCCGCCTATCCACTGCAGAGTCTCGAAGGCATCGCCGGTCCGTCGGGGGTGTCGCCGGCATACGCGGCCGACGAGGGCTCGCCGGGCAGCCGCATCGTGGCGATCGCCGAAAGCCAGCTCGGCCAGACCGAGCAGCCGCCCGGATCCAACGAATCGCCGGCGATCTCGCAATACCGCAGCGCCACCGCGGGGGCGATCCCGGGGGCGCCGTGGTGCGCCTACTTCGCCTCGTGGGTCGCGCGCCAGGCGGGCGAGCCGATCGGCGAGAACGGCCAGGGCGCGGGCGCCGTCTCGGAGGTGTGGTCGTGGGCGCAGAGCACCGGCCGCGCGATACCCAACGGCCCCGGCGTGGTGCCCCAGCCGGGGGACCTGATCGTGTTCGGCGACGAACACGTGGGGATCGTCAGGGACGTGCTGCCCGACGGGCAGATCCAGACGATCGAGGGCAACTACGAAAACAAGGTCGCCGCCAACGTGCGCAGCCCGACCGAAGCGACTGGATACGTCAACATGAGCTAGTGGTTGTTCCTCAGCGGATGTGGCTGAAGATGGTGCCGGTGCTGGCGCTGCTGCTCGGCATCGCCGCAGCCGTCAGCTTCGTCGCGATCAGGGGCCCGAGCAAGCCGGCGCTGCCGGGCAACGCGCAGCAGTACCCCGCGGGAGGGGGCTACCTCGGGACGCTCGCGTTGCCCGCCGAGCAGGCGCCGCCGATCCACCTGCGCAACTACCTCGGTCAGCCGGTCACGCTGAGCGAGTATCGCGGCAAGGCGGTGCTCGTGACCTTCCTGTACGCCAACTGCCCGACCGCCTGCCCGCTGATCGCGTCGAACCTGCGTGCTGCCCTGAACATGCTGGGCCGGCGCGACTCGCAGGTGCAGGTGATCGCCGTGTCGGTCGACCCGCGCGGCGACACGCCGGCGAACGTCGCCAGGTTCGTGCGCGAGCACGGCATGCTCGGCAGGATGCAGTACCTGATCGGTTCCGCCGCCGAACTCGCCCCCACGTGGGCGGCCTGGCACGTCGGCTCCACGCGTGAGGTCGGTCAGCCGGACCTCGTTGCCCACTCCGCGCTCGTCTACGGGATCAGCGCCAGCGGCAGGCTGACGACGATCTACCCGGAGACGTTCGAACCGAGCGAGATCACCCACGACGTGCCGAAGCTCGCCGCGCAGTAGCTCGGGGCGGGCGTCCGGTCCTCGCCCCAGCCCAGGGCGTGCTCAGTGCGTGCCTGTGCCGCGGCGCCACAGCACGACGTACCACACGGCGACGACGATCAGCACGCCCAGCGGCAGCACGAGCGAGAGGATCGAGCCGGTGAGGAAGTGCGCTGCGATCGGGATTGCGATCTTCGGCATTGAACAGGCCTCCTAGTGCTGACCGATCAGCCGCTGAGGCCGGGGGTTATCCGAGCTCGGTGGCAGCAGCCAGCGGTGGACGTAGACGAATAGCACGATCAGGAACGTGACCGAGCCCGGCACCCACATGACGCCCGCCGCGAGCTGCTGGTCGGCCATCGCGGAGATGCCACCGGGGCGGCTCGAGAGGTGGGCGTAGTAGCCGTACAGCGGATGCGGCGCGAGCGCGAGCACGACGGCGAGCGCCCAGCTGACGATCATCCCGCCGATCAGGAACACCACCCGTTGTGGCGCCAGCAGGCGGATGCGCAGCGGGGCGGACGGGATCACCTGCTTCCAGAACAGGAGCGCCGTGCAGAAGAACAGCGTGTGCTCGAAGGCGTGCAGCGTGCTCGATTCGAGCGTCGCGTCGAACAGCGCCGGCACGTGCCAGCCCAGCAGCACGACCGAGAACGCGACGAAGCTGGGCACCGGCCTGCCCAGCGCCCGGCCGATCGCGCGCAGCGGCGCCGTGCGCTGCCCGTGGCTGAGCCCGCGCGCGAGCCAGCGGCGCGTGTCCAGCGGCAGGCAGCGCCATAGGCGGATCCACGGGGCGGCGATCACGAACAGCGGCGCCGCGACCACGATCAGCAGCACGTGCTGGATCATGTGCACCCAGAACAGGTCCGCGCTCAGCCGCTCGATCGGCGAGGCCAGCGCGACTGCGAGCACGAACAGCGACGCGTAGAAGCAGGCGTCGCGCCAGCGCTGCGCGCCGAGCTTGCGCGCGGGCGTGACCGTGCGTCTGGCGCCGATCGCGTAGAGGATCGCCAGGTCGATCACGAGAACGAGGGGTGGGTCGAAGGCCCAGTCCCAGAAGCCCGGCGTCGCTGCCGCCGTGCCGAGCACTACAGGAGATACAGCGTCACGTAGGTCACGATCCCGATCGCGGCCAGGAAGCTCCAGAAGAAGACCGCGGCGTCGAGCGCCGGCGCGATCAGCAGGTCGGGCTCGGAGATGTCTCCCTCGCTGCCCGCCGGCTGGCGGCGCGCGCGGATCTCGGTCGCCACCTGCGTCTCCAGCCAGTACATCGTGAGCAGCACTGCGATCAGGTAGAAGCCCGTCCACGCGCAGAACACGCTCGCGTACGCGCCGTTGGTGGGTCCGAAGTGCTGGACGGTGTACTCGACGCACTGCAGCGCGATCCCGACCAGCCCGAGCACCACCGCGGCGACCCCCGGCGCCAGCCACGTGCGCGATTTCGCCTTCATGCGGCGCCCGGCGACGATGCTCGACGCGGCGCTCAGCACGATGCAGACGATGAACGCGACGCCGAGCCCCTGGTTGGGCTTGACGTGCGCCGGGTGCCACATGCCGTCGGCGTCGATCGAGCGCAGGTAGAAGTACGCGAACAGGAACGCCAGGAAGAAGAACGTCGTCGCGCCGCACAGCATCCGCGACGCGACCGTCAGGTTGCGACCGCCGACCTCCGGCGGCTCCGGCGGGATCTCGACGCCGCCCGCCATCGCCGGCACCATCGGCCCGTGGACGGTCTCGCCGCTCGCGCCGGACATCGTCAGGCCCCCGCCCCGGCCGTCTGTGGCCCGCCCGCCCCGGCGCTCAGCGGCTGCGGCGTCCCGTATTCGTACGGATCGTGATCGAACACGGGAACCTTCGCGAAGTTGTACACGGGCACCGGCGTCGGCAGCTGCCACTCGATCGACTTCGAGCGCCACGGGTTGGCCTCCGCGGGCCTGCGCACGAAGACCAACGAGTAGACCACGTTGAAGAGGAAGATCAGCATCGAGAAGCCGAGCACGAACGCCGAGATCGACACCCAGTCGTTGAGCCCCTGCAGGCTCGGTTCATACGTGCTGACGCGTCGCGGCATGCCCTTCAGGCCGAGCACGAACAGCGGCAGGAAGGTCGAGTTGAAGAAGATGAACATCAGCCAGAAGTGCCACTTCGCGAGCATCTCGTTGAAGCGCAGGCCGGTCATCTTCGGCACCCAGTAGTAGATCGCGGCGAAGAAGCTGAAGATCAGCCCGCCCATGATCGTGTAGTGGAAGTGCGCCATCACGAAGAAGCTGCCGTGCAGGCCCGTGTCGGTGGGGACATCCGACAGCACCACGCCGGAGAGCCCGCCGATCAGGAAGTTGAACGCCCACGCCAGGCAGAACAGCATCGGCACGGTGAACGAGATCCGCCCTCGCCACAGCGTGCCGATGAAGCACAGGAAGATGAACCCGGTCGGGACGGAGATGATCTCCGTGGAGAGCATGTAGAACGGTCGCAGGTCGGCGTTGATGCCGCTGACGAACAGGTGGTGCTGCCACACGAAGAAGCTCAGCAGCGCCACGCCGAGCATGCCCGAGACCGCCAGCTTGTAGCCCCACAGCGGCTTGCGCGTGAACACGGGGATGAGCTCGAGGATAATCCCGAAGCCCGGCAGCGCGAGGATGTACACCTCCGGGTGCCCGAAGAACCAGAACAGGTTCTCGAACAGGTAGGAGCTGCCGCCGCCGCCCGTGACGAAGAACGACGTGTCGATCGTACGGTCGAGCGCCGCCATCAGCAGCGTCGCGATCAGCATCGGCGCGGCGAGCACCATCAGCACCGCCGTCGCGAACACCGACCACACGAAGATCGGCAGCCGCCCCCACGTCAGGCCGGGCGCGCGCATCGTGATGATCGTGGCCATCATGTTCAGGCCCAGCAGCGCCATCGAGATCCCGACGAGCGCGAAGAAGCAGATGTATGAGTCCATCCCCATCACGGCCTGGTCGTTGAGCGGCTCATAGCCGGTCCAGCCGGTGGGGAAGCCGCCGAAGAAGATCGTCGAGACGAGGATGAAGCCGGCTGCCATCAGCAGCCAGAACGTCAGCGACTCGATCCGCGGGAAGGCCATCCGTCTGGAGCCGATCATCAGCGGCACGAAGTAGTTGGCGAACGGGCCGAGGATGCCCGAGGTCATCATTCCCATCATCATCGTGCCGTGCATCCCCACCAGCGACAGATACTGGTTGGGGCCGATCAGCGTCGGCACGGGCTTCAGCAGCTCGGCGCGGATCAGCATCGCGTTGAGCCCGCCGACGAAGAAGAAGACGCCGATTCCCACCAGGTACTGCAGCCCGACGACCTTGTGGTCGGTGCACAGGCCGAAGTAGCGTCCGATCCCCTCGCTCTCCTTCTCGCGCAGCGACGCCGGCCGCCCGAGCAGGCGTGAGATCGGGTAGTTGGCGAAGCCGAGGCCGATCAGGAAGCCGGCGACGCCGAAGAAGTAGCCGAGCAGCAGCGCGACGTCGTTCTCGTCGGTCGCCGTCTCGTATTCGAACGACGGTCCGTTGATCAGGTGGCCGATCCACCAGCCCAGGTAGTAGCCGCCGACGCCGAGGATCACGGCGGTCAGCAGGTTGAAGCCGAGCAGGCGCCGCCACAGCGGCCGCCGGGTCGGCTGGGGGGCTGCTGCGGCAACGCTCGATGTGCTCATTCTGGTTCCGCTCGCTTGCTCGGTTCGGGGATGTATGTCTTGCTGTACTTGGGAAGCACCTTCGTCGCGGGGGCGAGCCGCTTCTGCTGTTCGTGGATCCACGTGGTGAATGCCGCCGGCGTCACGACCCGGCCCGCGTTGGACATGTAGCCGTGCCAGATCCCGCAGAGCTCGGCGCAGCGCACGGTGAAGTTCTCGAGCTTCGTCGGCTTCACGAATGCGACGTTGTCCACGCCGGGGTTGGCGTCTGCCTTGACGCCCAGCTTGTACGCCCAGAAGTCATGGACGACGTCGAGCGAGGTGACGTGGAATTCGACCATTTCTTCGTTCGGCAGGACGAGTTCCGTCGTCTCCACGCCGCCGTAGGTGGGGTAGCGGTAGGTGAACAGCCACTGCTGGGCGATCACCTGCACGGGCAGCTTCGGCCCTTTCGGCACGGTCAGCGGGTTCGGCCCGCTGCCGGAGCCGGAGCCGTAGTCGGACTCCAGCCGCACGGTTCCGAACACGGCGACCGACAGGACCATCAGCGAGGTGACGACGATCCAGGCCGTCTGCACGCGCGCATGGCCGCGCACCGCCGGGCCTTCCAGCACGCCGCCCTTCGGCTGGCGGAAGAAGATCACCGCGTAGGCGAGGTACAGCATCACGAGCGTCAGCACCGGCGTGGCCAGCGCCGCCAGGACCGTGAAGTCGGTGCCCTGATCGCTCGCCGCGTCGCTGCCGTTGCCGGGTCCGATCAGCGGGCCGATCACCCAGATCACGAGCGGCAGCGCGATCAGCGTGCCGACCAGCCACACGAGCGTGAAGCGCAGCGCGTGGTTCGGCTCGTTGATCGGTTCGCTCGCCGGCTGGCTCATCGGCTCGCTGAGGCGGTCGTGAGTCGAGCCGGGCAAGGACGCAGCGAGCGTGGCGTGCTTTGCACGCGAGCGAGCGAGGACGCGGCATGGCGAAGGCTCACGGCCGCCTCAGACGACATTCAGGAAGCCGTCCATGTAGCCGAGCGTCTGCATCGGGCCGCCGAGGCCGTTGAGGAAGCCTGCCGCGCAGGGGACGAAGCACTGCCAGCGGTAGTGGCCCTTCTTGCCCGAGTAGAAGCTGAATTCGACCGTGCGGTGGGCGGCGCCTTCGCAGGGCGCGAATTCGCATGCGTTCTTGGCTTCTTCCGGCACACCGGGCAGCGGAATGAACAGCCCCAGCTGCGGCACGACCCACGTGTGCGACGTTTCTTCCGGGCTGATCGCGTCGACCGTCTTGCCGTCCACCGCCATCGTTCCGCCGATCGTCCCCTGCACCTGGGAGAGGAACGGGTTGCGCAGGCCCGTCGGCGAGTCGTACTGGTAGATCGTGACGTGGATGACCGAGTTGGCGGGCACCGAGAAATTCGTGCTGTGGATCCACTTGCCGTTCTGGCGCACCAGGTAGGAGACCCAGTCGGGGTGCGTCGGGCTGTACTTGGGGCCGATCGCGGCGACGGTCATCAGTGTCAGCTTGTCCCCGCCGCTGGACGCCGGCGCGGTGCTGGCGGCGATCGTCGGCGGCGAGCTCGTGGCCCATGCCGCCACGTACAGGCCGATCAGCACCCCGAGCAGCGCCGTGGCGAGGCTCACGCCCAGCAGCTTCTTCGCGAACGGGCTCAAGAGGCCCCCTCACCGCGTATGCGGCTCCCCGAAAGCCTTTGGCCTCTCCAAACGCTCACGGCGCCTCCTCAAGCGCTCACGCTGCCCGGCTAAGACGTTGGCCACTCTAGCCCTGGGCGGGTGGGCCTGGCGCTTTCTAAGAGAAATCTCATGAAAGTTAGGTCAAGCGGTGGAGTCATCGCCCCCCTGGCTTCGACCCTGTTTCCGCGAGCCCTGCGCGGGCGGTTACGATCAACGGCTTGCCGCCATCGTCGTCACCCGAGAGCGAGAGCAGTCCGAGCCCGTCTGCGGGCGCCGCGCAGCCTGCGCGGGCGCAGGTGCCCGAGCGGCCGACGCTGGAGGGCCTGGAGGCGAAGTGGGGCGCGGTGTGGGAGCGCGAGGGCACCTATCGCTTCGACCGCTCGGCCCCGCGCGAGCGGGTCTATTCGATCGACACGCCGCCGCCGACCGTCAGCGGCTCGCTGCACGTCGGGCACGTGTTCTCGTTCACGCACACGGACACGGTCGCGCGCTACCAGCGCATGCGCGGGCGCGAGGTCTTCTACCCGATGGGCTGGGACGACAACGGCCTGCCGACCGAGCGGCGCGTGCAGAACCACTACGGCGTGCGCTGCGATCCGTCGGTGCCCTACGACCCCGGCTTCCTGGAGCGCCTGCCCGCCGCCTCCGAGGGCGGCGCGCCGGAGGATCCCAAGGAGCCGGTATCGGTTTCGAGGCCGAATTTCGTCGAGCTGTGTCTCCGACTGACCGAGAGCGACGAGCAGGCGTTCGAGGCGCTGTGGCGCACGCTCGGGCTGTCGGTGGACTGGTCGATGACGTACACGACGATCGGCAGGCTCGCCCAGCGCCTCTCCCAGCGCTCGTTCCTGGGGCTGCTCGCGCGCGGCGAGGCCTACCAGCTGGACGCGCCGACGCTGTGGGACGTGGACTTCCAGACGGCGGTCGCGCAGGCCGAGCTCGAGGACCGCGAGCGCCCGGGCGCGATGCACCGCGTGCGCTTCGCCATCGATGCGAACACCGCCCGCCCGAGCCCCGCCAGCCCGGACGCGCTGATCGAGACGACGCGCCCCGAGCTGATCCCCGCATGCGTGGCGCTGCTCGCGCACCCGGACGACGAGCGTCATCGCGAGCTCGTGGGCAGCGAGGTGCTGACGCCGCTATTCGGGACGCGCGTGCCAGTGCTGACGCACGCGGCGGTCGAGCGCGACAAGGGCACGGGCCTGGTGATGGTGTGCACGTTCGGCGACCTCACGGACGTGCTGTGGTGGCGCGAGCTGGGCCTGCCTGTGCGCTCGGTGCTGGGTCCCGACGGGCGCTTGGCGGAGGTCCCGTGGGGGACACCGGGCTGGGAGTCCGAGGACCTCGAGCGCGCGCGCGCCGACTACGGCGAGCTGCAGGGCCGCACGATCAACCAGGCGCGCAAACGGATCGTCGAGCTGCTCGCGCAGGCGGGCGATCTCATCGGCGAGCCCCAGCCGGTGACGCGGGCGGTGAAGTTCTTCGAGAAGGGCGAGCGCCCGGTGGAGATCGTGACCAGCCGCCAGTGGTTCATCCGCACGATCGAGCACCGCGAGGAGCTGCTCGCGCGCGGCCGCCAGCTCAAATGGCACCCGCCTTACATGCGCGCGCGTTTCGAGGACTGGGTCAACGGGCTGACCGGGGACTGGTGCATCAGCCGCCAGCGCTTCTTCGGCGTGCCGTTCCCCGTCTGGTACCCGCTCGACGCCGGCGGCGCGGTTCTGTACGACCAGCCGATCGCCGCGGATGTGGACGGGCTGCCGGTCGATCCCTCGACGGACGTGCCCGACGGCTACGACCCCTCCCAGCGCGGGCAGCCGGGCGGCTTCGCCGGCGACCCGGACGTGATGGACACGTGGGCGACCTCGTCGCTGACACCGCAGATCGCGGGGCACTCCGCCGGCGGGGACGGCCAGGCCGGCGAAGGCGAGGGGCGGGGCGACGCGGAGCAGCTGTTCAGGCGGGTGTTTCCGATGGACGTGCGCCCGCAGGCGCACGAC
>Ga0181518_10000297_pt1 | contig 58277 bp, 60 predicted proteins | sample PEATcosm2014_Bin_28_FD_119751 | JGI IMG/M metagenome (GOLD analysis project Ga0181518, IMG submission 119751) | Peatland microbial communities from MTU Mesocosm Facility, Houghton, MI, USA - PEATcosm2014_Bin01_60_metaG | ecosystem: Environmental > Terrestrial > Soil > Wetlands > Peat | place...
CTGATCACGCCGATCGCCATGGAGAAGGGGTTGCGGTTCGCCATCCGCGAAGGCGGACGCACGGTGGGCGCCGGAACCGTCACGGAAATTGTTGAGTAGCGAAGGACAAAACTGATGGCGCGCGAAATTATCACTTTTCAATGCACCGAATGCAAGAACCGGAACTATTCCGGCACCAAGAACAAGAAGACCACCACGGAGCGCCTGGAGCTGAAGAAATTCTGCCCGTATTGCCGGAAGCACCAGCCGCACAAGGAAATCAAGTAGAATAAAGAAGACTCGCAAAGGCAGGTCCCGCCGGGTTGTGAACTCGAAGGGGCGTAGGTTTAACGGCAGACCAGCGGTCTCCAAAACCGCGAGTGGGGGTTCGAATCCCTCCGCCCCTGCCAATCCAATTTGACAGCCGGTAGAGCCTGGGAATGAGGGCAGTATGGAAGACGTTGGTTTTCTGGAGAGCGTAAAAAGCTGGCCCGTGCGCACGCGCGATTACTTCAACGAGCTGAAGCTCGAGATGCGGCGCGTCACGTGGCCCAACCGAAAGCAGGTCGAGGGCACCACCGTCGTGGTCATTTTCACGGTGTTCGCCTTTGCGGCATTCTTTGCGGCGGTGGACGCGATCCTGAACGACAGCGTCGTGCGCGTATACAAGGCGTTGGCCCGGTAGTCTCTATGGACAACGACAACGTGTATTCCGACGATCAAATGGAACAGGACGCCGCGGCAGCCGCTGGAGAGCAGCCCGCGCCGGTGGACGAGGCTGATCCCGCACCTGAGGTGGCGCAGTCCGCTCCCGAGCGCGAGCCTGGGCAGACCGCTCCCGCGGCCGAAGCCCCCGCCGTTCCGGCTTACGATGAATCCTCGCCCAAGAAGTGGTTCATCATTCACACCTATTCCGGATTTGAGCACAAGGTGGCCGAGTCGCTGCAAAGCCGCGCGCAAGCATTCGGCTTCGCCGACAAGATTGGGCAGGTCCTGATTCCCACCGAAGAAGTGGTGGAGCTGCGCGGCGGCAAGAAAGTCACCAGCAAGCGCCTGGTCTACCCCGGTTACGTGCTGGTGGAAATGGAAATGAACGACGAGTTGTGGCACGCCGTGAAGGCCACGCCGCGCGTCACGGGATTCGTGGGCGGCGGTACGCAGCCGGTCCCGCTCAGCGCCGACGAAGTGAACTCCATTCTGTACCGCCAGGCTTCGTCCACGGAGCGTCCGCGCCCCAAAACGACTTACGAGAGGAACGACAGCGTGCGCATTGTCGACGGCCCCTTCGCCAACTTCCGGGGCAAGGTGGACGAGGTCAATGCGGACCGCGGCACGTTGCGCGTGATGGTGATGATTTTCGGACGCGCCACGCCGGTCGAGCTGGAATTCCTCCAGGTAGAAAAAGAATAAAGATCGCAAGGATTCTCAGATGGCAAAGAAAGTTACCGCTCAGGTGAAGTTGCAGATCCCGGCCGGGAAGGCTACGCCGGCGCCCCCCGTGGGCACGGCGCTCGGCCCGCAGGGCGTCAACATCATGGATTTCTGCAAGGCGTTCAACGCCAAGACGTCAGCCAAGGATCAGGAGGGCCTGATCATCCCGGTGGTGATCACGATCTTCTCGGACCGCTCGTTCACCTTCATTACCAAGACGCCGCCGGTGCCGGTGTTGATCAAGCGCGCCGTGAATCTGGCGAAGGGCTCGCCGGAGCCGCACAAGACCAAGGTTGGCGTGATCACCGAGAAGCAGGTGGAAGAAATCGCCAGGATCAAGATGCCGGACTTGAACTGCTTCACGCTGGAAGCGGCCATGAACTCCGTGCGGGGCACGGCCCGCAGCATGGGCGTGGATGTAGTGGCGTAGGCTTCACTACTGGACACGCGGCAGAATCCGCTGCGAGATTCGCAGCGGAGTATATTCCGCAATCGTATCGAAATCGCGGTCCCGGTGCCAGATCGCAATGCCGTTATCGATCGCGATCGCCGCAATCAGGCAATCGATCGTAGAACGAATCGTGCGACCTTTGCGGCGCCCCTCGCGATAGATTTCGGCGGCATCCAGAAACAAGCCGAGTGGTAGTGGATCGCTGAGGCACGGCAGCGCCAAAAGGCTTTCTTGAAATGCCGCGCTGTCCCGCCCGGCACGCAATCCTTGCAGCAGTTCCTGCACGATCGGCCCACACGTCACGAACTGCGATAACTGGTCTGCCGTGGGACGCTCCACGCGCCCGCTCAGCAGCTCAATCCAGACCGACGTGTCTACCAGAATCACCGGTGTCTCCGCGAAAGGCGAGCCGTGCGGTCCTGACGCATTTTTGAGAGATCGCCACGCCAAAGCTTCTTGCCAAAGAACTCCGCCAACCGCTGCACCTTTCGGATGCGCAAGACCTCTTTCAGCGCATAGTTCACGGCCGCGGAATAGGTCTTGACACCTAGCTCCCGCGTGGCCTCCTCCAGCAGTTGCTCATCCAACACAAGATTTGTGCGCTTCATGTGTATAGCGTAGCAGTACTCGGACAGAACTGCCTAACAAACCTGCACGAGCCTCTGTTTTAGTGCGGACATCTTCTCCGCCGCCAGCGCCTTCACTTTGCGCACGTTCGCGAGCTTGATCTCTTCGTAGCCGCGGATCTGGTCCGGCAGCCCCACAATCTCTTGCGCCAGCGCCAGGTTCTCCGGCGCGGCATGGTCCAGGCAGTCGCGCACAAGTTGCTCGTACCAGCCGATCAGTGCGCGCTCTTCCCGGCGCACCTCCGCATTGCCGAACAGATCGAAGGGTGTGCCGCGCAGTCCTCTCATTGACGCCAGCACACGCAACGGCCCGCGGAACCAGCCGCCCAGCTTGAGCTTCTTCTTCACGCCCATGGCGCGCAGCAGCGGCGGATGCAGGTTATAGCCGATGGATTCCACCTGCTCCCACATGCCTCGAATCTGCGCTTCCCGTTGCGGATCGGTCAGCAGGCGCGCGACTTCGTACTCGTCTTTGTAGGCCATCAGCTTGTAGAGGTTGCGCGCGACGGCTTCGGCAAGGGCAGGCTGGCGCGATTCGACCTCGCCTACGTACGCGGCGTAGCGCTCGGCATAGGCGCGATTTTGGTAACGCTCCAACTCGGCTATGCGACGCTCGACGGCGCCCGGCGCGGCGGCGGTGGGCTGCGGCGGCGCCAGCAGCGACTCCACAGCTTGCGCGTCGTGATAATACTTGCGGCCCCACAGGAACGCATGCGCGTTGCGCTCGGCATCCACTTTATTCAGCCGGATAGCTTCCTCGATGGCTGTGGCCGAGATCGGAATCAGCCCGCCCTGCCAGGCCGCACCGAGCAGGAAGATGTTCACCGCCATGTGACTGGCGAACAGCCCTTCCGCGAGGCGCGTGGCATCCAGAAACAGGTTGCGATCCTTGCGCGTGTAAGCGTTGATCAGATCGACTACCGCGCCCGGACCTTCCAGCCGCACGCCGCCGCGTACGGCGTCTCCAGTGGGGACCTCGGCCGTGTTTACCACCGCTACGGTGCGCGATGGATCGGCGCGCTTCAGGTTATCGGCGCTGCCGGCGCCAAGCAGGTCGAAGCCCAGCAGCAGGTCGGCGTTGCCATAGCCGATCTTGGCGGATGCCTCGATGGGCCGATCGCTCAGGATGATGCTCGAAACGACTGCCCCGCCCTTCTGCGACAGGCCTGTCTGATCGAGCGTAATCACCGAGAGCCCGTCGATCCAGGCCGCCGTGGCCAGCAGCGCATTCACCGTCACTACGCCGGTGCCACCGATACCCGGCGCGAGGATCGCATACCGCTCGCCGATCTCCACGCGCCCGCGCGGCGGCGGCACTTCGGTCAACGGCAACTGCGGCAGCGTATGGCGGCGCTGCCCCGTGCCGGGCTTCAGCTTCACGGTCACGAACGACGGGCAGTCGCCCAGCATGCACGAATAATCCTTATTGCAGGAGGACTGGTGAATGCGCGTTTTCTGGCCGAATTCCGTCATCACCGGATGCAGGCTCAGGCAGTTCGATTGGGTCACGCAGTCGCCGCAGCCTTCGCAGACTTCCTCGTGGATCACGAGCCGCAGAGTCGGCTCCTCCAGCTTGCCGCGCGATCGCAGCCGGCGCTTCTCCGCCGCGCACTGCTGGTCGTAGATGATGGCGGTCACGCCCGGCAGATCCTCGAACTCGCGCAGCACATCCGGCAGGTCGTCGCGATCGCGCAGCTCGGCGCCGGCGGCCAGCTGGACGCCTTGGTACTTGGCCAGGTCGTCGGTCAGCACCGCGATCCTGCCAACGCCTTCCGCTGCCAGCTTGCGGGTCAGGTCCGGAACCAGCAGCGCGCCCGCGGCTTGCTGTCCGCCGGTCATGGCCACCGCGCTGTTGTACAGGATCTTGTAAGTGATGTTGACGCCCGCCGCGATGCACGCCCCTACGGCCAGCGAGCCGGAGTGGAAATACGTGCCGTCGCCGATGTTCTGGAACAGGTGCCGCCGCTCGACAAACGGCGCCATGCCGATCCACGGCGCGCCCTCGCCGCCCATGTGGGTCAGGAACGTGTAGGCATGATGCGAGTGCTGAAGCTGCGCGGCCATGGCATGGCAGCCTATACCGCCGCCGGCCATTTGCCCTTCCAGCAGCAGGGTGGAGCGATTGTGGGGACAGCCCGAGCAGAAGTTCGGAAAGCGCGCGGGGATCATGCGGCGCGCGCGGTTCTCGATTTCGTCGATCAGCTTGAGGCGGGCGAGCGCGCGTTCGCCCGCGGATACGTGCGGCTCGGGCGCGGAGTGCAGCAGCTTCGCCAGCACGGCGGTGATCAGCTCGGGATCGAGCTCGCCCACCGCGGGCAGCAGCGGCGCGCCGGCCGGGTCCTGCTTACCGAAAATGGCGGGACGCTCAGCCAGGTTGTACAACGCCTCGCGCAGTTGCAACTCCAAAAAGCTTCGCTTCTCCTCAACCACCAGGACGAGCTGCAGCCCGCGCGCGAACTCGGCCGCAAAATGAGGCTCCATAGGGAACGTCATCCCAAACTTGGCGATGCGAACTCCCAATCGCGCCAGATCGTCGCGCCGCAGCCCCAGATCCGCGAGCGCCTGCATCAGGTCGTAATAGGCTTTGCCGGCGCTGGCGATCCCCAGCCATGCGCCTTCACCCGCGCCGAAGCTGCGGTTCACGCCGTTGAGCCGCGCAAATTCGCGCGCGGCCTCCAGGCGCCGGTAGACCACTTCCGGCTCTAGCAGCAGGGTCATCGGAATCAACAGGCGCGGGTCGGTTTTCTTCTCGTAACCTTCAGGAATGTGAATCGCCAGGCGCTCCGGATCCACGTCGACGGTGGCGCCGCCATCACAGATATTGGTGACCATCTTCATGGCCACCCACGCGCCGGAGAAGCGCGAAAGCGCGATGGCCTGCAGCCCGTAATCCAACGTCTCCTGCGTGTTCCCGGGAAAGAACAACGGCATCGCGAAGTTATAGAAGCTGAGATCGCTCTGGTGCGGAATGGTGGAGCTCTTAGACAGGTGATCGTCGCCGCCCAGCACGAGCGCCGCGCAATTCTTGCCCGTGCCGGCGATGTTGGCGTGGCGGAAGATATCGCCGGAGCGGTCCACTCCCGGCCCTTTGCCGTACCAGATTCCCAACACGCCGTCGTAGCGCGATTGCCCGAGCGCGTGATGAATCTGGCTGCCGAAGACGGAAGTGGCGGCCAGGTCTTCGTTGACGCCAGGCACGAAGTGGATGCGGTGCTCATCGAGCAGGCGCTTGACGCGCATCAGCGCGAGGTCATAGCCGCCCAGGGGCGAGCCTTCGTATCCGGAAATGAACGCGGCGGTGTTGAGGCCCGCGCGGCGATCGCGCCGCATCTGGTCCACGGGCAGACGCACCAGAGCCTGGATGCCGGACAGGTAGACAGCGCCGCGTTCCTGCTCGTATTTGGAATCCAGCTTCATTTTCACAGGGGGAGAGTGCTTCTGAATTATATAATGCTCGGCAGTACAGGCGGCCGGCAAGGATGTAAGCAAGCTCGTCCGATCCGACCTCCGGACCGCGAGACTCGCTGAGGACCATCTGCGTAGGGTTGATGATAATATTCGATCAAGCGTACTTCGTCGGCCGAAAGAGTGACGATCCGCGGTCCCCTGTTCGGTCGTCTTTGAAATCAGGCATGACGCCGCGGGCGAGTCTTGCCATTTGGTCACGGCCTGGAAAGCGACGAAGGAGGAGGCACAAAGCTATGTCGAGAACATCTAAGAAAACCGCGACCGCCGATGAGATCGCGGATATGGCATCGCGAGGGGAAGACATTTCGGCCTACTTCACGAATAAGTTCACCGTCGTGCGGCCGGTGCGCCGGGTCAACGTGGATCTGACGGAGGGCATGCTGCGAGAGTTGGATCACCGCGCGGCCCGCCTCAATATCAGCCGGCAGGCGGCCATTAAGACGCTGCTCGCCCGCGCGCTGGCAGAGGAGCGGGCCGTCGGATCGCGGAAAAGAAGGGCCGGTTAGCGGCTCGCCGTCCACTGGCGCATTCGTCCATGTCACACTATCTGGCTTTCGACCTGGGCGCGGAGAGCGGCCGCGCTTTGCTCGGCACGCTCGACGGCGACCGGCTGGCAGTCGAAGAACTGCACCGCTTCCCCAATACGCCGGTGCGAGTTTTCGAGGCGCTTTACTGGGATACGCTGCGGCTTTGGCACGAGATCCAGCGGGGGCTGGCCTTCGCTGGCCGGGAGCGGAAGCTGTCGCTCTCGGGCATCGGCATCGACACGTGGGGCGTGGATTTTGCGCTGCTCGGGGCGGATGGCGCACTGGCCGATAATCCGCGCCATTATCGCGACGCCCGCACCAACGGCGTGATGGAGAGGGTCTTCGCCATCGTGCCGCGCGCGGAGGTCTTCGCGCAGACCGGCATACAGTTCATGCAGCTCAATTCGCTATGCCAGCTTTATGCGCTGAAGCTAGCGGGCTCGCCGGCGCTGGCCGCCGCGCGCACTCTTCTGTTCATGCCGGACCTGTTGAACTACTGGCTGACGGGCGTGGCACGCGCAGAGGTGACCATCGCCAGCACATCGCAGTTCTACGATCCGCGCAAGAAGACGTGGGCGCGCGATTTGCTGAAGCGGCTGGGGCTGCCGACGCACATCCTTCCTGAGATTGTGGCGCCGGGCACGCGACTCGGTCCGCTGCTCGATTCGGTGGCCGAGGCGGCGGGTCTGGGCGCCGTTCCGGTATATGCGACCGGATGCCACGATACCGCCTCCGCCGTGGCGGCGGTGCCGGCCGAGGGCGGGAGCTGGTGCTACATCAGCTCCGGCACGTGGTCGCTGATGGGCGCGGAATTGGATGAGCCGATCATCAACGAGCAAGTGCTCGCGCAGAACTTGACCAACGAAATCGGCGCCGCAGGGAAGGTGCGGTTTCTGAAAAACATCGCGGGGCTCTGGCTGTTGCAAGAATGCCGCCGCGCGTGGGCGGTGGATGGAACGGAATACACCTACGATGACCTGGTGCGGCTGGCCGCCGGAGCACGGCCGTTCTCCGCGGTCATCAACCCCGACGCATTTCTGGAGCCCGGCGACATGCCGCGCAAGATCGCGAAGCATTGCCGGGCGTGCGGCCAAGCCGCTCCCGAGACGGCTGGCGAATTCACACGTACGATTCTGGAGAGCCTGGCACTGCGCTACAGGCAGGTGCTGGAGAGCCTGGAGTCGCTGGTCGGCCAGCGCTTCGACGTGATCCATATCGTCGGCGGCGGCTCGCGCAATGCGCTGCTGAACCAGTTTGTGGCGGATGCCACGGGGCGCATGGTGATCGCCGGGCCGGGTGAAGCGACGGCGATCGGCAATATTCTAATCCAGGCGATTGGCGCCGGAGACCTGGCCGGGCTCGGGGAAGCACGCGCGCTGGTGCGCCGTTCATTCCCGGTTGAGACTTATTCGCCCATAGGTGGAGCGTGTTGGGAAGAGGCGTATGGCAGGTATCGGGACGAGCTTCGCTCGCTGGGGGCCGGGAGTTAGTTAGGGGCCGGGGTTGCGTCAAACCTCGGGTTCAGTGCTTTCGATTAAGTCCAGCCCGTCGGCTGGCTCGTCGGCAAATTCCCCGTGAACCTGGACGACATCATCATCGTCGGGGTTGGTTGGCTTGCGCACGCGCCGCTGCCGCAGACCTACGCCGAACCTGCCTTCGCGCGGATCCGGCCCTCGCCACTCGACACCTGTGACGTTCATACCGCATAGATCGGCGGGAATGTCGGCTTACTTTAGACTATTTCGGTACGGCCACGGGCACCAAGTCCCGGCTGGCGATGACCCTGTCGATCATGCCGTACTCGACGCCCTGCTCCGGGCCCATGATGTAGTCGCGATCCACGTCGCGCGCGATGCGGTCCACCGGCTGGCCCGTCGCTTCGGCCAGCAGCGAGTTCAGCGTCTCACGCATGCGCAGGATTTCCTTGGCGTAGATGTCGATGTCGGCCGCCTGGCCCGCCAACCCCTGCATGGATGGCTGGTGGATCATGATGCGGGAATTCGGCAGGCTGAAGCGTTTGCCTTTGGTGCCTTTGGCGAGCAGCACCGCCGCCATGGAGGCGGCCTGACCCACGCAGATGGTGACGATATCCGGCCGTATGAAATCCATGGTGTCCAGGATGGCCAGTCCGGCGGTGATGGAGCCGCCGGGTGAGTTGATATAAATGGAAACGTCTTTCTCCGGATCCTCGGCTTCCAGGAACAGCAATTGGGCGATCACCAGGTTGGCGACGTTGTCGTCAATCGGGGTGCCCAGGAAGATGATGTTCTCCTTCAGCAACCGGGAATAAATATCGTATGCGCGTTCCCCACGGGAAGTCTGCTCGACCACCATGGGGACCAATACAGATTGGCCCATTGGACTCTCCTCGCTGTTGGTTTACAGATTATCTGCGGCCGACGACCACACGCCTGGGCTTGCGCTGCTTGGCGAGCGATTTGCGTTTCTGCTCCAGCGCCTTGACCAGGTCAGCGATCGTATTCCGCTCCAAGTAATCTATGATACGCGTACGGAGGGCCACCCAGCTATCGTGCATGGAGCAGGGCATTTCATCGGAGCATTCCGAGAGGCCGCTGGCGCAGGCGGTGTACTGCGACATTCCGTCCAGCGCTTCCACGATGTCCCAGAGCTTAACTTCTCCGGGTGGCACCCGGAGCGCAAAGCCGCCGGTCGGGCCTTTGCTAGAGCGCAGCAGTCCTTTTCTGGCGAGCTGTTGCAGGATCTTCGCCAGGAAGTGTGCCGGAATATCCTCCTGTTCGGCGATGTTCTTGACCATCGCGTATCTGCCTTCCGGGACCTGTGCCAGGTGCACGAAGGCCCGTATGGCATATTCAGCGGACCGGGAATAGATCATCCTTAGACTCCCTCCAATTCGGAGTAATCCACATCGTTATCTTAAAATTTTCGTAGCCCGAGCGCAAGGGAATTCCGTATCGCCATAAATGCGGTAACGGAATCCCATTATCTCACAATCCGGGCGGCATGGACCATTTCGACTAGTACGGCGCGTACTTCCGCGGCACTGCGGACTTCCCGTGGAAAAGCGATTCGCGCACCGTAGACCCGTTCACCGCTCTGCAGCCGCAGATGGAAACCCAGCCGGTCGATGGCCGTCATGGTGGCCCGCTCCGCATCTGTTTCACCGGCGGCCCGCGCCAGCAGCGCCATTGCTTCGAGGTGATCCTCATTCATGTGACGCAAGATGCCTGCGGCGGTTTCGGCCAGCGGATCTGGCTCGGCGTGGGCATATTCCTCCGCTGAAACCCATCCCATGACGCCGAAGCCGCCGATAAAGTAGACGTCCGCAACATGCATCCTGCAAAAGTTAAAATCGTTGAAATCCACCCAATAATGGGCATTTTTGTGCCGTGCGACGTAAAGGTCGCGGACGTCGGCGGTTTCCGCCTTGGGGACCGGCAGAACTTCTCCCACCAAGGTGACCCGCGCGGCGCCTAGCGGATCATCGGCGCCGTCCTGCGTGACCAATAGGCTGGCGCGCGCATCCGCCGTCAGGTTCTGGGTGTGCATGGCCATGCTGCTGATGAGGAACACCGGCCTGCCATCCTGGTCGGGTGCATACGGCATGACGGAGCCGAACGGGAATCCAGGCTGTTTGCGCGAGTGCGTCGCCAGGGCGCCGAGGTGTCCGAGGTGCAGGAGGGTGCGGGCGCGCTCGGCGAGCGATGGCTCTGGAACGGGCGGGCGCTGTGGGGCTGACGGCGCGGCATGCTGGCGGGAAGAGGCCATAAAACCAGAGTATCCTATCCTGTACTATTCAGCACAGCGCTTCGGCCCCCGGAACGCGATGGTAGGTACGAAAAGGGACAACCCGAGGCGGACGCTGGGATCTGCCGGCTTGCCGACACGCGGCTCTGATAGGGAGCCACGACGCTCAAGGCTGTGGTCCTCCTAGCAGGCGACTCGGCAAGCTGGAACGCGGCGAGTGAGTCCCAGCGCACGCGGGCCTCTCGCCCTCGACATGAAGCGCAGCTCAGGAAGATCGGCGACGCCCACAATCTGGCGGAAGCGGGGCAAGTGGATCCAGTCTCGATCCGTGGGGGGCGCACCTGCGCGGGTTCAGTTCTGAAATTCGTCACAGCCTCGGTGGTGCAAAAAAAAGCGGGCCCGTATCACACATCGCGGATACGGACCCGAGGGAAGAAACTGACGATTTACCGATGCCCTCCGCCGCCGTGACCGCCGCCACCGCCGTGGGAGCCGCCGCCACCACCGCCGGTGCTGTGGGAAGCATGGCTGCTGGCACTGCTACCGCTGCTGGGAGCGCTGTGCGTCTGGCTGCTCGCGGCCGAGCGCTCCCGGACTACTGGAGGCGCGACCCGGATCGATTGCGGACTGCTGTAGTTCGGACCCGCGGGTGCTGCGTATGGGCGGTAGCCACCCGGCGAGCTACCGGGGCGTGGAGTACTCCATCCAGTTGTATAGGAGCGCGGAGCGGGCGCGGCTGGCCGCGGCTCGCCAAAGCGTTGCCAGCCGCTCGTTTGCTCCGTCCTGGAACTGCTCCCGCCAGGATTCGAAGACGTGGATTGCGGCGTATTCAGCCGACGCCAACCGCCCGATGCACTACCATTGCTCGAAGAAGCCACGCTCGGCGCGGCACTGCGGGCTGGTCCGGCAGTGGAACCGGCGCTACTGCTGCGCGTCGCGGGTGTCGGCGACTGCCTGCTGCTTTGCTGCAGGGCCCGTTGTTGCTCGCCAAAAGGCACCCGCTGGACCGCAGGGGGCGTATTGTGGCTGAAGAAGTGGACATTCTCCGAACTTCGCGGAGCACCCGTTAGAGAGCGGTCGGTATAACGCAGGTTCGCGGCGCTGGGCGCTACGGGCAATTGCCCGCGGACCAAACTCACATCGCGCATCTGCGCGGACGTAACGCGTGAGATGTTGCCAAAGCGTCCTTGTTGAAAATCCGCCGCGCGGATCGACGCGACACCATTGGCAGTGCGGGCGTTACGGTAAGTATTTGCAATACTTCCATTCGCAACATTCACGTAATGATTGAAGTTTCCGACACGTCCATAGAAACCGCGGCCCCACCACGGGCGCAGCGTTTCAAATGGGGCCAATGCAACCCAACCGATATTGCCGAACCCAAAGCCGAAGCCGATGCCCGGGCCTCCGAAACCGAAGAAACCCACTAGCGCGGGCGACCAGTACTGATGCCCGAAGCGGCCCGGATACCAGCACCAGCCGTAGTTGGCCGCATAGAACCAGCGGCCGTAATGGAAAGGTGCCCAACCCCAAGGGTCGTAACTGACCCAAGTCCAGCCATACCAGTCTTCCCAAACCCAGCGGCCGTTTTGATAAGGAGCCCAGTCGGGACCGACGGAGGGGCTCCACACGGACCCGTAGGAAGGCACGTCCACCCACTGGCCATTAGAATCGAGATCCTCGGCGCCATAAACATCTTGTGGGACGTGCTGGGAGCTGGAGGAACCCAACAATTCGCGGTCGCGCTGCTCATTCCAGCGATCCCACTGGTCGGCGGCAATAGCCGGTACGATGCGGAATTCGGGGTCCGATGGGTTGCCGCGCGCCAGCATGGTCTGACCAGCCTGCAGTTGTTCGGTGCCCTTCGGTGTGTAGATCTCCACGTCCCCTAACCGCACGGTAATTTCAGTTTGACCATCCTCTTGAACATAGATGCGGTAAGCACCTACGTGCGAAGGTCTTACGGAAACTGTAGGGGTCTCCAATTCCACCTGTGCGTGCGATTCGCGGAGGACCCGAAAGGTGACCGTGCCACGAGCGATCTGCAGGGTGTAGCGGCCGTAATCCAATTGCGCGAGCCGGACTTCAGCCTTGGCGCCAATGCGGATCAGATTCGCCGAATCGAACTGAACTTCGGCGCGGGAGCCCGCGCCCGTGGAGACCCGATCCTCTACCATCAGCGGCGCGTTCAGAGCCGCTGCCACCCAATCGCCGGAATCCCCGCGGCGAACGGACACCTCGCCGTTGACAACGCTGATGCGGGCCACGCCGCGCTCCGGGGTATCGGGATCTGGTAGCGGGGCATCCTGGGCGCGCAGGAGTGCCGGTGTGCTAGCTGCCATCAGCAAGGCGGCTGCCGCGAGAAATCCGTATGAACAGGCTGGCCGTAGCATCGAACTTTTCCGGACTGCGACTTCCCTATGGCAATTAGCAGTCCACAGCCGATGCTTTTATTTTGCAATTAGTTGAATCACTTGCGAAACTGCTCTCAAGTGGCTGAAAACCACCAATGTGCTTGTAAAGCAGCAACTTCGAGGCAGCCGTGGATCGCGGCGATGTGTTCCGGACCCCTGGGGTTATTTCGACGACCGTATGCTTATGCGACTGGAACCGGTGGTACGGGCTTGGGATCGTGCGTGGACTACATAGGCTGGTCTGATCACGCGTCTAAAGCTATAATGTTTGCGGCCGATGGATTCAACAGATCTTCCGGGAAGTAGCCGATGCAGATTCTAGTCGCAGACGACAGCCCGCTGTTTCGGGACATGCTACACAAGATGCTTGCGGACTGGGGCTACGAGGTAATCTTGGCCGACAACGGCCAAGAAGCCTGGGAGCATCTGCGGCAGGAGAACGGGCCGAGGCTGGCACTGGTGGATTGGATGATGCCCGGCCTGGAAGGCGCCGAGGTCTGCCGGCGGGTACGCGCCGGGATCCACGACCGTTATGTTTACATTCTGCTGCTGAGCGTCCGTTCGGATTTGGAAGACATCGTAGAGGGCATGGAATCGGGCGCCGACGACTACATCGTAAAGCCCTTTCAGGTGGACGAACTGCGAGCGCGCCTGCGCGCGGGACGGCGAGTGGTGGCATTACAGGAGGAATTGGTGGCGGCGCGGGAGGCGCTCCGCGAACAAGCCACGCGCGACGGCTTGACCGGGTTGTGGAATCGCGAGGCCATTTTCGACATCCTGCGGAATGAACTGGCCCGCGCCGGCCGCAGCCGGGAGCCTCTGATCGTGCTGATGGCGGACCTGGACGGGTTCAAGCAGGTCAACGATTACTACGGCCATATGGCTGGCGATGCCGTGCTCCGCCAAGTAACGGGACGCATGCGTGCATCCGTGCGGCGCTACGATGCCGTAGGCCGGTACGGTGGCGAGGAATTCCTGATCGTGCTGCCCGGCTGCGAGTTGCCAGGGGGGCTGGTGCAGGCGGAACGCATTCGCCATGCCATTGACGCGGAAGCGTTCCTTGCTGGAGACGCGGAGATCAGGCTGACTTGCAGTCTGGGCGCGGCCTGCTCGGGCACGGCAGAGGCGCCGCAGGCCGACGACCTGATCCACGAGGCCGACGCCGCCCTCTACTATGCCAAGCGGCAAGGGCGAAATCGGGTGGAGGCGGCGCCGGTGCCGGAGATGGCGGGCCGCCCGAAACCCAGATTGAGTTTAGAACGGCCTCCCATTTCGATCAAGAGCTAGAAGCGGCGAGGTGGGACAGACGCTTTCGTCTGTCAACCTCGGTTTGGCGCGCAGCGGGCTGAAAAAAATCGACAAAAATCTAGTTGCGTTGGGTTACAACTGGGTTATAATCGACCACGCCCCCGAGTTCAGCTTCCAATGCTCACTGTTCAAGTTGCTCCTAATGTGGCGGCACCGGGTATTAACCGGAATTCCACGTGCGATCGCCAATTCCCAAGTCCGTTTCAGCAGCAGATGTGGATCATCCTCAGCCGACTGGTGCACGACATGCGGCAACCCCTCAGTGTCCTCGAGGTCAGTGCCGATTATTTGAATCTGATTTTGCCGCCTGGCGAGCTGCGGGCGCGACAGCAGGTAGAAGTGTTGCAACAGCAAGTCGGGGAGGCCAACCGAATTCTGTGCGAAGCGTTGCGGCTGCTCAAGCTGAGTTACGAACAGGCGCCGCCGGAACCGGTGCCCGTGCCTGCGGCCGCCAACCGATCGTTGACAAACGCAGAGAGTGCGGCCGTCACATATTGAGGCGGTCGCACACGAAACTGCGGCTTGCCATCCCAAAAGTCTCGGGGGACTCCTTTCCAGGATGGTTCGTGGATATTGCGATCGATCACAATGCAGGCGTCGGCGCGGTTGAGGAAGCGCAGACTTGAACGCTTGAAATCCACTTTGGCGAAATCCAGCACCACCAGGTACAGAGCCGGCGCCAGGAATTCGAGGATGCTGTTGGATTCCATGATGACGTTCTCACTGGCAGCGAGCACTTCGCGAATGGCGGGCAGAGCATGCGTAAGTTGCCCCCCGGCCGTGCGCACCCAATAGGACATGCGCGCGCCGGCGGCCAGGAATCGGCCCGTATCGGAAGGACCTGCCTGGGATTCCTGCGCGATGGCATACGAATGTTCCGGGGCCAGGCAGCAGTCGCAGCCGGCGCCGGAGACCGAACAGATGCCGTGCCCGAACTGGGTGATCTTCATCGCCGTCCAGTTCAGTTGCGGAGACGCCTGGATGAGGCCCGCCACCACCGACGTTTTTCCGATGTCGCGGGAATGCCCGCCGACCACCACCAGCATCAGGACCTCTGGGCAGTTCGCGGGCCTGCCTCGCCTTCCAGGTGCAGCAGGCGGCGCTTGAAATCCGCCAGCTCCCGCCTCATTTCCGGGAGCCGCGCCAGGTTGGCGAGTTGCTCCAGATGCTCCTTGAGAGGGCGCGCCGGAGTTCCCCATACCGTTTGTCCGGAGCGCACGATCTTAGAACTCAGAATGCCGCAGCCGGATCCCAGAACCGCGCGCGATTCGATTCGCGCCTTGTCGCCAATGCCTACCTGGCCCCCGATCACCGCGTAATCCTCCACCACTACGCCGCCCGAAAACCCGGTTTGCGCGGCCACTACCACGTGACGGCCAATGCGGCAATTGTGGCCCACATGCACCATATTATCCAGTTTGGTACCTTCGCCGATCAGGGTGACGCCCAGCGCGGCGCGGTCGACACAGGAATTCGCACCGATTTCAACGAAATCGCCGATCTCCACACGGCCCACCTGCGGAAATTTGTGATAGCGGTCGTTCTCGAAGATGTAGCCGAATCCGTCGGCGCCGATCACGCAGCCGGAATGCAGAATAACGCCGCGTCCGATGTCCGTGTTGTCGTAAATCGTGACGTTGGCGTGCAGCACACAGCCTTCCCCTAGCGCCACGCGCTTGCCGATGACGCAACCAGGTCCGATGCTGGTGGCCAGGCCGATGCGGGTGCTGTCGCCGATCGAAGTGTGGGGCCCGATCGCCGCCAGTGCGCCGACCTCCACATCCTTGCCAATCACCGCGGTCGCATGGATGCCGGGCTTGATCTCCATCGTGGGATAAAAGCGGTTCATGGCGCGCGCGAAGGCCGTGCGGGGCTCCGGCGCGTGTATCACCGTGCGGCGGCTCGGACTCGGATAATCCGGCGGCACGATCAGGCAGCCTGCAGCCGAGGAGTCCGCTTGTTGCATCGCCTTGCGATTGCCGATGAAGGAAAGCTCGCTGCCGCCCGCCGTCTCGAGCGGGGCTACGCCGGTGAGCTCTTTTTCGCCATCCCCTTCGAAGGTGGCTCCCAACCATTCCGCCAGTTCACGTACGCGCATGTCTTATGATACAAACTGTGATCGCGTCTACTGCTCGCATACACCCGGACGCCAGGATCGGCGCCGGCGTCACGATCGGGGATTTTTGTGTGGTGGAGGGCGACGTGGAGATCGGCACCGGCTGCGTGCTCGAACCCCATGTGTACGTGAAACGCTGGACGACACTCGGGGAGCGCAATCAGATTTCCGCCGGCACAGTGCTCGGAACCGACCCCCTGGACAAGGCCTTCACCGGCGCGCGGAGCTATTTGCGCATTGGCCATGGCAACCAGATCCGCGAGCACTACACCATCTCGCGCGGCACCGAGCCGGAGTCGGTCACCGAGATCGGCGACGAGAACTACATCATGACTTCGGGCCACATCGCCCACAACTGCAAGATCGGCAGCCGCACGGTGATTTGCAGTTGCGCATTGGTGGCGGGTTACGTCGAGGTGGAAGACCAGGCATTCATTTCGGGAGGCGTGGTGGTGCATCAATATTCCAAGATCGGCCGGCTGGCGATGATCGGCGGCAACACCCGCGTGAACAGCGATGTACCGCCGTTCTTCCTGTACTCGGGCTTCGATGTGGCGGCCAAGGGTCTGAACCTGGTGGGCCTGAAGCGCGCCGGCTACACGCACTCGGACGTTCTGGTGCTGAAGAAGGCTTACCATCTTCTGTACCGCGCCGGCCTCAAACTGGAGGAGGCGCTGGCGCGCATCGAGGTCGAGATCCCCACCCCCGAAACGCGGCACCTGGTGGACTTTGTACGCCGCAGCGAGCGCGGTATTTGCCGGGAATAGGCGATTCCCTTCCCTATATGACCTTCGAAAAACTGAAACAGTTCCTGAGTGAGATTCCCTTCAACGCACATGTCGGGCTGCGTCTTGTGCGGATGCACAAAGATGGCGTAACGATCGAGTGCCCGATCCGGCCGGAACTGCTGAACGGCTCGGGCGTCTTGCATGGCGGGGTCGCGGCGACGCTTGCCGACGTGGCCGTGGGGATGGCGCTGGCGCGGCATTTGGGGCGCCCGCGGGCCGCCACTACGGTCGAGCTGAAGATCAACTACCTGCGGCCCGTAGCACATGGCAAGATTACCGCGCGCTCACACCTGGTGAAGGTAGGGTCGCGCCTCTGCTGCGGACGGGTGGAGATCTTCGACGGCGAGAAGCGGGCGGTGGCGGCGGCGCTGATCACGTACATGCTGCTCGATCAATGAGAGTGTCGCACGGGTAAGTGATTACAGCATAACCAGATACGAGAAGATGGCAGGCGCGCGCCATGTGTGCTGACGGGTACCTTTTCCAGGCAACTACAGTGGCCGCGAGCGGCACCATGGCGTTTCGAAATCTGCTATCATAAAGGCGAATTTGATTGTCCCGCAAAACCGGGCCGAGACTTGCGCCTTGTCTGCTCGCTTTCAAATACGAGGAGATCACGTGAAGAAGATTTTCGTAGGCAACCTGGATTTCAGCGCGACGGAAGATTCCATCCGATCGCTTTTCGAGCAGCACGGGACCGTAGAGCGCGTCAGCCTGATGACGGACCGGGATACCGGCCGGTCGAGAGGTTTTGCGTTCGTGGAAATGACCGACGCCGGCGAGGCCGAACGGGCCATTACCGCCCTTAACGGGGTTAATTTCGGCGGCCGCGCTCTGAATGTCAACGAGGCCCGCCCGAAGGTGGAAGGCGGCGGACATGGCGGTGGCGGCGGCTTCCGCGGAGGACGTGGTGGTGGCGGCGGAGGACCCCGTCAGCGCCGGGAACCCCGCTGGTAAGCAGGACCGCGGCAGGACGGGCTGAAATCGAACCAGCCCGCGGAGAAGAGCGCAAGAAGAGCGAAGGAGAAACTTTATGGCTATGAGATCGCGCACGACTTTTAAGAAACGCCAGAAAGAGCTCGCCCGCCAGGAGAAGCAGCGCGACAAGGCTGCCCGGCGGCTCCAACGCAAACTGGAAAAACACTCTCCGGAGACTGGGGACGTCGCCGTGGATGATCTCGAAGAGGGCGCCGACGAGGGTATGGAAACGGTTGCGCCATCCGGTGACGCGCAATCGCCCAGCAACGTGCCGTAGAGCTTTTTAATGGCCACGCGCGCCGCGCTTGGCGGACTCTTAAGACGTAAGACTGCGGCTGGCCGAGCTATTCGGCCAGCGCCTTTTCAATCGCGGCTGTCACTTCCGGAGAGTCGGGCTTGACCGCTGGCTCAAAGCGCACCACAATCCTGCCGTCTTTGCCAATCAAGAACTTGGTGAAGTTCCATTTGATGTCGCCGCCGGTGGATTTGGTGAGGAACTCGTACAAGGGTGCGATGTCCGCGCCTTTGACGGAGATCTTGGCGTACATCGGGAACGTCACACTATAAGTTCGCGTACAAAAAGTCTTGATCTCCTCATTGGTGCCCGGTTCCTGGGCGCCGAAATTATTTGCTGGAAAACCGGCGATGACCAGACCCTTGTCCTGATACTTCTGGTACACCGCTTCCAGCGCCTTGTATTGCGGAGTAAAGCCGCATTTGCTCGCCACATTCACGAGCAGAAGAACCTTGCCTTTGTAGGCTGCGAGTGGCGCGGGTGCGCCATCAATTGAGTTCAATGTGAATTCGTACACGCTTGCGGCGCCGTACAGCGCGGCCCCAAGCAGAAGGACAGAGATGGAGAGCAGCATCTTTTGCATAAGATCAGTATACGCATTTTGGAGGACGGCGAGGGCGTGGCGGAAGGCACGCTAGCCTAATCAACCCGCCCCGCGACGTTGTATCCTAGATTAAAGGAGCCCGCATCACTCCGCCCACATCCGTCATGGCTATCACTACACCCGTGCGCGACCTCGAAATGACCACGCTTGCCAACGGCGTGCGGGTCATCACCGAGCACATGCCGCATGTCCGCTCCATCTCCGTGGGGATCTGGATCGGCACCGGTTCGCGGCGCGAGACTTCCGAGCAGAACGGCGTCTCGCATTTCATCGAGCACATGCTGTTCAAAGGCACGACAAACCGTTCCGCCGAAGACATTGCCCGCTCGGTGGATTCGGTAGGCGGCAACTTGGACGCCTTCACCGCCAAGGAACTGGTCTGCTTCAACACCAAGGTACTCGACCAGCACCTGCCGCTGGCCTTCGATGTGTTGGCCGATTTGGTGCTCCACCCCTTGTTCCGCGACGAGGACATCGCCAAGGAAAAGGGTGTCATCCTCGAAGAAATCAAGATGGAGGCGGATAGCCCCGACTACCTGGTGCACGAAATTTTCTCCGCCAACTTCTGGAAGGATCATCCGCTGGGCAAGCCCATCCTGGGCACGCGCGAAACCGTAAAGCGCTTCGACCGGCAGATGATCGACGAATACTACCGGGCCGTCTACGCGCCGTCGAACTTGTTGATCACGGCGGCCGGGAATCTGACGCACGCGGCGCTGGTTGAACTGGTGCGCCAGCATTTCGAATCGCTGGCGCCCAACGGCACTCCGCCCGCGGACCAGGTTCCCGCCACCCACGCGCGCATCGCCTTGCGCAACAAGAAATCGCTCGAGCAGGTGCACCTGTGCCTGGGCGTGCCCTCCTATCCGCTGCCGCACGAAGAGCGCTTCGCCTGTTACGTGCTGAACACGCTGCTGGGCGGCGGCATGAGCTCGCGGCTCTTCCAGAACATCCGCGAGCGCCAGGGCTTGGCTTACGCCGTCTTCTCGGAATTAAGCCCTTATCGCGACACCGGCTGCCTCTCGATCTATGCCGGAACCTCTATTGAATCGGCCGGAAAAGTAGTCGAGTCTATCACCCATGAGTTCCAGCAGCTCAAGCAGGAGCCGGTCGCCGAAGAAGAAGTGCGCCGCGCCAAGGATCACCTCAAGGGTTCGCTGATGCTGAGTCTGGAATCCACTTCCAGCCGTATGTCGAACCTGGCCCGCCAGGAGATGTACTTCGGCCGCTTCTTCAGCCTGGACGAGTTGGTGGAAAGCGTCGAGCAGGTCACTGCCGCCGACGTGCAGCGCATCGCGCGCGCATTCTTCGATCCCAAACAGATTGCGCTAACGGTGCTGGGCAATCTCGACGGTTTCAAGATCGGCCGCGAAGACTTGGTGTGCTGAGGTGAAGAAGGCCCTGGTCCTGGCTCTGGTGGCAGTGGCCCTGATCTTGGGCGCCAAGTGCTTCACCATTCGCAACGACCTGGTTTCGGAGCGTCAAGCCATCGACGCCGATTGGGCGCAGGTGGATGCTGCTCTCGTGCATCGCGCCACCATCCTCCCGGAATTGACAAGCACAGTCCAAGCCGAAGCGCCCGCCGAAGCCGGCACCATCCTAAAAGTCACCGATGCGCGCAACGAGCTGATTTCCGCGCATAGCCAGCAGCAAAAGATCCAGGCCAATGCGCGCCTCGATGAAGCTCTCGCGCGCCTGATGTTGCTGGTGGAGAACTATCCCAAGATCGAAAACAGCAAGAACTACGGCGATCTTCTGGATGCCCTGAAGGGCGCCGAATATCAAATCGCGGTGGCCCGCCGGAAATACAATGAAGCGGTGGAGCATTACAACACGCGCATCGACCTGTTCCCGAATAATATTGTGGCTTCGCTGACGCGCCTCGGGAAGATCGACACTTATTTCAAAACGACGGCGATTTGAAGAAAGAAGGCCGCCGATGAACGCCGATAAACGCCGATTGAAAAACAAGAGCTCGAATTTGTCTTATCCGCATTCATCGGCGTCCCTCGGCGGCTGAGTTGCGCTTACTCCCATGGACACTACAGTTTTTCCCAATTACATCGATGGGCAGTGGATCGACGGCGGCCCGCGTTTCGAAAACCGCAACCCGGCCCGCACGTACGAAATCGTCGGCCTCTTTGCAAAGGGCACGGCCCTCGATATCGAAGATGCCGCCGGCGCCGCTGCCCGGGCCCTGCCCGCGTGGTCTAACCTGAACGCCCCGGCCCGCGGCGCCATACTTTACAAAGCCGCCGACATCCTGGATCGCCGCTTCGAGCAAGTCGCTGCCGACATGACCCGCGAGGAAGGCAAGACGCTCCCCGAGGCCAAGGGCGAGGTCCGCCGCAGCATCAACATCTTCCGGTATTTCGCGGGCGAGGGGGCGCGGCAGGCGGGCCTGCTGGCGCCATCTGAGCGCGATCGCGTGCACATGTTCGCGATCCGCAAGCCCATCGGCGTCGTGGGCCTGGTCACGCCTTGGAACTTCCCCAGCGCCATCCCCGCGTGGAAACTCGCGCCCGCGCTGATCTGCGGCAACACCCTTGTGCTGAAGCCGGCGTCCGCCGCGCCGCTGAGCGCCTGGCGTATCGTGGAAGCGCTGCATGAAGCCGGGCTGCCGGCAGGCGTTGTTAATTTCGTAGCGGGCTCCGGCGGCGAGTTAGGGCAGACGCTTGTCCAGGCGCCTCCACTGAAGGCCATTTCCTTCACGGGTTCCTGCCAGATCGGGAACTGGCTGCATGCGGAAGCCTCCAAGCGCCGCTTGCGCATTCAGCTCGAGATGGGCGGAAAGAATCCCACCATCGTACTGGCCGATGCGGACTTCCCCGCCGCAGTCGAGAACACCGTCAATGCCGCGTTCTTCTCCACCGGTCAGAAGTGCACTGCCACCAGCCGCGTCATCGTCGAAGATGCCATCTACAGCCGCTTCGTCGAGGCCCTGGTGGAGCGCACGCGCCAACTACGGATCGGCGACGGCATGCAGCCGGATACGCATATCGGACCGTGCGTGGATCAAGCGCAACTGGATACCGTGCTGCGCTACATCGAAATCGGGCGCAAGGAAGCCGGCGCGCCCAGGATCGGCGGTCAGCGGCTCACTGCCGGGGATCTCGCCAAAGGTTACTTCGTCGCGCCCACCATCTTCGCGGATGTGACGCCGGAGATGATCATCGCCCGCGAAGAGATCTTCGGACCGGTGCTGGCGGTGATGCGCGCCCGCGATTTCGAGGATGCCCTGCGTATCGCCAACGATATTCCGTTTGGCCTTTCGGCTTCCATCCAAACCACCAATCTCTCGCGCGTGTTCGAATTCGTGTATCGGATGGAAGCCGGCCTGCTCACCGTGAATCTTCCCAGCGCCGGGGTTGAATATCAGTTGCCGTTCGGCGGCACGAAAGAGTCCAGCTTCGGACCGAAGGAGCAAGGGCCCGCCGCGCTTGAATTCTACAGCGACTACAAGACCGTGTATCTAAAATACTAAGAGCCCGATCCTGGCGCCAGGCCGCAGACTCCTGCGCGTCGCATCGGGCGCTGGTCAGCCTACGAACACGATCCCTCCGTCCACTATTGGTTCTAGCGGCGGAACAGGCTGAGGAATCTTGGGGTAAAAAAGACCCCCGCAATTGACTTCCCCATGTCCATCAAAGGGTAGCGTAATCGTGCCGAAGCCACCACTCTCCGGCGACAGGCCGCTCACCGAGGCAGATCGCTCCGGCAGACCCAAAACTTGCACCGTGGGTATGCCTGCAACGCCCGACCCAAGCACCTCTCTGGGTCCCTCCCATGTCTGGGGATATTGAAAGCTGAGGTCCATGTCAATGAGTTTTGCGGCGTCGGTGAAGGCCAGCGTAGGGTGGAGCAGATCCGTCCACCTGCCCGGCATGCTGACTGGCTCCTCCGCAAATATGTGAAGATTGACAGTTTGGCTCCTCTCATCGAGCACCTTGTCCCAAGGCAGTTCGGCTCCGCAACGCGATAGCTGGCGGATCGACGGGGAGGAGCGCTCATCGAGCGCGTAACAGAGCACCTGCACGAGCGCTAGTTCCTTCAGGTGCTCCACGTATTTGCGACTCTGTTCCGGCCCAGTGAACCACTGCGGCCCGATCGGCATTCTGCGGATGGAATGAAAAGTCCGTGGGCGCGGCAACACCCATGTGCAGAAGACGCCGGATTGGTAGTTCTTCACCAAGGGACCAGGCAGTATGACGTTGGAGTCCCTAGATACCGTCACATTCGATTCGTTAGGTCTGACTCCATCCAGATAATAGTATTCACCGCACGACAGATCCTGCTCCGCGCACCAGCTCCCGGCGCGGTACGCATGACCCAAGACTTTCGGGGCTATGACTTCGACTCCGTAGGGGCGTGGCACAAAAACCCACATCCCGTGAAAGACTACATTGAGCGTTCCGCCTTGCCCTTCTTGCTGTGCCTCTTTGTTATGCCACATCGCTATCTCCTTTTTCGCTTTCTTTCAGCCTCAATTGGCACTGAAAACCTCAAGACCCGCCCAGTAATAAGGGTGAGTGTATACGCCGCTGGAGCGAACCACGGCTCCCGCCTTTCGCAGCGACTCCGCGGCGGGCGCGCCGGACAACATCGCCCGATAGAATTCCCGAACAAAAGCGGAGGTGCCGGCCGAGTCCAGATCCCATGAACTCGCCAATACCTCGCGCGAGCCGGCGCGCAAGAACGCCCGAACCAAGCTCCGAGGATCCCCAGGCCCCGCTCGCTCTCCGGATCCCGTGGCACAACCGGAAAGCACCACCAGCCGGCACCGCGACAGATCCCGTCCCCCAATGTCGGAGGCGGTGAGCAGCGCAGGTCCGCCGTTTGCGCCCGTCAATACCAGGCCGCCGCCTTCGCCTCCATAGCCATGGCCCGCGAAATGAAACAACTCCGCGGCTTCTATTAGCGCACGGACCTTACTGAGCGTCGCTTCCGGGCCCTCCAACAACATAGAACGTGGCAATAGGGAGTGAATCCTTTCGGCTTCCTCCACCGCATCGGGCAAAGGCGTCAAGTCCGGGTCGCCGGCAGTCATGGGGGCGCCGACGATCAGAGCCTTCGCAGACGCTTCCAGCAGGCCGTTCGGTTGGGAAGTCGATCGGCAGCTCGCCCCGACTCGAATGCGGATGGAGAAGTCCTCCGACCAGTAACGGCCGTTGGATCGCACTAACGCGGGCCAAGGCAACTCGGAAAACGGCCCGTCGCCCTCGATGACCAACTCCCGCACGTTGTCAAGTTCGCGTTCCCAGGAGCCTAGCAGCCAGACGGAGACCTGCCGTGCTTGCGCGCGGAGAACCACCGCCGGAGTTTTCCTGCTGGAACAACCACGTACGAGCGTGCGCATGGCATCTTGCATGGTTGCATCGGGCGTATCCAACATTCGAAATCGGAATCCGCTTTCGTTTCCGAGCCAAACGCCGATGCCTAGCGGCATTTCGGCGAACGACAATACCGCCTGGCTGGGAGCGACTGTGGCGTTCGGCTTCGTTTCGGCGGCGTGAGCGCGGTCAAACAGCGCGTCCCGGTATCGCGACCACATCATCCAGGAACGGCGCGGATCGGTCCCTCCGCCAACCTCGCATTCCACTCGCGCGCGATAGGTTACCCCCAGGGTGCGCATCCAGAACACCCGGTCTGCATCGGAGGCTGGCAGGCGCGTGCCTTCTCCGATCTCGATGGCGAGGTCGAGCAGACGCCGGGCTTCCGCAATCTCGGAACGCCGCAGTCTCAGGACGCCGAGCTGAGAGTAAAAGCTAAGCTTCTTGATCGGCTCGCTAAGCAACGCCTGGGGCTGGATCGCGATTAGGCGGGCCAGCGAGGCATCTACATCGCCCAGGCTGGCCTCCAGGCCGGCAATTTCCATTTGTTCGGGGACTACCGCCCTTCGCCATTGCCCGTAGGGCAGCCTCGCCAGCAGGTCCACCGATTGCTTAAGGTGCATCCGCGCGTCCGGTAGACCTGCAGACGCCTCAATCACCGCGAGCCGCCGCAACGCCCCAGCGTGAAACCAGGGGTCTCCCAACAGGGAAGTCAACTCGACCGTGGAGCGCGCCAGTGCCGCGGCCGCGTGCAGCGCGTTCACCTGCACCGCCAGAGGAGCCAACTCGGAATAAAAGTGTTGTGCGCGGAGTAACGGGTATCCGGCGCTCCAGTAAGTTTCCAGGCCGTCGGCGCTGTAGCGCCATGCCCGCGCGACATTCCCAAACTGCGCGAGTACGCTGGCATGCATGCCTCGCGCCCGTAACGATAACACGCGATAGCCAGATATTTCCGCCGCACGTTCCGCCGCGTGAGCGGCCTCATCCGCGCCCTCGAAATTACCTAGCCAGGCTTGACAGCTTAAATCATCTATGAGCGATTGCGTGCGTAGCCACGGGTAGGTACGCTCCCGCAACGATCGCCGCAACGACCCGGCAGAGCGCGCGCAGTCGGCGAGAATGCCGAGCAGTTGAAGTGTATAGAGGCGCTCATACTCCGCGCGCAACACACCGGGCTCGCTGCCCACCGACCGGAACAGGGTTTCCGCCCTTTCCGCTTCCTTTCCGCCAAACGTGCGGTCGCCTGCCTCGTCCACCTGCACAGCCCGCCCCAGGGCCGCGAATGCCTCGCCGGCTGCCGATGAATGCGGCGTTCGCAGCACATCCCGCAGCCAGGCGTCCCCGTGACGGCGCTCGATCGCGGCGGCCATATCTCGCAGGATGCCGCCGGCTTCCTCATCCGCCGGCCTGCCGTAGTATTGCGGCAACAGAGTTGTCACGGCAACCTTCAGGTACTCCTCGTCTGGAATCGGCAGCCGTTCCCATGGGGCTCCGCGCCGTAACTCCGCAATCAACGCGAGGGCGGTGGTGGCGCGGCTATAGGCGAGTTGCCGGTCAAGTTTTTTTTTACCGCATCCAGGTGCGCGCGGGCCTCAGTGGCCCAGCCGCTCGTCGAGTCCAACCTTAGATAAGCTTCCCACGCATCCCGCGCTTCGGTGTAGGCAAAGATCTTCTCGGCCGCCAGCGCCCGGTTGAAAACCAGTGCGGCATCATTCGGTTTCAGCCGCACTCCCTGCGACAAGTACTCGAAGGCGGAGGCGTACAATTTCGGATCGGCGGTCTTTTGGGCCCGCTGAAAATACGCCGTCCCCAGATCGGCTAGCACGGAGGCGTCGTTCGGGCGCAGGGTGTGCGCCCGCTCCAGTTCCGCAATCGCAGCTTCTTCCCTACCCTCCAGAATGTCTGCCCGTCCCTGGAGCTGCAACCATTCCGGATCGTCGGCGTGGGTGGCGATGGCGCGCGCGATGCGAGCTTCGGCTTCCATCAGTTCCGGCGGCTGGCTGAGCCGGGACGAGCCCGCGCCGCGTTCGGAGCGCATGGGTCCATATACGGTGCAACCCGAAAGGCGCATTTCTACTTCGCGCCGGTCGCTGTAAGCCCGGCAGAGAAGGCGGCCCGCCCCGGCCGCGCCGCCCGTCCATTGCGTTTTGAAGACCACCCCTACGACGAGCGCAGCCGCCAAAGCCGCCGCCGCTGGCCACCAGCGCAGAACCCACGGCCTTGGCGAGGGCACCGAGCGCGAAGGCGGGGCCAGTCGGGCCGCCAAACGCCGGCGATCGCCTGGTTTTGCCAGCCGCGAGGATTGTGCGCTCTCCATTTCGTCGCCAGTTGGCGGCTCGATGAGGTCCTGGGCTGCCTGCCGCAATACCGCTCCGCACCAATCGCACCCTGCCGCGTGCGCCATCAGGTCTCGGGCCTCCGCCGGGTCCACGAGACCTACCGCCAGGAACCGCAGGCGATCCTCTTCGGGACAGCCAGGCGCTTTGTTCGCCTTCCCGTCCGCCCGCAGGTGTTCCCGTAGATCCCGGTCGGCCGTATCCCCGTTAGCCATACCTATATTAAGAAACGTCGCTGCCGCGCGCTTTTCCTTCGCCGCGTCCCAAGAACTGCCGAATGGAACGTCCAAGCCGCACCAACACGCTCTCGACTCCCTTGGCGTTGAGCTCCATGCCGGGCAAAGCAGCGATTTCCCGGGCTGTCATTCCATTTACGTAGTAGAGCCAAAAGATCTGACGGTCACGCTCCGCGGCATCTTTCCGCAGGAAGTCGTCGATGTCCCGCACCATCATGCGCCGGTCCACATCCTCCGCCGCCGGAATCGATTCCGCCGAGGCGGCTGACTCCGGGAATCCTTTAGACTGCTGAGACCTAAAGTAGTCATGCACGACCCGCGCGGCAATCACCTTCACGTAACCAAACGCGCTCCCCGGGTCCCTGGGTACGAACCTGCGCAGAACGTCCCCTCCGTTTGCGCTGAACTTCACGAAAACCTCCTGCTCCAAGTCGTCGGACAGGCTCCGGGGATCTGTCATGTACCGGCGCGCAGTGCGCGCTACAGTTGCGTGAACCACGATATGAAACCGGCGAATGAACTCGTCCCAGGCCCAGATGTCACCCAGGTTGGCACAGACGCTCAATAGCTCTTCAGCGCTTAACTCCGTGTAGTCGTTTGCCAGTGGGGCGATTTTATCACGCCGGGTAAGCGCACACAACCATGCCACGGGAGAAGTCCACTTTCACGCACCCGCTCTGGCCGTTGCGCCCGGCTGACGCCCAAGTCGGCGCAAATTCCTGGCAGGTCTTTGGCGACTGACTCCGTTCGGTCGCCTGCGCACGAAGGAAACCGCCAGCCGGTTTCCGATCTGTTATATGACCGAACACCGAAGGTAGCCAACTGTCAAGGCAGCGCGGCGCACTAGAGGCGGTCGAATCAAAAAAGCAGAGGAATATGAAGTCAACATTCTCTGAATTCAGCCATCGGCGCCAAACGTGCCGAAAAAAGGAGACTATTATGAAACACAAATCGACACAACGCGTTCTTCCGCGCTGCTTCACACTTTCACTGGGACTGGGCCTGGCGTTAACCGCCAACGCGCAGCTCAACAACCCGAACGGCATCGCCTTAGACTCTTCCGGTAACCTGTGGGTTGCCAACAGCGGGGCGAACCAGGTCCTCGAATTAGATCCAGCCAACGGCGTGGTACTCAACACGATCACAGAGGCCATCAGTTCCCCAACCCGCCTGGCCTTTTCGGGCGACGACCTGTATGTCACGAACATCGGCAATAACACCGTCACCGTGTATAGCATGCTGACTCTCACCTTGGAGAAGACGATCTCTAACGCGGCCATCAACAGACCGATGGGCGTCGCGGTCGACGCGTACGGGGACGTTTACATTGCCGATAATTCGGCGAATAACGTCATCGCTCTGAACATCGGCGGTGGCTTGGTGGAGACTCTCACCAAAGACACCAGCGGGTACCAATTTGACGCCCCGGGAGCGCTGGCAATCCACGGACAGAACATCTATGCGGGTTTTGGGCCGGGCTCGGGCGAGAATGCCGTGATCAGCTTCAACGTGGGAGAGTTTCTGACCGGCGATCCGCTAGCGATCAGAGTATACAACGACAATGTAAACACCGGCCCCACCGGCGTTGCCTTCGACAACTCCGGGGACGTCTGGATTTCGGAGTTCTACAGCGGCACGGCCGTGAAATATGCCCCGAGCAGCAGCAAGAAACCCGTGCTAGTGATTAGTCAAGACGTCGGAGGCCCTGAAGGGATCGCCCTGGACAGCTCCGGAAACGTCTACGTCTCGAACTCGAGTCTGAACACCATCACCGTGTACAACTCATCGGGCACGCTGATAAACACTCTCCGATAGACAAAGAAGAGACCGCGGCCGGGCAGAACGAGTACGGATGCCAGCCACTGCCGATTGTCCTTCGACCGCCGGCCTCGCTGCCGCAGGATCGGGCCGCAACCCCGAGCTCCGGCCCTGCGGCCTCTTTTGGGCCCGCTATGCAGTCAGCGATCTCTACAGCTGCTCGTGGGTCCAGTACAGTCCCAGCGGCGTGTTCCGGTTCGCGGTGACATCCGGCTACGTCACAGGCATCGCCTGGGATTTCACAACCCTGTTCTAGTTACGGATGGCGGACACTGGGGCCGCGCCGGCGGGCCCCGGATCGAGTATCACAATTTAGCGATTGATCCATGGAGGAAAAAAAGATGACTGGAAACGACGATAGGATCGGTAGCGCCGATCGTCCGCGAAGGCCGCACGGCGCTTTGTGCATTGTCCTGGGACTGAGCCTGTTCGGCCCCTTGATTTGTGCCGGTCAAACGCCGCCCTCGCTCGATGCGCGCCGCAAAGCGCTGGCCGGCTTGCTGGCCGAGCAGTGGGAGTACAACATGCGCACGAATCCCATTTCAGCCACCATCTATGGCGATAAGCGCTGGAACGACCAACTCGGCGACTTCTCCGAGGAAGCTGTCGAGAAGGACCTGCAAGAAGCCGGTAAGTTTCTGGCGCGGTTCGAGGCCATCGACATCACTGGTTTCCCCGACCAGGAAGGCTTGAACAAAGAGTTGATGGTGCGCGATCTGAAGATGCAACTGGAGGAGGCGCGTTTCAAGCCCTGGGAAATGCCCGTTTCCCAGATGGGCGGCATACATATCTTCTTGCCTATGCTACCCACGTTCACACAATTTGACAGCGTGAAAGATTACAACGATTACATCTCCCGTCTGACACAAGCGTCCCGCGCGATAGATCTGACCATGGGCCTCATGCGCCACGGGATGAAAGACGGGTTGATGCAGCCGCGCTTCCTGCTGGAGAAGGTAGCGGATCAGGCGGACACCATTGCGACCCAGGCGCCAGAAAAATCGCCGCTCGCGCAGCCATTTCTCAAATTTCCCAAAAGCGTCGCGGAAGAAGACCAGCGGCGTTTGCGGGAGAGAGGTCTCGGCGTAATTCGAGATTCAGTCTTACCCGCCTATGCCCGGATGGCCCGGTTTGTGCGTAACGAATATGCTCCCAAAGGCCGCGCCGAACCCGGCGTGTGGGCTCTTCCGGACGGCGCAGCCCGCTATGCCTTCGACGTGAAGGAAAGCACCACTACGAATCTCACGCCGGATGAGATACACCAGCTCGGGTTGGCACAGGTGGCGGAGATTGAGCCGCGGATGCTCGCCGTAGCGAAGCAGTTCGGCTACAAGAATCTAAAGGAGTTCAACGCGGCCATCGCCGCCGACCCGAAGCTGCACGCGCAATCGCGCCAGCAGATACTGGATCTCACCAGCGAGTACATCGACCAGATGTACCCCAAGCTGCCGGAATTATTTGGCCGTCTGCCAAAAGGCGGGGTTGAGGTGAAGCCCGTGGAAGAGTTCCGCGAGAAGGAGGCCTCCACGCATTACGAGCAGGGCACACCGGACGGTTCGCGGCCCGCCCGCGTTATGGTGGTTACGGGCGACTTCCAAAATCGCATGCTCCTGGACCTCGAAACTACCGCCTATCACGAAGGCGTGCCGGGGCACCACTTGCAGATTGCCATCGCGCAGGAGATGCCCGGCCTGCCGCCCTTCCGCCAACATGAATTCTACGGCGCTTACATCGAGGGTTGGGCGCTCTACGCGGAGCGCCTGGGAAAGGAGGCCGGATTCTTCCAGGATCCTTACAGCTATTACGGCCACCTGCAGGACGACATGTTGCGGGCCGTTCGCCTGGTCGTAGATACCGGCTTCCACTACAAGCGCTGGACCCGCCAGCAAGTGGTGGACTTTTTTCATGAACACTCCGGGCTGGATGAGCCCACCGTACAGGCCGAAACCGACCGCTACATGGTGTGGCCGGGGCAGGCGTTGAGCTATAAGATCGGCCAGTTGGAAATACTCAAGCTCCGCCAATACGCCAAGGATGAACTCCAGGATAGATTCAGCATTCGGGCGTTCCACGACGAGGTGCTGGGCGCGGGTGCTCTGCCGCTGGACGTCCTCAGCAGGCGGATCCATGCGTGGGTTGCGCAGCAGAAGCCAGCCAGCACCGCTGCCGATTCGACCGACCGCGACAGCGCGCGATTCGATTAGGCTCCGAACGGCTCCCCAGCGGCCGGATTCGTCATCTGGGCCATTCTGAATGCTGTGATAGAATTGACGGAAACAAGCAGCCCGCCAATAGACAGAGATGATGACGTCTCTCTCGCCAGGCTGGCCCCTTGAGCCTCTAATGCGCATCGGACAGATTAAGTCGGAAGGCGGACTGCTCGCTGCTGTATGGGAAGGGGATTTGGCCCGCGCGGTTCCAAGCTACACGGTCGCCGATCTGATTCGCCGCTCCGAAGCCCAGGGAGTCTCGCTCAGCCAGACCGCCGCGCGCCTGGCCAGCCGCCATCCGGAATCGCACGCGCCGGCGCTGCCCATCGTACCTCCGGAGGTCTGGGCCTGCGGCTGCACCTACCAAACGAGCGCGGCGTTCCGCGACGCCGAGCGCGGCACGCGCGAGGGCATGTACGCCTATGTCTACAGCCACCCGCGTCCCGAGATTTTCTTCAAGGGGACCGCACGCGTGTGCGTGGGACCGGGCCAGCCGATCGGCATACGCGCGGATTCCCGGTTCACCGCGCCGGAGCCCGAGCTGGCCCTCGTGCTCGGCAGCAAGGGCAATATAGTTGGATACACCCTAGCCAATGACGTCTCGGCCTGGGATATTGAGCGCGAAAATGCGCTCTACCTGCCGCAGTCCAAGATCTACACCGGCTGCTGCGCCCTGGGTCCCGTGATCGTCACAGCCGCCGATCTGCCGGACCCATACCGCCTGGAAATGACCTGCACGATCACGCGCAGCGGTGAGCGACGCTTCTCCGGCAGCGTCTCCACATCGCAGTTGCACCGCAAGTTCGAGGACCTCATCGCATACCTGTTACGCGCCAACCCCGTGCCCGCCGGGACCGTGCTGCTCACCGGTACCGGCATCCTCGTTCCGGAAGATGCCGCGCTCGCGCCCGGCGACGTAGTGAGCATCCGTGTTCCGGATATCGGGGAGCTGACTAACCCGGCGGCTGTGGTAGAGTAGGCGCCCCGGAAGGCCGCCAGCCCGACGATCCGCAACCCTCTCAATCGCCTGCCGCGGCGCGCGAATAAAAGCCCGCCAGGTCGGATTTCAACTGCTTCAAGGCATCTACGTTCAGATAAATCATGTGACCCGAGTGGTAGTATGCGAACTCGATATTCCCGCGCAGCTTCGGTTCCAACTCCATATGCGCCAGATCGTACTCGGTGATGAAGAATGGCGTTGCCAGATCGAACAGTCCATTCGCGGAAAACACTTTCAGCCGCGGATTCTTGCGCATCGCATCCGCCAGATCTCCGGCTACGTACGGTTCTCTGAGCGGCGGCGGCCCTTGCGGCCCGGGTCCGCCGGCTCCCGGCGGGCGGTGCGCGTGATCCCATTCCTCGTTCACTTTCGGACCTCTGGGAAAGTAAGTCTCCTTAGTCGTGTATTTCAGCTCGCGGTCCAGATAATCGTGGAACGCAGAGACAAACGCCCCTGTGATGCCGGAGCTCGACGGATCGTAGCCAGGGTTCTCGCCGGCGGCGTCGGCATCGGTTCCTTCAAAGCGCGCGTCGTACCGTCCCAGAATCATCCGTTGATCCCGCAAGAGCTCTTTACGGAAACGGCTTGGACTCACCCGCAGATTAGCTTCTTTGATGTACTGTACGCTCAACCCGGTGTAGCCCGCCAGCTTCGCAGCCATCGCGTCCACCTGCGACTGCGGCAGGTTTTGTCCCTGCGCCAGGGCTTCGGCGTAAGCGCCGCGCGCGAACGTCCGCGCTTCGTCCAGGAACGCCTTCTCATCCCGTCCCTTGTGTGCGATCTTCTCATAATGCCAGGCAATCGCCGCATAGGAGGGCAGGTTCCCAACGAAGACCGCATCGCTTCCCGGCGCGAGTGTGAAATAGTTGAGGATCGTCGACATCAGAATCACGCCGTTGAACGACATGCCGCCGTTCTCCAACGTATCCACCAGCGCGGCCGAGCGCGTGGTGCCGTAGGATTCGCCGAACAGGAACTTGGGCGAATTCCATCGGTGATTCACGCTAACGTAGCGCTGAATGAACTTGGCAAACGCCTGCACGTCCTGGTCGGTCCCCGCGAAGTTCTTGATGGTGGCTTTTCCGACCGGCCGCGAATAGCCGGTGCCTACCGCGTCCACGAACACCAGATCGGTCTTGTCCAGCAGAGAGTACTGGTTCGGCGAAACCTGGTACGGAGCGGCGCCCGTCGCTTCCGGACTCGCGGTGGCCACGCGCACTGGCCCGATGGAACCCATGTGCAGCCACAGACTCGCAGAACCAGGCCCTCCGTTGTAAAGAAACGTGACCGGCCTGGTGCGCGGGTCGCTCACGCCGCTCAGCGTGTACCCCACATAGAAAACGATTCCATACGGCTTTTCGTCCTCGCCGTCGACGAGCAGTGTTCCGGCGGTGGCCTTGTAGCGGATCGTCTTGCCGTCGAGCTGCAGTTCGTGGTCCGTGATGGATGTGGTCTCGGAAGGGATGGGAGCCGGTTTCTCCTCGGCAGCCGGAGCCGCCGGCGGTTCAGCGGCGGGCGGCCTTTGCGCAAACAGCGGTAGGGCGGCGGCCGCCAGGAAGGCAGCGCATCGCAGTTGTGACATGGCAGGTAACATGGGTGCTCCTTTCGGCGTATTCTCTCACGAATTGCAGTGCGCCTGGCCTCTCGGCCTGCCAGCCGGCGTACAATCACAAAGAGTGAACCCCCCGATCCGAACCGTCTGGTTGCTAGGATTCATCGCCTCGTTGGCCGTGCTGTCTTTTGGCGTCTGGTTCCAGGTCTCGCTGGCGCAACACTGGACCCGCCCACACACGATGCCCTATGGCGTCAAGAACCCGGTCCTCGCCATGCAAATGGCTAAGCCGCCCTGGCCGGTCGAAATGCTCACGCCCGGGCAAAACATGGCCGAAATGACTCGCCAGCAGTATATCGACTTCGGATACATCCCGAGCTACACGGCGCTATTCATCTGCATCGCGATTCTGCAGTGGCGGTCGGATCGCCGGTGGATCGCCGCGCTCGCCCCAGTCTGCTTCGTTCTCACGCTGATCGCGGCAGGCTTTGACGTTGCCGAGAACTTCGCGATCCTCGGCGTAACCGAACGACACAACCCAACCGCCTGGGCGTCGATCCGCCCGCACTCCCTCGTCAAGTGGGCCTGCGCCTTTCTCGTGATCCTGCTCCAAAATCCGTTCTATCTGAGCCTGACGGAGGGTTTCGCGACCCTCCGGGGCTGGCTCGCGGGAATTCTGGCCAACGTCGCCCTCATTGCGGGACTGTTCGGCTTTTTTAGCTCGATCGTCGGAAGCGGGTGGGGCATCGAGTGGGCGACACTCGGGTTGCTGGTGTCGATGCTGATCATGCCGCCATTTCTTTGGTTGGGAAGCCGCGCCCCCGGGCCAGGGCGATTCCGCATAAGCCCGCCCAGCCGTCACCAAGAGTGAAATGCCTGGCAATGTGAAATCACTAATCACCAGGAATCTCCGTATCCTATCCCTTAGAGGCACTCGAATGAACTATCGGGCTTTCGCGATCTTGCCCTTGATCTCTGCCGGCGTCTGGGCCCAGGACGCGCCCGACCCCCGGATCATTCTGGAAAAGGCCGGTTCGGTCTACCGCGCGCCCAGCGCTCTGGAACTCAAGGGCGTCAAGACCCACGAGCAGCACGATGAATTCACCGAAACCACCCTGCGCACTCCTTTCACGCTGTGGCTGACGGCGGACAACCAATACCGGATGGATTCCAAAAGCAAAATGGGAAGCTCCCTCCAGATTTGCGATGGCGAGAAAAACTGGAACTATATCTCGCAAACGAATCGCTATTTCGTCAATACTGGAAAGTCCGATCCGGCCTACCTGTTTGACTCGCAAGTGGATCTGCGAACACCGGCGAGCAAATTGAAGGTAGCCAAAATCTTGCGCCAGGAAACTCTCGAAACGGGCGGAGCCAAGCACCTGTGTCAAGTGATCCAGGCTAGTTACGAACGCAAACAAAAGAAGGGCAGCATGGAGTTTGGCGATGTGACGTTCTGGGTGGAACAGGATACCTACCTCGTTTGGAAAACAAGCGTGACTATGGTCGTGGACATGGGCAAGTATGGCGGGAAGACTCCGGGCACCGAGACCACACTCTACTCCAGCATTCAATTGAACGCGGAACCGCCGTCTGGAACCTTCGTTTTCACTCCGCCCGCTGGGGCTACGGAACAGAAGCCGGGCGGGTCTGACAAACGGTCCAATGCCCTGCTGGGACGGCCCGCGCCGGATTTCAAACTCCGTAATCTGGATGGCAAGGAAGTCCAACTGGCGGATTTCAAGGGCAAGGTGGTGCTGCTCGATTTCTGGGCCACTTGGTGCGAGCCCTGCCGCGAGGAGATGCCCAAGCTGAACAAGCTGTCGAAGGAGTTCAAAGACAAGGACGTGGTCCTGCTGGGCATCGACGTAGGCGAGGACGAAGACACCGTCCGCAGCTTCATCAAAGAGAACGGATACCAATACCCCATCCTGCTGACCTCCTCGCCCGGCGATCCCGTGTTCGACAGCTATGCCGCGCACTCCTATCCGTCGATGGTCTTGATCGACCGCAAGGGGCTGGTCGCCGATTACAAGGTCGGATCGGGTGAGAGCACGGAGCAAACGCTGCGGGACGATTTCACGCGCGTCCTGGCGGCAAATTACGTTCCACCAACGCCCTCGGCTGAGCCAAAGGCGACGGTGACAACCAGCAGTAAGCCGGTAGTGGAATGGCCCGACCCGGTCACCGCGATAGATTTCTTGCAGCGCGGATATCGGAACCTGCGCGACAAGAGTTACACTAGCGCCATCCAGGACGCCAATGCGGCGCTTAAGCTCAAACCCGATTGGGCCAGCGCCATCCGTTTGCGAGCCCAGGCGTCATACGATGCCAAGGATTATGACGCCGCCGTTAACGACTATACGGCGCTCATCGAGAAATACCCGGACTGGGGTCAGATGTACAATCAGCGTGGGCTCGGGTATTCATATGGGGGCAAGCATGATCTGGCCATCCCGGACTATACGAAGGCTATCGAACTGGACCGCTACGTTGCCTCATTCCACAACAACCGCGGTTGGGCTTACCGCGAAACCGGCGATATCGAAAACGCGATTCGAGATCTGAATGACGCCATCGGGCTTTCGCCGGAGTATACGCGGGCCTATGAAAATCGCGCTAAAGCTTTCGACAAGCGGAACGATCTGCACAGCGAACTGGCCGATCTGGACGTCATCCTGCGCATCGCGCCTACCAATCAATGGGCCAAGAACCAGCGCGACGATGTGCGCAAGCGCATGGGGTTGGATGCCGCGCCGGGCGAGCCGGAAAGCCAGGCGACGGCCGATACGCAACCGGCGACACCTGCACCAGTCGCCATCCCTCTGACCGAATCGATAGATTCCTCGTTAGCGGCGCCCAAATTAATTTCACCTCCGGACGACTCGGTTTTTACGATCTATCCACGGAGGACAACCCTGCAATGGGAGGCTTCGGAGGGTGCAGTTTCCTATATCGTCGAGTGGGACTACAGCTATCGGGATCTCTGGCACTCTGAGGATCATCCGGCCACCCGAGTTGGCTATCCCTGTACCGCCACCACCTTCACCTTTCACTTCGTCGGTGCTCAGCCGGGGCGTTGGCGCATCTGGCCGGTGAACGCCGCTGGAGAACGCGGACAGGCAAGCGAGTGGCGCACGTTTCGTTATCTCCGGTAACACTTCCAAGCCTGTGGGGCAGGCGTTTTCGCCTGCCAACTGACTTTCTCCAGCACCGTCGTCCGGCTCGAAAAGGGGAAAATGAATCGCCAAAACTCGCCCTCATGTCTGTCATTATTTAGGCATATGATCAACCGAAGAATTCTGCTCAGCGGCGCCGGTACCCTGTTGGCGCAGACCATGCTTTCCACGGTCCAGGCACAGGGCGGCAGGAACGTGGTGCTCCAGCACGATCTGCCGGATGTCGACCTCAAAGACTGGTCCGTTACCGCAGTGGAGGTCTCGTATGCGCCCGGCGAGAGTTCGCCGGCACACCGTCATCCAGGCATTACGATCGTCTATGTGCTGGAAGGGGAAATCCGATCGAAAGTCGGCGACGGACCCGAGACCACCTACACCGTGGGCCAGATGTTCCTGGAAACTCCCAACCAACTCCACGGCGTGTCGCGCAACGCGAGTAACACCAAGCCGGCGAAGTTCCTGGCCCTGCTGCTCGCCCCAAAGGGAAAACCGCTCACGACGCCGGCATAACCGCGGCTGTAGTAGAGTACCTGCATGCCTGCTGCCCAAGCCAAAGCGCTCGACCTGAAACAAGCCTTGCGTGAGGCCTACGCGGTCAATGAACGAATCAACCAGTACATGCTGGAGCCCCTTGACGAAGCCGCCTGGAACGTCGCGCCGCCCGGCGGCAAGGGGCGCACGATCGCCGCCATCGTCGCCCACATGCATAACGTCCGCCACATGTGGCTGGCAGTCGCGGCCAAGGGGAAACCGCTTCCCGACAAGCTCGACCGCGCCACGGTCACGCGGAAAGACGCCATGCAGGCGCTGGCCCAGAGCGCCGAGTGCATCGCACAGCTTCTAACCGAGGCGCTCGACCACCCCGAGGGTAAAGTCAAAGGCTTCCGCCCCGACGTAGTGGGAGCCTTTGGCTACTTCATTTCGCACGACGCGCACCACCGCGGACAAATCGCGATGCTGGCGCGCCAGTTGGGCCACCCGCTCGGCAAGCAAGCGGAATTCGGCATGTGGGAGTGGGGCACGCGTTGGAAAGAGATCAGCCGCGCATAAACGCGCAACCACACTCACCTCGACAGCCGGTTGTACTTCCCCAAAACCTCCCGCAGCCGGTCATGGGGCAGCGCGATCACCGTGTGGCCCGCGAAGCCCGTCATCGTCTCCGCCCCCACCATGGCGTTTACGATGGCCTCCTCGGTAGCTTGCACGGTGGCCTCGAAGAGCCCGTTCATGTTGTCGTTGGGCAGCATGGTGACATTCACCAGCCCGGAAGTCTCGCCCGCTTGCGCGTTGGCCGTCGAAAAGGCAATGAAGATGTCGCCGGATCCGTTCCCGGAGACCGAGCCGGTGCGCGCCAGTCCCAGCGACGCGCGCCGCGCCACACGCTTCATCTGGTGCGGCAGCAGCGGCGCGTCGGTGGCCACCACAATAATGATCGAGCCCACGTCTTCCCCGCCCCCAGGCGCCTTGCGCGCATAGGGCACATTCTCGGCGATCTCCTGCCCCACCGGCGCGCCCGCGATGCGTAGCTGCGCACGCCGCCCGCAGTTGCACTGCACCAGCACCCCCACCGTGTAGCCGCCGGCCCGCCGCGAGGCCGTGCCGATGCCGCCTTTGAACCCGTAGCAAACCATACCCGTGCCACCGCCCACATTGCCCTCCGCCACCGGTCCGGACTTAGCGGCTTCGAGCGCCGCGAAAACATCGGACTCCTTCACGTGGAATCCGTTGATGTCGTTCAGAAATCCGTCCCAGGTTTCGGCCACCACGGGCAGCGACCACTGATCGCTCAGGTCGTGCCCGGCCTGGCGCTCACGCGCAACGTGCCACTTGATGAAGGAATCGCGCACCGTCCCGACGCTGTGCGTGTTGGTGATCATGACCGGCCCATCCAACAGGCCGGACTCCTCGACCCACGTGGTGCCGGTCATTTCGCCGTTGCCGTTGAGCGAGAACCAGCCGCCGAACACGGGCGCGCCGGATTGCTTGCCACGCGGCCAGACCACGGTCACTCCCGTCCGCACGGCTTGGTCCCCCTGGCCCGCAATGAGCGTCGTGTGACCCACCTCGATCCCGGCGATATCGGTAATCGCATTTAGAGGCCCAGGGGCGCCTTCGAACGGAACGCCCAGCTCGCGGGCGCGCGCCGCGAGCAAACCCGCGGCAATCAGCAGTAAGGGAATCGTGCGTATGGCTGTCTGCATCCCGAGCAGTATAGTACTTCCGTGCAGCCGGGTTCCACCCCGGTTCCATCCAACCGCGATCTTGAACCGTATTCATAAATGTGTGCGCCGGTAGCATGATTTCCGCGCCCCGATCTTGTATCTTTAGGGGTGATGCCTCAGGCGGTCCGCCGATTATGATGCTGCTGCCCCTGCTGCTCGCCATCGAGATCGGAGAAGGCGACCCCGAACTGGCACTGCGCCTGCAGCGCCGCGATCCGCGGGCCATGGCGGAGTTGTACGACCGTTACGGACGGCTGGTGTATTCGCTCGTCGTGCGCATAGTCCGGGACGGCGGGATTGCCGAGGACCTCGTGCAGGAAACTTTTCTGCGCGTCTGGAATCGCGTTCAAGGATTCGACGCTGAAAAGGGTGCGCTGGGCCCGTGGCTGCTGGCCGTGGCCCGCAACCGCGCCATCGACTATCTGCGCTCGGCCGGCAGCCGTCTGCGCAACGCGCTTGAGCTGCAGGAAACCGAACATCCCGCTTTGTTCGCGGACTTCGAGAAAAATATCATCCAGGCGGACCGCATCGCGCGGGTGAAGGCGGCGCTCGAAAAACTGTCTGCGAACCAGCGCACAGTGATCGAACTTGCCTACTTCGAAGGCCTTTCGCAAACGGAGATGGCCGAGCGCACGGGCCAGCCGCTCGGCACCATCAAAACCTGGGTGCGCACGGCCTTGAAAAGTCTGCGCGACGAGCTCGGAACGGCGGTGCCGGCATGAATTGCGACGAGCTGCGCGACTATTACGAACTGTACGCGCTGGGCGTTCTGGAGGAGCCCGAGAGCGGCGAAATCCGGGCCCACCTGGAGCGCGCCTGCCCGGCCTGTCAGTCCGGCGTACGGAGCGCGCGCCAGTTGATGGCCATCCTGGGGACCACTGCGCCACCCGTGCCGCCGCCTGCGCGCCTCCGTGGGAGGGTTCTGGCGGCGGTGAGCGGCCGTCCGGCGACCCGGTGGAGTTGGGCGCCGGTGTGGGCCGCCGTGGCGGCCGCTGCCATCGTCGCGGCGCTGGTCTTCAATGGGCGGGAGCAGCGCGCGGTCGCCGAGTTGGCACGCGCGCGATCGCTGTCGGTCTCCCAAACCCGCGAGTTGGCGCGTCTGAATCGCGCTCTTGAAATCCTGGACCAGCCGGATGCGCGGCAAGTCGTTTTTGGCACGGGCCCCGCGATGCCTCCACGCGGCCGCGTTTTCCTGGATCCCAAGCGCGGCGTGCTGCTGCTGGCCTCCAACCTGCCCCCGGCGCCCGCCGGCAAGGCCTACGAGATGTGGGTGGTTCCAAAGGGAGGCAAACCGCTGCCTGCGGGCATGTTCCAGTCGGCCACGGATTGGACCGCGGTGCACGTGCTGCCCGGTCCCGTGGACGTAGCCAGTACCGCCGCTGTGGCGGTGACTCTGGAACGGGAGGCTGGCGTGCCACAGCCCACGTCGCAGCCCGTGATCGTAGCGGCCCTCTGAAATGTGGGGCAGGCGCTTCCGCCTGCCAACCTAATCCCCTTCCAGCCCGGCCTTGCGCAGCAAACGCCGCAGGGCGTCTTCTCCCGCCGCTCCAGACTGCTTGCCAGCGACATTGCCCTCGCGATCGATCAGCACATACACCGGATAGGACCGCGCGGCATAAAGGGCCGCCAGGTTGATATCCTCCATCAGGACGATCCGGCACGCCCGCGGCGACTCCGCAAGATACTGCTTCACCTTCTTCTTGGGCTCGCCCACGTTCACCGCCAGCACCACCAGTCCCTTTTCGGCGAAGTCCCCAATGATCGCGTCCACCGCCGGTTGATCGCGGCGGCAATATTGACACCACGTCGCCCAGAATTGCACGAGCACGACCTTCCCTTTCAGCGACTCGTTGCTGAACTTCTCCCCATCGAGCGTCTTGGCTGTGAATCTGGGCGCCGGTTCGCGGTCCCCCTCGGCCCTCAGCGCATGGCCCAGAGCGGCAGAGGCAACCGTCAGGATCGCGGTGCGGCGGCACATTGTGTCTGGCGGCGGCATAGCCTGATGGTAACAGGATAAAGTCACTTCCAAATACCGCCGATAGCCCTAGTGATGACGAATTTGTCGGCATCGCACCGCTGCCTCCGCCGGCCGTGGAGAATCGTGCTGCCACTGGCGCTGCTGTTGGAGTGCACTTGCCCGCCGCGCGAGGCGCTCCGCAGGGAGCCGGGCAGAACGGCCTGCCTGAAGGTCACATGATCGTCATGAAGCCGCCGTCCCCAAGCGGAACCCCGTGTCGTGCGCCCTGCCAAATGGCGGCAGGCGTTCTCCTGTTTCTCGCTTTAGTCCTTTTGGAGCCTGTGTCCCTGGCGGCTGCAGATCCCGGCTCCGTGCCGGCCTCCGGCTACTCCGAGTACGAAATGAAGAGCGCCATGCTGTACAACTTCACCAAGTTCATCGACTGGCCGGCCAGCGCGTTGGGCGGAGGCGCCGCTCCCCTGGTGGTTGGCGTCCTGGGAAATGATCCATTTGCCTCGTGGCTGGATACCGCCCTGCGGAACAAGACAGTCTGCGGGCATCCTGTCGTCGTGCGCCGGATCGAATCCCCGGCCCGCATGAAAGCCTGCCATGTGCTGTTCGTCGGTGCGTCCGATCCGAAGCAGGTGGCCGGCATACTGCGCGCACTCGGTCACGCTCCCGTCCTGACCATTGGCGACGGAGAACGGTTCGCCAAGCTGGGAGGCATCATCGGCTTCATTTGGGATGGCAACCGGATCCACGTCAAGATCAATCTGCAAGCCGCGCAGCAGGCGGACCTCGGGATCAGCTCCAAACTGCTGCGCCTGACGGCCATACAGGCGGAGGCTCCGCCCCACCCGAGGGAATAGCATGCGCGCGTTCCGGGACGTATCCATCAAACGCAAGCTGATCGGGATCATCATGCTGACCAGCACCGTGGCCCTGCTGCTGGCCTGCTCCACGTTCCTGGGCTACGAGCTGATCACCTATCGCGAAACGGTCACTCGGCGACTCTCGACCGTGGCGCAGATTATCGCCGAAAACAGCACGGCGGCGCTGGCGTTCGACGATCGCCGCTCCGCCGGCGAAACCCTGGCCGCGCTGCGGGCCGATCCCCGCATGGTTTCCGCCTGTATCTACACGAAGGATGGGCGGCCCTTCGCCGCGTTCCTGCGCGGTGAATCGCGGCGCGATCTGCCGCGCCGTCCGGGAAACGAGGGCGTCGAATTTCGAAACCGTCATATGCTGTTGTTCCGGCGCATCACGTTCGACGGAGAGAGGATCGGCACGCTCTACCTGAATAGGGACCTGCAGGACATCTACACGCGCCTCGAACGCTATGCCGGTATCGTACTGGCCGTGCTGCTGGCCTCCTCGCTGGCGGCGTTCCTGCTTTCCTCCAGTCTGCAGCAAGTCATCTCGGAGCCCGTGCTGCGCCTGGCGGAGGTGGCCAGCCGCGTTTCCGCCGAAAGAACCTACTCTCTGCGCGCCGTGAAAATCGGCAACGACGAGATGGGTGCGCTGGTGGACCGCTTCAACGAGATGATGGCGCAAATCCAGGCCCGCAGCCTGGCGCTTGACGAGGCCCAAACAGCGCTCCAGCGCCACGTCGAGGAGCTGTGCGTCGAAATCGCCGAGCGCCAGCGCATCGAGGAGGAGCTGCTCGCCGCCAAGCAGGCCGCCGAGGAGTCCAACTGCGCCAAAAGCGACTTCCTCGCCAACATGAGCCACGAGCTGCGCACCCCACTGAACGCCATCATCGGCTACGGCGAGATGCTGCGCGAGGAGGCCGCAGAGGGACAGAATGCCAAGCTGGTCTCGGACCTGGAGCGCATCACCTCCGCCGGCAACCACCTGCTCATGCTGATCAACGACGTGCTCGATTTGTCCAAAGTCGAGGCGGGCAAGACGGAGCTCTCGCTCGAAGACGCCTCCATTCCTCAAATCCTCGAAGACGCGGCCAATACCATGGAGCCTCTGCTGCAAAAGAACGGCAACCGGCTGATCCTGCACAATGGCGCCGGCCCGCATAGCATGCGTGTGGATCTGTTGAAGTTCCGGCAGAGCCTCTATAACCTGCTGAGCAACGCCTGCAAATTCACGAAGAACGGCGACATCACGCTCGCGGTGCTTCCGGTGACGGAAAATGGCGCGGATTGGATCGAGTGGCGCGTCAGCGATACCGGAATCGGGATCGCCCCGGACCAACTGCATAAGCTGTTCCGGTCGTTCTCCCAAGTGGACGCATCCACGACCCGCACTTATGGCGGGACGGGTCTCGGGTTGGCAATCAGCCAGAGATTCTGCCAGCTCATGGGTGGCCGTATCACCGTGGTCAGCGAGCCCGGCAAAGGCTCCACATTTACCATGCGCCTGCCGTATCTGGACCGCATGCCTGCCCTGGAATCCGCGCCGGAAACCGCGATGCCGGCCTCTCAAGCCAGAACGGAGCCGCAGCCGAACACCGTTCTGGTGATTGACGACGACCCCACGGTGCACGATCTGATGCAGCGCTGCTTGCCCAAGGAAGGCTTCGACGTAGCGCTGGCCTCCAGCGGCGAGGAGGGGTTGCGCAAAGCCGCCCAATTGTGTCCGTCCATCATCGCGCTCGACGTGTTCCTGCCAGGCATGGACGGCTGGTCCGTTCTGAGCGCGCTAAAAGCCGACCCGAAGCTGGCCCCCATCCCTGTCGTCCTGCACACCATCTCCGACGACCGCGGCCTGGCGTGCAGGCTGGGCGCCGCCGAGTACCTGCGAAAGCCGGTGGCGCCCGAGCGCTTCGCGGCCGTGCTCCAGAAGTACCAGCCGGACAGGCTGGCCGGCCCCGTCTTGTTGGTGGACGACGATCCCGCCGCCCGCGAGTTGACCGCCCGCGTCCTGAAGAAGCATTTCCGCCACGTCGTCGAAGCCGGAGATGGCCGCGCCGCCCTGCGCCGCATCGCCAGGCAGAGGCCCAGCCTCATTGTGTTGGATCTGATGATGCCCGGAATGGACGGATTCGATTTCGTCACCGCTCTCAGCCAGAACGAGGATTGGCGTGGTATCCCCATCGTGGTGCTGACCGCCAAAGACTTGAGCCCGGAGGAACAGGTGCGGCTGAACGGGAGCGTAAGGCGAATCCTTAAAAAAGGAAACCTTTCCGGCACCGGCCTGGCGCGCATCGCCGCCGGCCTGACTCACGGCCCGCTCCGCATCGATCCGGACCTGCCCGTGGCAGAGGAGGTTCGCTAAGTTGGCCCTGCTGATAGTGGACGATGAAGAGTCCAACCGCGACATGCTTTCCCGCCGCCTGCAGCGGCATGGCTTTGCCGTGATGCTCGCCGAAGACGGACCGCAAGCGCTCGACTTGATCCACGACCACCCCTTCGATCTTGTGCTCCTCGATATCCGCATGCCAGGTATGAGCGGCATGGACGTGCTAGAGGCCATCCGCCGGCAGTACTCCCCCACCCAGCTTCCGGTGATCATGGTGACCGCCGAAATTCAAAGCGCCAGCATCGTGGAAGCGCTGGAGTTGGGCGCCAACGACTACATCACCAAACCGGTGGACCTGCCGGTGGCCCTGGCGCGCATCCGCACGCACTTGGCCCAAAGAGCACTCCAGGACGCCTTGCGCGAGAGCGAGGAGCGCTACGCCCTGGCCGCGCGAGGCGCCAACGACGGCTTGTGGGACTGGAACTTGAAGACCGGCGAGATCTACTTCTCTCCGCGGTGGAAAGAAATGATCGGTTGCGATGAGGGGGCCATCGGCTGCCGGCCCGAAGAGTGGTTCAGCCGCGTGCACGCGGACGATCGGCCGCGCTTCCAGGCTGCCCTGGCCGAGCACCGGCGGGGGCGGACGCCACAACTGGAATGCGAACACCGCATCCTCTGCCAGGATGGCGCCTATCGCTGGATGCTCACCCGCGGGCTGGCGGTTTGGAACGCCGCCGGCGAGGCCACCCGCATGGCCGGCTCGCAGACCGACATCACCGCGGCCAAGGTCGCCGACCCGCTCACTGGTCTTCCCAACCGCCTCCTTTTCATGGACCGCCTGGAGCAGGTGATTGAACAGGCTAACCGCCGGCCGGACCAGGTGTTCGCCGTCCTGTTTCTGGACGTGGACCGCTTCAAGAATGTCAATGACAGTCTCGGTCATTTCATTGGAGACCTGCTGTTGCAAGGCATCGCTGAGCGGCTGCGCACGGGGCTGCGCTCGGCCGACACCGTGGCGCGGCTGCGCGAAGATTGCAGCGTCGCCCGCTTGGGCGGCGACGAGTTCGCCGTGCTGCTCCGTGAAATCCGGCAGGCCGGCGATGCCGTCGCGGTCGCCGAACGGATCGCCGCGGAGTTGCGCGCGCCATTCCTGCTCAACGGCCATGAGGTGTTTGCCACGGTCAGCATCGGCATCGCCGTCAGCACCATCGGATACCAGCACCCCGAAGACCTCTTGCGTGATGCCGATACAGCCATGTACTGCGCCAAGGAGGCAGGCCGGGCGCGCTTCGAGATCTTCGACCTGGACATGCGCCGCCGTGCGGTCACCCGCCTGCAGGTGGAAACCGATCTGCGGCGGGCCATCGAGCGCGACGAACTGCGCCTCCACTACCAGGCCATTGTCGACCTGCGCACCGGCCACATCGCCGGATTCGAGGGCCTGGTGCGCTGGCAACATCCCCTGCGCGGGCTGCTCCAGCCGGGAGAATTCATCGCCGTGGCTGAAGAAACCGGATTGATTGTACCGCTTGGACATTGGATCCTCGAGCAAGCCTGCCGGGACGCCGCGCGCTGGTTCCGGATGGACCCGGCGGCCCCCGTGCTCTCCCGGCGCCCTTCCCTGACCATGCACTTGAATTTCTCCGGCGTGCAATTGATGCAGCCGGACGTAATCGAGGAAATCGAGCGCATCGTCCGGCAGAGCTGGCCGGACACCCGCGCTTTCCGGCTGAGCTTCGAGATCACCGAGAGCACCATGATGCGCAATTCCAAAACCATTTCGGTCCTGCTGGCGCGCCTGCGAGACCTGAATATCGGCCTGGATATCGACGATTTCGGCACCGGCTACTCCTCGCTAAGCCAGTTGCAGCACTTACCGGTGCAGACCCTCAAAATCGACCGCTCTTTTGTCGCCCGTATCGGCCAGGATGAGGAAAGCCTGGAGATTATCCGAACCATTGTGGCGCTGGCCCACAACCTCGGCATGGACGTAATCGCGGAGGGCGTAGAAACTGCGCCTCAACTGGCCCGTCTGAAAGCCCTGCATTGCGAGTATGCTCAAGGCTACTACTTCGCCCGGCCCGCGGATCAGGAGACGGCTTGGGCCTTGGTCTCGCAGCCCCACTACGATCTGACGGCAGCGCCTCCCGGCTGCGCCCCGCCGCCCGGCGCGGGCCTCTCCGGTTCGCCCGCACCCTGCTGACGGTCGCTCCCCGCGGCTACACCTCGCGTCCGCCGGCGCGGGCCCCTGCATTTCGCGTACCCTGCCGATCCACCGCCCATCCGGAATTTGGATCTCCCTCCGCTTCCCGCGCATCTATTATCCTGGTTTGGAGGAGGATTCATGAAACGCAACGGATCGGCCGTCTGGCAAGGCAATCTTAAGCAGGGCAAGGGCACCGTGTCCACCGCCAGCGGCGTGCTTTCCAACACGCAATACTCGTTCAGCACCCGCTTTGAAAACGGCGCCGGAACCAATCCCGAAGAATTGCTGGCCGCCGCGCACGCCGGCTGCTTCGCCATGGCGCTTTCGGCGCAGCTTGGCGAGGCCGGACTCACCGCAGAGCGCATCGACGTCACCGCCACCATCGCGCTGGAAAAGACCGAGAGCGGCTTTGCCATCACCGAAAGCCACCTCGAACTGAAGGCCCGCATCCCCGGCGCCGATCCGGCAGCCTTCGACAAAGCGGCCGGCAACGCCAAGGCCGGCTGCCCCGTTTCCAAGCTGTTCAACACCAAGATCACGATGAACGCCGTGCTCGACCGCTGATAGGGTACCGGCCCGTACCCGTGCTTCTGACGACCAGGCCGTCCCGCGAGCGGATTCGCGCATTCATCGAGTCCCAGCGCAACCAGCCATTTTCTTATCACGAGCAGGGAGCCACCCGGGAACTGCCGTCGCGCGGCTATACCGTCGATCGCAATCGCATCCGGTTAGGGCGCGGAGCGGTGGTCTTTGCGCGGGCGTTGGAGGCCCTGCGGCAGTGGAAAATGTTCGATACCGGCTGGATTGATCTCTGCTGGCCGGACACCCCGATTCGCGCGGGATCCACGGTTGCCGTGGTTGCCCGGCACTACGGATTCTGGTCCCTGAACGCATGCCGCGTGGTCTACGTGGTGGACGATCGCGGCGCGCAACTGCGGTACGGCTTCGCCTACGGCACGTTAGCCGAGCATCCGGAAATCGGCGAGGAGCGGTTTACCGTGGAATTACGGGCCGAGGATCAAACCGTCTGGTACGACATCTACGCCTTCTCGCGGCCCCGTGGATTAGCCCGTCTCGGTTATCCGCTCGCCAGAAGGTTGCAGAAGCGGTTTGCCCGCGACTCAAAAGCGGCCATGCAGCGCGCTGCGGGGGCCCCCCTCAACGAGTGACCGGATGAGATTCGCTCTGAGTGCTTAGCAGGGGCTGCTGATCGGGCTCGTGCCGGTGGAACAAGGCATGTTTTACATCCGGCCAGAATTCCTTCATCACCTGCGAGAAAGCGTCCGTGGCGCAGGCGATCCCCAGCCTCTCGATGTTGTCGCCCACCGTGCGCGTATCCGGATAATAGGCGTTCGATATAGCGACGGCAGCTCCGTTCCCGAGCCATTCCGAGTAATTGAATTGGGTACCGCCGCTATCGGTGCGGCTGACGAAAATACGCGACGCCGCGTATGCCGCCCGGTACATTACGCCACCGCGGCGTTTGCCGATCCGGAAATAGCGCGGATCCTGGTGAAACAGAATCGGCATAAAGCTCTCCGTCATCATGTTGCCGATGACTTGGTCGCCCAGGGCCGTGCCGTATCGCCGCGCGTAACCCTTCATGCCCTGCCCGAACGACGGGTTCTGGTTCTCGAGCTGGTACAGGAGCGCGAACGCTCCCGATACCGGATAGACGGGCCAATCGAACGAGTCCTTCAAGCCAATGAGGATCTTCGCACTACTCGGAATCTCCTGAAACGGCACGTTGCCGTCAGTGGTCCGGTAGTTTGGGAACACGCCGAACACGCGCTTGTCCTGCTTTTCAGGTTGAGGGCCATTTGTGGAGTCCGGCGGATTCTGAGTGGGGAGCACAGACGGATCCGCCGGCTTCCCGGATGCGTCGGGACTCACGGCCGGACCCGGCGGCTTCGCGGATCCCCCGTCCGATCCCTGGGCGTGCGCGCACACCGGAATCGATGCAAAAAGAACAAAAATGGAGAAGCCCGAAAGTATGCGCCCCGTAGGGCGGAAGCGCCATGTCATTGATAAAGTTCCTGGTCGATAGCCAAGTACACCCAGAGATACTATCTTGATGCAATTCTGCGCGTGATGGTTACGAGTACTGTGGCGGCAGCGAAAGTCAGGCGAACATTCATCGTACAATACATCGTCTGAGACAGGCGAGCTTTCCCCATGATCTCGGGGCGGTCTCCAGTTCCCGGCCCTCGGTGCTCTGGACAGCCGCTCGATCCAGGCGCGCTTGCGTCGCGACAGCAGCAGGTCCCGATCCGCGGGCCCTTCTGGACCGCACGTCCGGATCGAAGAACAGGCGCTCGAACAGGTACCGCCGCACGCCCCGGCGGAATCCCGATTGCCTTGCTCGGGGGCAGGCCCGCATGGCCGCCATCAGCCCGCGAGGCATCCTCAGCCGAGGCGGATCACCGCCATCCCATGCGCGTGCGCAACGCCGTGATATGCGCGGTGTGATGATCGCCGTGCCAGGCGTACAGCGCCAGATTCCCATCCAGCGTGACCGGACCCAGCTCCGAGTGCACAAACGTGCGCGCGAAATCGGCGGCCGTGAAGGACCGCAGCAGCAGCACCCACCGCCGGTGCAGGGATTCCAGCAATGTTAGGGAGACCTCGACGGGCGCTGTGCGGGAGTCCGCGAGTTCGGCCCAGCGCTCCTGATCGTAGCCTTTGACGGCAGGCGCGTCTTCGGTCAGCGCCAGGCGGAAGCGGGTGACGCTATTGATGTGGCTGTCGGCGACGTGGTGAATCAACTGGCGGACCGTCCACCCGCCGGGGCGGTAGGCTGTGTCGAGTTGCTCTTGGGTTAAGCCTTCGACAGCCGCGCGAAGGCGGCCGGGTGTCCTTTCGATGCGATCGATGTACTCGCGGCGTTGGTCGTCCGTGTTTTCATTCTTATACTCGAAGCGGCCGATGGGATAGCGCAGGTCCATCTATTCAGATTATCAGCGCGAGGACGGCCGCTGCGATTACTCGCACGCGGAGTCGAACACGCCAGGCTTGAAGAGCACGACCACCCCCAGGGTCAGCTTGCTCTAGTGGTCCAGGGCCAGTGAAGCGCCGCCGTTTTCTTTAACTGGCGTATTCCAGTTCATCGTGCGTAAAGACCTGCACCTGCGCTGGCCGCGGGGTGAGACGCCCACCCACTACATCACCATGGGGATGCATGAAGACCTGCGCGAGGCAGCCAGGGTCGCCGTCGAGCAGATGATCGATTTCCTGATCACGGAAAAGCATCTCAACTCGGGACGACGCCTACATGCTCTCCAGCGTCGCGGCCGATCTCAGCATCACGCAGCTCGTCGACGGGAACAAGGGCGTGCACGCGATGATCGCCAAGTCGATTTTCCGGTGAGGCCCGCTCGCAATCACGCGCCCACGATGCCTTGACGAACGGCGTATCGCACCAGACTGGCGGTTTCGTGTACCCCGAGCTTCTCCATGATGCGGCTGCGATGCGAATCGGCGGTCTTGTAACTGATGTTCAGCAAGGCCGCGATTTCCTTGGTGGACTTGCCATCCGCCACCAGCGCCAGCACCTGAACCTCCCGCGCGGTCAGCGGATTGGGCGGCAGGGCGCGCTGCGGCTCCGGGATTTCCACGCAAGAGCCGATGTAGCCCTGGAATTTTCCCTCCCTGGTGTATTGCGTAATCCCGGAACCCCGAATCCAGCGGTATTGCCCGTCGGCCCGCCGCAAACGAAATTCCAGGAAAAAGGCCTGGCGCGCCTCGAATGCCCGCTCGTAGGTTTCCAACCAGCGTTGCCGGTCTTCCGGGTGTACGCCATCTAACCAGCCATTGCCGACTTCCTGTTCCATGCTGCGCCCGCGGAACTCGAGCCAGGGCCGATTGAAGAATGTGCACAACGTGTCGGGACCGGAAGCCCAGAGCATGAAGGGCGCCTGATCCACCAGATGGCGGAAACGCTCGTCGTCCGGGGCGGCCTGCTCGGTAATCGCGGAGGTCGCGTAGCTCAGCCGCATGCTTCTAATGAAATACTAATGGTTTGGATTAAGCAGGTAAAGGTATGCTCGTACCACAACCGGCGTTAGCCCCGGAACTTTTGGCCCAGTACGGCTAGAAAACCGTACCAGACGCGTGGTTTCCGCACAACCCTGCTCGACATTTTCGCGGGGTTTTGATAACATGATAAAAGACCAATTGTGCTACTGTTGTCCCGCGTCCGTCAGGAGTTCTACGTAGATCCCGCCAAATAATTGGAAACAAAGGAGTAAACGCTAAGATAATGGCTTCCAACAACTATTCCCAAGGCGCCCAGGTGGAGCACGACAAGTTCGGCTTGGGAACTGTGCTTTCGAGCAATGATGAACGTATCGTGATCAAGTTTGACGACCACGGCGAAAAGAAGTTTGTGACTCCCATGGTTATGGCGCAATTGAAGAAGAGCGACCGGCAACCCCCCGCCGAGAAACGCGCGTCTCGCAGCCGCAAGCCCAAAGTGGTACCCGCGCCAGCGGCTTAGACGCCACCAAAGGAATTTCATTTGAACGCCCGACAAAGACGACTGTTTGAAGAAGCCCGCAAGAAAAACCCCGAACTGAAAATGCCCTCGGAGACCGCACCGGCTGCGGAATTGTCCGAGGAGGACTTGGCCCTGATCAAACAAGGCGTAGGCGATAAGAGCAGCCGGGCCGGCGGCGGCCAGGGAGCGCCGGGTGAAACCCAGCGCGAGCAGATTGGCTCGGTGGTCACCTACTTCGAAGCTAAGGGCTTCGGCTTCCTGCGCCCGGACGACGGCGGCCGCGACGTGTTCTTCCATGTCTCGCGCCTGTCCGAAGGCGACTCCACCACTCTGAAACCCGGCACCCGCGTGATCTACGAGCTCGGTATGGACCGCACTGGTAAGCTGGCCGCTAGCAGCGTGCGCATCGCTCCGCCGCCGGAATAGGCTGCTCCACATCGCACGTTTCCGTAATCCACACGCGCGGTGGGACAGACGCTTTCGTCTGTCAATCCAGCAACACATCCGATTTTGGGCTCACGATGGCGTTCCCGGCCGTCCAGGAACAGCACAGATTCTCAATGGCGGCGCCTGTGAGTGGCGCACTCGCGCAGCCTGTCCACAACCGGCGGCTTATAATGAAGCTTATGTCTGAAATTCCGCTCGACCGCCGCCATTTCCTGCGCGGCATCTCCGCCGCTACCGCGCTTTCCTACTCGCGCGTAATGGGCGCCAACGACCGCATCCAACTGGGCGTCATCGGCTGCGGCGACCGCGGCCGCTACGACATGGGGAACTTCCAGAAAGCCAACGCCGACGTGGTCGCGGTGTGCGACATCTATGGCGCGCAGATCGACCTGGCTCGCGAAAAAGCGCCGAACGCCAAGGATTTCAAAGATCATCGCGCGCTGCTGGACATGAAGGAAGTGGATGTAGCCCTGATCGCCACCCCCGATCACTGGCACGCACAGACCGCCATCGACGCGCTCAATGCCGGCAAAGACGTGTTCGTCGAAAAGCCGCTCACCCGCACGATTGAAGAAGGCCCGCTCATCGTCAAGGCCGCGCGGGTAAATGAGCGCATCTGCCAGGTGGGCATGCAGCAGCGCTCCGGGCAGCACTATCTGCAAGCCAAACACGAGTATTTCGATACGGGCAAGCTGGGCAAGATCACGCTCGCGCGCACCTGGTGGCACGGCAACACCTACCATCTGCGCCACGCGCCGGAATACCTGCAGACCAAGCCCTCCAACCTGGATTGGGCGCATTTCCTCGGCCCGCTCAAGTGGCGCGATTACGATCCGCAGCAGTATTTCAACTGGCGCGCGTATCTCGATTTCGGTGGCGGCCAGGTCACCGACCTGTTCACCCATTGGATCGATGTCGTGCACATGTTCATGGGGCAGGATGTCCCGGTTTCCGCATCCGCGGCCGGTGGCGTGTACAAGTATAAGGATGGCCGCACCGCGCCGGATACGATCAATGTGCTGCTGGAGTACCCGGCGGAGTTCACCGCCACTTTCGAAGCTACATTGGTTCCAGGGATCACCGGCGCGGCGGTGGAGATCTGCGGCACGGACGGGCGCCTCTGGATTGATCGCAGCCACTATGAGTTCCACCCCCCAGGGCGAGGCGCGCAACCCACCATCGTAAAGGCCTTCAGTAATCTTGACGAAGACCACGTGAATAACTTCCTGGAGTGCGTGCGCTCCCGCAAGTTGCCCAACGGCGATGTGCTGATCGGGCATCGGTCGGCGCAGGCTTCGCACCTGGGCAATATCTCGTACATGCAGAAGCGGCGCATCGATTTCGATCCGGTACGCGAGGAGATTCTGCCGTTCTAATGAAGGTCTCCCTCAAAAAACTCGCCGACGAACTCGAGTCGCTAGCCGACGAACATCGCTGCTTTCTGGATCGCCAAACCGGCGAAGTTGAGTGGGCGTCTCTCGAAGTACTCGGGCTGGTGGAAGAGGGTGGCACAGCTGATGAGCTGCTGCAATGGCAACGTGGCGAGTTCGAAGTAGCCAAACTGGTCGTTGAAAATTCGGATCGCTTCGCCAAGCTGGCCACCAAATTTGACGTCCACGAGTGGGAGATTATGCGCGAGTTCGCCGAGTCCGTCGAGCCGGAGCAGTTTAGCGACGATCTGCGACGCGCCATTCACGGCTACGGCGCCTTCCGCTACTTCAAGGACACGCTCCGCCGGTATCGCCGCGAGCGGGACTGGTTCGATTTTAAGGCAGAAGCGCTCCGCGAGATCGCTATCGACTGGTGCCACGAGCACGGCATCGAATACCGGGACTGATCCTTGCGCTATGGGACGGGCACTCCTGCCGGCGCCGGCGAACTTCAGTTCGCCGTGATCCCCATAACACTGGAGTCACATTTGCTCGCCTCTCACTCAGGAGAGACCCAATGAGAGCGCTTCTTCTCGGCCGGTTATGCATATCGCTCCTCGGATGCAGAACGAATGAGTCTCCCGAGGGGCAGGTGGATGACCTACAAATCACGGCGCAGGTGAAATCCAAACTGGCGTCTGACGTCGGCGCGTCAAGTGTGACGAATATCTCGGTAAATTCGACTAATGGCGTGGTGACGCTTTCGGGGCAAGTCGATTCGCCGAATATCAAGACCAAGGCCGAAACGGTCGCTGGTAGTGTTTCTAAAGTAGTTCGGGTTGTGGACAGCTTGCAAGTTACCCCCAGCCACATAAAGGCTGTCTCATATATTGCGAACATTGAACCCGTACTATCGGTGTCCTAGCCAACACTTCCCTGTCGCGCCAATGGAACCTCACCGAACTCGGTTGCACCAAAAGTGAGAGGGCTAGTGATATGGAACGAACATTGTTTCTGAGTCTGGTTTCCGCGGGTGCTTTCTTGTACATACAACCGGTGCTCGCCCAAAGTCCCGGCGGCATGCCCGCTGGACAGACCCCATCGACTTTCCCGGGCAGGACCGCACCGGGACAGACTCGCGGAATGAACGACCCGGCGGCTCCAAACAACACGACGCCGGCGAAAGTGGACGACAAGAAGTTCGCCAAGGACGCTGCGGTGGAAGGGTTGATAGCAGTGGAACTCGGCAAGCTGGCAAGCCAAAAGGCATCCAGGGACGATATCAAGCAATTCGCTCAGAAAATTGTGGATGACTACACAAAAGCGAACGATCAATTGAAGGAAGCCGCAGGTAAGGACAACATTCAGATCCCCGACAGCCTCGACTCCAAGCATCAATCGCGGGTCGACAAGTTATCCAAACTATCCGGTGAATGCTTCGACAAGGCCTTCGTGAAGGAGCAGGTGAAGGATTACGAAGCCGAGGTCATCGACTATGCCCATTAAGTGCAAGGCGGCAAGGATCCGGACGTACAGGTATTCGCGTCCAACATGCTGCCGACGATCAAGCAACACCTCCAAGCAGCCAGGAACCTGAACAAGTCCGAAAAGAATACCGCCAAGCAAACCAAAGGGGAATAACCGGCAGTCCGCGACGCATAACCCTGGCTCGCAAATCCCGGAGCCTGCGGAAGTGGAGACGCAGCGGGTCCGGGTGAGCCTGAGCGCCCGCCCGCGCACGACCCTACGGAGCCCCTTCCCGCCCCGGTGCTATACTATCTCTTACCCCTGTAGCGCCAATATTTACAGGATCGAGGAGTAGTTCATGATTTCGTCGACACAGATGCGTCCGGGCATGGTGATCAAGTTCAATAACGATTTGTTCTCCGTTTTCAGCGTGAACCACCGTACACCGGGCAACCTACGGGGATTCGTGCAAGCCAAGATGCGCAACCTGCGCAGCGGTACGATGATCGAGCACCGGTTCTCATCGGAAGATCGCGTCGAGCGCGCCGCCCTGGAAGAACACGAAATGGAATATTTGTACGACGACGGCGACTACTTCTATTTCATGAACACCGAAAACTACGAGCAGATGCATCTGACCAAGGAGCTTTTGGGCGACGCCGTCGGCTACCTGGTTCCGCAGTTAAAAGTCGCGGTCGAGTTTTACGAGGGCAAGCCCATCAGCGTGGAATTGCCGGCTACGGTCGACCTGACAGTGGTCGAAACCGAGCCGGGGATGAAAGGCGCGTCCGTATCCAACGTGACCAAGCCCGCCAAGCTCGAAACCGGACTGGTGGTGCAGGTACCTCCCTTCATCGCCGAGGGCGAAAAGATCCGCGTCAGCACCGCGGAAGGCACCTATCAGGAAAGAGCCTGAAGGGGTCGGGAAAGAGCCTGAAGGGCCGCCGCGAGTGCCTCCTCTTCTTCCGGCAGGACCGTCCGCAGATCCACCAGCAGCCGCTTTTCTTCGACCCGCGCGATCACCGGTGGTTCGTTCGCGCGTAACCGGCGCTGCGCCGCGGCCTCATCCGCGCACTGGATGACGATCAGCCACGTTGGGATGGATTGCTCCGGCGTAGCTCCGCCGCCAATCACGGATTCGCCGGGCGCAAGCTGCGCTTCGAGACCGGTGAGCCTGCTCACCAGCCGCTCGGCGCGCGCGCGAATCGCGGCGGCATTCTGCCGGATCATGCGCAGCGCGGGCACCTCGTCCCAGCGCTCCAGCAGCAGATTGCGCAACGTGCTCTCCAGTAACTGGTAGATCGTCTTATCCAGACGCAGCGCGCGGAACATCGGGTTGCGCCGCAAGCGCGCCACGATTTCCGGTTTACCCGCCAGGATGCCGGCCTGCGGCCCGCCCAGCAGCTTATCTCCGCTGAACGACACCACGTCGACCCCCGCCTGCAGGCTGTCGGAGACCACCGGCTCGTCGATGCCGAAAGGGCGCAGATCCACGATGCAGCCGCTGCCCAGATCCTCGTATACCGGAATGCCGCGCTCGGAGCCCAGCGCGACCAGTTCCTTCAGGTCCGGCCGCGCGGTGAAGCCCTGCATGCGAAAATTGCTCGGATGCACCCGCAGCAACAGCCGCGTTCGTTCCGTGATAGCCTCGCGGTAGTCGCCTATTCGCGTGCGGTTGGTGGTGCCAACTTCACGCAAGAGGGCGCCCGATCGCAGCATAATGTCGGGGATGCGAAAGCCGTCCCCAATCTCGATCAGCTCGCCGCGCGACACGATTACCTCGTGCCCGGCCGCGAGTTCGTTGAGAGCCAGGTAAATGGCGGCCGCATTATTGTTCACCACGATGCCGGGCGCGCCGAGCAGCCGTTCCAGTAGCCCGCCGGTGTGCACGTCGCGCTTGCCGCGCAGGCCGGTGGCGACGTCATATTCGAGATTGGTGTAGCCGCCGTGTATGGCCAGCGGCCCCAGCGGCGCGCGCCCCAGGTTGGTATGCAGCACGACGCCGGTAGCATTGATGACGCGCCGCAGCGATGGTCGCACAAGCGCAACGCAAGCCCGCTCCACCCGCGCTTCAATGGAAAGCCCGTTGGGCGCACCGGAGCGTATTTCGCAGCGCGCCTCATCGAGCGCCCGCCGTATCTCCGCCACCACGACCTGCCGCGGAATCCCCGCCGCGGAGATCCGCTCCATCACCTCGTGCACCGCCGGAAGTTCGCGAAGTTTTTCGTTCTCGCTCACTTGCTTAATGTACAGATCCGGAGCGCTACTTGTCCAGGGCCGCGCAAACGGCTACACTGGTAGTTTCGGGGCGTGGCTCAGCCTGGCTAGAGCGCCTGGTTCGGGACCAGGAGGTCGGTGGTTCGAATCCACTCGCCCCGACCATTCTTTTCAAGCACTTACGACTTCCCGCCACTCAAAGCAGGATTACGCTGTAGATGAATTTGTAGACGGCACGGATTTTCCGGCCTGCCAGAACGTGTCTAAGACGTGATTGGTCATGCGAACCCTGCCTAGATCGCCGAAATATGAGGGTACCGGCTTGACTTACGGCGCCATGCCCGGCTTCAATGAGGCGGCGATCACGTGATCGCCGAAATCAAATAGCGGGGGCGCAAAACGTGGAGGCTCTTCGGGCTTCAATGAGGCGGCGATCACGTGATCGCCGAAATCTGAACGGCGTTCCAATGTTCGTGGACGGCGTGACGCTTCAATGAGGCGGCGATCACGTGATCGCCGAAATGGAATCGCGCGCGCCACATCTGGGCAGGCCGAAGAAAACTTCAATGAGGCGGCGATCACGTGATCGCCGAAATTCCAGCCGGTCGCGCCGTCCGGAACCAAGCTTGAGTTACTTCAATGAGGCGGCGATCACGTGATCGCCGAAATTGGGGCGCTAAAACTGGGCCATCACACCGATGTAGTCCTTCAATGAGGCGGCGATCACGTGATCGCCGAAATACGGTCTCCGGGCATTGAGGGATGCGGAGAAAGCCGACCTTCAATGAGGCGGCGATCACGTGATCGCCGAAATCCTGAAGACGATTGTGAAACTAACGGACCTATCGGTGCACCTTCAATGAGGCGGCGATCACGTGATCGCCGAAATAATCTACCCCCGCCTCAGCCGCTCCAACTTCCCTCCCCCCTTCAATGAGGCGGCGATCACGTGATCGCCGAAATGCGCTTGCATCGGATCAGCTTTCAACGGATCATATCTCCTTCAATGAGGCGGCGATCACGTGATCGCCGAAATTATGGAACGGGACTCACTACGGCAGGCACGTTTGCCTTCAATGAGGCGGCGATCACGTGATCGCCGAAATTCGGTCTCTCCTCCACACCTCCTCGTCCCTGACGTCCTTCAATGAGGCGGCGATCACGTGATCGCCGAAATTCGGTATGCTCCAATTGGCCGACGACTTTATTCAGCCCCTTCAATGAGGCGGCGATCACGTGATCGCCGAAATACGGGCGCCGCGCGCGGGCAGCGGGTTGTACCAGTTCCTTCAATGAGGCGGCGATCACGTGATCGCCGAAATCTGCGCCTGGCACAGTGGTTTCGCGAGCGCCACCCCAACCTTCAATGAGGCGGCGATCACGTGATCGCCGAAATACGGAGGTTTCCCTCCATTGGATATGGCTGTAGACTTTCCTTCAATGAGGCGGCGATCACGTGATCGCCGAAATGAGATTCGTTCACGTGGTCATGGAAGCGACCGGCCACCTTCAATGAGGCGGCGATCACGTGATCGCCGAAATTTACGCACCTACGGCATACCGGAAATCGTCATTCCGCCTTCAATGAGGCGGCGATCACGTGATCGCCGAAATGTGCTGAACACCATGTCTATCCATATTTGGAGAGAGTCCCTTCAATGAGGCGGCGATCACGTGATCGCCGAAATGATGTGGTGGGCACGTAACACCATTGCACAATGCCTTCAATGAGGCGGCGATCACGTGATCGCCGAAATATGATCAGCCCCAACAGGGCCACCAGAATTGGCAGCCTTCAATGAGGCGGCGATCACGTGATCGCCGAAATGGTTTTGTCGGCTGTACGGTCTGCTATCGAACGGACGCCTTCAATGAGGCGGCGATCACGTGATCGCCGAAATGAGCACCCGCATACCTTCTACACTCGGAGCAGCTACCCTTCAATGAGGCGGCGATCACGTGATCGCCGAAATGGCCCTGCAATCTTGCCCATCCCGACGATTTGCATCCTTCAATGAGGCGGCGATCACGTGATCGCCGAAATGGCTACGCTGTCCACCGGGCCGTGGCGTTGCTCAACCCTTCAATGAGGCGGCGATCACGTGATCGCCGAAATTGTGGCCCGTGCCTTCATACGCCTATGGATTGAGGCTCCCTTCAATGAGGCGGCGATCACGTGATCGCCGAAATGATCGTAGTAGCCGAGTATTTCAACCATTCCTGGGCCCTTCAATGAGGCGGCGATCACGTGATCGCCGAAATTTGGTGCCGGATTTGGTACTTGGTTAGCGGCATATCCCTTCAATGAGGCGGCGATCACGTGATCGCC
>Ga0181518_10000298_pt1 | contig 58208 bp, 48 predicted proteins | sample PEATcosm2014_Bin_28_FD_119751 | JGI IMG/M metagenome (GOLD analysis project Ga0181518, IMG submission 119751) | Peatland microbial communities from MTU Mesocosm Facility, Houghton, MI, USA - PEATcosm2014_Bin01_60_metaG | ecosystem: Environmental > Terrestrial > Soil > Wetlands > Peat | place...
CATAAAGTCCCTGCCCGGCCTTGCGGCCGAACAGGGACTAAATGGGGGATGGGAGTTCGCCACGCTCTCTTTCCCGTGCTGGCATTTGGCGCCGAATTGGCTGCCAGCTTCCCGACGCTATTCTCCACGGCAAGCGGAGTTTTCGGCCTCGTAGCAGGGCCGTCCAGCGCCTTGCGGCCACTGGATTATTGAGTGAGGCTTTTCAGCTCGCTTGGACTGGTGGTTGCGCCACCGGCCTGCGAACCAGGTCAAGACACGTCTCTGTCTTTTTATCCGCGTCTTCACCACTTAGCGCCGGGTCAGCCGCCGCTTTTGGCGGCGCGTTTGCCCGGTGCCACGGGTCTCGCCTCTTAACTCTCAGGTTGCCTTTCGTCCACAGGTCAGCGGTATCGTTTTTAACATCGCCGACTTCTCGGAAGGTTTTCACGGACCCTGCCAAGGCCGCGTGTCCTTCCCGGTTCGGACGCTCACTTTGTCCCGCCTTTCGGCGTCTTTCATTTGGCTGACCTCCTCGCGGAGACCGCCAGAGCCGCCCGCCCGTGCTGATGCACAGTAGCAACCGCATACCCTCTGGGTAACTGCGATTCGCCCAGGCTCGAAACTCGCCTGGGCTACTTGACTCGATTCGGAGCGGTTTCTCATCGCTCCTCACCGTTCAGTCCCTTTTTCGCGTTTACTGACGGCGCGCGAACGCCGCCAGAGGAACTGGTGAATCCTGCCTCCGCTCCCCAATCTTGCGATTCGGCTTGAGAGGGGTTGAGCCAACCAGCCTGACCCAACCTTTCCCCAGTCACCTGGGATTATCCTTGAGACGTTCAGCCTCAATCTGTTGACTGCTGCCGCCTGCCTCAGTTCTTTCAATGAACTGTTGTCAGCCTATCAGATTTCCCTAAACCGGCAACGAATTCTTGCGCACAACTTATTCACCAAAAACGCCCGGGGAATAACTTGTGAACAAGTAAAATCCCCCAATGGCGCCAACCGTTTCCCGCGTTCAACCGGGAAATTATTCACAACCGAAAATCCCCGGCCGCGGCCGCGGTGAATAAGTTTTGGAGGAGCCTGTCAGGCGGTTGCCTCGGTCTTGGGCGTGGCTTTGGCCTGGGCTTTGGCCTGGGCGCCCGTTTTCTTCCGTTTCAAATAGGCGTGCCGCCGTTTCCGTTTCTCAACTTTGTTGTATTGCTTGCTCATAATACTCTTTACATTCCCGACGCATTTCGCTTGTTTAACGCACTATGAAGATTCGTTGGAATCGCTTCAACATCTATTTGGTGCTCGCGCTGGCCGTGGCCGCGGTTTGCGGCTGCCACATCTTCGGCGACACCAAAGCCAACAGGCTGCTCAGCACCTTGCGCCTCCATCTGGAAGCCAGCCGCGACGGGACCAAGGCCAACGAACCCGTCCCGATCTATCGCGAGAAGCCCGTTATGGTCAACGTGGAGAAAATGCCTTTCCTGACCGAAGCCGACGTGGCCGAGGCCAAGGTGATCAATGCGGTCGGCGGCTTCGCCCTCTGCATCCAGTTCAACCCTTCCGGCACTGCGCTGCTCGAGGAACTCACCACCGCCAATCGCGGCAGGAGGATTGCCGTCTTCAGTCAGTTCGGCGAAAAGATCAAAGACCACCGCTGGCTGGCTGCCCCCATCATCGCCCGTCGCATTACCGACGGCGTGTTCACCTTCACCCCAGACGCAACCCGGGAAGAGTCGGAAGAAATTGCCCTCGGCCTGAACCACGTGGCCAAGAAAGTTAACACATGGGTCGATCGGTAATTCACGCGGCGTTTCTCGTTGCGCTCGCTGCCCAGGCCCAGCCCTTTCAACTTCCCACCGCCAATCACGCGTTATTCGACAAAGGGGGCGAGGAGAGGTTCTTTGTCGGTACCGTTGGCAAACCGTGGACGACCGGCACCTTCGGCTGTGTGCGCAGCGGCGGCTGGCAACTGCACGAGGGCCTCGACATCCGCTGCCTTCAGCGCGACCAGCACGGCGAGCCAACCGATCCGGTCCTGGCCACCGCCGACGGCACCGTCGTCTATATCAACACCCGGCCCTCGCTGTCGAACTACGGCAATTACCTCGTCGTGCGCCACCAGATTGAGGGCCTGGAGATTTACTCCCTCTGCGCCCACCTGCGCGAAGTCCGCCACGGCTTGACCATCGGGCAGGCCGTCAAGGCGGGTGAGCCCGTCGCCATCATGGGCCGCACCGCCAACACGCATGAAGGTATTTCCAAAGACCGCGCCCATGTCCACTTCGAGTTGAACCTGCTCGTCAACGACCGGTTCGCAAGCTGGCACAAAAAGACATTTCCCAACCAGCGCAACGATCACGGCGAATGGAACGGCCAAAACCTCCTCGGCATTGATCCGCGGCCCATCCTCCTGGGGCAGCACGAGCAAGGCCCGAAATTCAGCCTACTCAACTACGTTCAGAACCAGACTGAACTCTGCCGCGTCCTCGTGCGTAAGACCGACTTCCCGTGGGTCAAACGCTACGCGGCCCTCGTTCGCCCCAACCCCCGCGCCCAACAGGAAGGCATCGCCGGTTACGAAATCGCCCTCAACTTCAACGGCGTCGCCTTCGAACTGATCCCCCGCGCCGCCTCGGAAATCAAAGGCAACGCCAGGTTCCAACTGTTGTCCGTCAACGAGGCCGAGTATCAGAAGAACCCCGCCCGCCGCCTCGTCGCCAAACGCGGCGCCCGCTGGGAACTGACCAGCCACGGCTTGACCCAGCTCGAAATGTACGCCTACTAAGCCTTTAGCCCGTCCGAAACCATTTAACTCGTTCAGGCGCCGCGACTGGACCAGCGCTAGTCTGGAAAATACGCCCGACCACCCTCAGGCGTGCGCAGTGAGCTGTCGCCCTTAACCCCCTGCCTCCCCCGCCTCCCCGCCCCCCTTCGCTCCCAACAACCGCTTCTCCTGCTCCTCAATGAACTCCTTTAGCGCCTTGAACTCGCTTACCCCGCTTAACCCCTCAGCCCCGCTTCCCCCAACCCCCGCCTGGCCTGCCAGCGCGCCCTGTGGAGGCATGGTGAAGAAAGGGCTTGCCGCCGCCTGCGCCGGCAGCGCCGCCGGCGCGTATCCAGCCGGCATCGCCTTGTGCCTCACCACCCAACCACCCCGCGTATGCATGATGATCGCCCGCATGTAGCGCCCGCTCTCCCCATTCACATAGCTCAACCGCTCCGCCAACACCAGCCGGTCCAGCCGCGTCACCTTCACATCCCTCTCAAACTTAAGCTTCGCCATAACGCCCCTCAGTCTATCCTCCGCGCGCCCCCGCCCAAAGCATAAAAATCCTCCCCGTTCTCCGCTCCACCCCCGCCCTTCCACCCCTCACCCACCACATCCCCTCTCCGTCCACACCCCGTCCTCACGCCGTCCTCACACTGCTGCAGAGCCGACTTTGGCACGTAGTCCGACACCCGCGCTAATTCGTGCCTGCCGCCAGCCTCACTTTCCGCTCGCCAGCCCTTGCCGCGTCTGCTAAGTTTTGTCAGAGAAAAGAACGCAATGACCATCGCATGAAACCGCTCACACATTTTGAGCAATGCGTTGAGAAGGCCTGTGATCCTTGTCGTCCCCCGTGCCGCCGCGGGGCAGGCGCTGCCTTCACGCTCATCGAGTTGCTGGTGGTCATTGCCATCATCGCCATCCTGGCGGCGCTCCTTTTGCCGGCCCTTTCCCAAGCCAAAGGCTACGCCCGGAACATCAACTGCGAGAGCAATTTGAAGCAATTGCAGCTCTGCTGGCAAATGTATGCGGATGACTATCATGGCGTGCTCTGTCCGAATGATTGGATCGCCACTGAGGGGGGTGGAAGCGCCACCGATATGAAGCAAACATCGTGGTGTTTGGGGAATGCCCGCACCGATACGGACACATCAGGCATTCAGAACGGTCTTCTCTTCCCCTTCAACACCTCGACCGCCATTTACCACTGCCCGTCTGACATGTCCACCATTGAGGACGCAAACGGGAATCCGCTTCCCCAACTGCGAACCCGAAGCTACAATATGAGTCAGTCGGTAAACGGTTACGGCAACCTCGTAGATCCGGTATCAGGGTATTATGTGGACGCTCTCCAGCCCTGTTTCCAAACGCTCTCCGCCATCATCGCTCCGATACCCTCCGCGCTCTTTGTCTTCATAGATGAAAACGAGGTAACGCTCGTGGACGATCAGTTCGGGTACCCAATGGTCAATTTTGATTATGGTAGCTGGTGGGACATGCCGTCCAATCGCCATAATCAGGGAGCCAATCTCTCATTCGCGGACGGCCATGTGGAGCGTTGGAAATGGAGGGCCCCCATGATCGATCCCCTCCCGCCGGAAAATATCGTTCCGGTAAGTTCAGCCCAAATGCCTGACTACATCCGAGTCGGCAATGCCCTGCGGCAGATCCCGATTGACTGGAGCACTGCTCCCCCCGGCAACGCCCAGTGATGGACTTTGCGCCGACTGCTGTAGTGGCCGCAACTTTTGGGTTCCGCCACCCTTGGACTTCTCGCTTGCGCTCCCGTCCCCTCCTGCTATCTCTGTTTATCGGATATGAACTATAAAATCTCAAAACGCGCTGCTTCCCTCTCACCGTCGCTCACGCTGGCCATTGACTCGAAGGCCAAGCAAATGAAAGCCGACGGCCTGGACGTCGTCGGCTTCGGCGCCGGCGAACCGGACTTCGACACCCCCCAGCACATCAAAGACGCCGCCGCCAAGGCCCTCGCCGCCGGCTTCACCAAATATACCCCCGCCGCCGGCATCCCCGAACTGCGCGCCGCCATCGCCGACAAACACAAACGCGAAAACGGCCTCACCTACAAACCCTCCCAGGTCATCGTCTCCTGCGGCGGCAAGCACTCCTGCTTCAACGTCATCTTTGCCACCTGCGAAGAAGGCGACGAAGTCATCATCCCCGCGCCCTACTGGCTGAGCTACCCCGAAATGGTCAAGATGGCCGGCGCCAGGCCCGTCATCGTCCAGACCACCGACAAGACCGAGTTCAAGCTCACCCCCGACGCCCTCCGCGCCGCCATCACCCCCCGCACGCGCCTGTTCGTCCTCAACTCCCCCAGCAACCCCACCGGCTCCGTCTATACGCCCGCCGAAGTCAGAGCCTTGGGCGACATCTGCGTCGAGAAGAACGTCCTCATCATGAGCGACGAAATCTACGAGCACCTCCTCTACGATGGCGCGACTACCCGCAGCGTCGCCAGCTTCTCCCCGGCCCACTTCGAGCACACCATCATCGTTCACGGCTTTGCCAAAGCCTGGAGCATGACCGGCTGGCGCCTCGGCTGGTGCGCCGCCCCCGAGGCGATTGCCAAAGCCATTGACGCCATCCAAAGCCACAGCACCAGCAACCCGACCTCCTTTGCCCAGAAAGGCGCTGTCGCCGCCCTCACCGGGCCGCAGGACCACTTGGCCCTCTGGCTGGCCGAATTCAACAAACGCCGCACCTTTGCCTGGCAGAAACTCAACCGCATCCCGGGCCTCACCTGCGTCAACGCCAAAGGCGCTTTCTACCTCTTCCCGAACATTGCGAAGACCGGTCTCAAATCCACCGACTTCTGCGCCCGGCTCCTCGAAGCCGAGAAAGTCGCCGCCGTCCCCGGCATCGCCTTTGGCGCCGACGACTACATCCGCCTCAGCTACGCCACCAGCATGGCCAACATCCAGAAGGGCCTCGAACGCCTCGAACGCTTCTGCCAGGGCCTGGCTAAATGAAGCTCCACCGAAATTCGAGACTGGGCCGCCGAGCGAATAGGGCCGTGTGATTAGATCCGAATCCACATGAGCCGAGACCCGGCGTCTCTTCGCCTCTCGCCTCTGGCCCAGCCGCCGCGGCCCGTGCCGCTTTCAGTTCGGCTGCAAGTGTTGTTGGGGGGCTACATGAACCAGTTCGGCTGGTTCTTCTTTGGCTTCGGCATGATTTTCTTTTGGTTGTTTGTGTGCCGGGCTGATTTGACCAGTTGGTATCGGTTTGGCGGACGGTTGGAAACGGCGCCGGGCCGCGTGGCCGGCAGCAGCGACACCGGCGCAACGGCAGGCGGGAGCAAACACCATCGCGGCACCCCCATTTACAAGAACAAGTTCTCCTTCCTCGTGGATGACAGGGAATACCACGGTGCCTCCTACGCGACCGGCTACAAACTGCCGGCCGGGAGCGCCGTCACGGTGGAATACGCCCCCGGCCAGCCGCGCCTTGCCCGAATCCAGGGAATGCGGACAAACGTGTTCGGTCCCGGCGTGCTCTTCGTGTTGATTTTCCCCTTGATCGGGCTGGGCATCATCTCGTTCGGCTTGGCTTCCGGGGTGAGAGCGTGCCGGCTGTTGGCTCACGGCGTTCCGACCTCCGCCAAGCTGCTCTTCAAGGAGCCGACCAACATGAGCGTCAACCGCCGCACGGTTTACAAGTACGCGTTCGTTTTCAAGACCCTCGCCGGCGAAGTCTGCACGGCCACCGCCAAGACCGCCACCGACAGGTTTGCGAATGACGCCGAGGAACACATCCTCTACGACCTGCGCCAGCCCCAGCGGGCGCTGTTGCTGGACGGCCTGCCCGGCGCGCCGCTAATCGGCGAGGACGGCCACCTCGTCAGCCGGCGGCCGGCGTTGGCCCTCTGGTCCTCCATCATTCCCCTGGCCACAATCCTCGGTCATGGATGGTGGGCGCTGCGGTTACTCAGCCATTCAGCTCCATAGGAGTGGCAGGTTTATAGAAGCGCACCCCCAGACGCCGTCCAAGCGTCTCCGTCAGGAGACGCTCGGAGGTCATTAACTGACCTCTTCAGGAATCAATATTGCGTAATCGTTATTGCTCTATCACCACGAATACATTGGTTTTCCTGACGATTCCCCCGGGCAAGGTGAAGCAGGTGGTCGTGTTGGTTGCAGTAATCGGAGTGCCGTTAGTCGGCCAGCTTGCTCTAGGCACGGCCAGGCTGGTGTTGGTCAGCACATAGTAAACGACGTTTGACACAGACTGCCAGCACACGACGAAGTTGGTGCCGGTACTGTCAAGGGACGCAGACGTGATCGAGAATGTCGCCGGCAGCGGGTTCACCGTCAGCGTGCCGGTGTTGTAGGTGATGCTGTAGTTGGCCGGATTGAAGGTCCCGCCCGAAGCGCTAGAGATGGTAAGCGTATATGAGCCCACCGCCTCATTCGCCGTACCCACTGGCGCACTGCCGGAGATGACCAGGAGCACCGTCCCAATCGTTTCACCGTTCTGCAGGCCGCTGGCGGTAAATGCCTTGCTGTTATAATTCGTCGTCCCGTCGATGGGTGTCAACGCCGCCGGAAACGTGCCATAGGTAGTGGTGATGTTGTTGGCGGTAACCGTCAGCGGAGCCGCCGTCACGGTCTGGGACAATGGGCCGGCGGTGCTCGCCCCATAATTACTGTCGCCGCTATAGACCGCTGTGATGCTGGGATAGACGGCTACGGACAGGGTCGGCAAGTTGAGCGTGGCCAGTCCTGTTCCGGTGTTAACCGCTACCGGGGAACCTAGCGGCGCGCCGTTGTTGAAGAATTGCACTACGCCGCCATTCGGGACGGGAGAAACAGCCGCCGTAAGGGCTACCGAGCCGTATGTGCTGCCGCCAGTGGAAGAGAGGGCGGTCGTGGTCTGGTTGGCGGGTGTCACCACCTTCATAATCACGGTTGAGCCGCTGACGGAGGCGGCCGCCGAGGCGCCGGCGGCCAGGCCATTGCCAGCGACGATGACAGGAATAGCGGGAGCGCCGTTGATGGTGCCGGTGACCCCGTCGGTCACTTGGATCAGACTGTAAGTGCCGGCGCCCAATGCGCTGATTGCGTTGGTGACGACAATCTGGTTGTTATTAAGTTTCAACGCGCCCTGGAGGATTTCGAGAGCCGGATCGGAAGGATCGCCGCTGGTGGACGAGGGCGTGTAGGTCAGGCAAATCGGCTGCGCGCCTAGGTTGACCGTGCCGGCGGAAGCGCCATTGATCGCGGCGGCGCTGCTTCCCTGGATGGTGCCGCTGCCGCTGGCGTTGAGGGTTGCGTTGGCGCTCAAAGCATAGGCAGGGAAGGCGGACACATCGAAGGTCGCGCCTTCGGCAATGGCAATCGCCGAAGAATTGCTGATGGAACCGGTGCTGGCCAAGGCCAGGGTGCCGGCGCTGACGGTTGTGGGGCCGGCGTAAGTGTTCGTCCCGCTTAAAGTCAGCGTATTGCCGTACCCCGCCATGGTCAGTCCGCCCACTCCCGGATAGGTGAACAAATTGGCGAGGGGAATCTGTCCGAGAGAGCCGCCGCTAGGCGTCCACTCGAGTTCGCAGATGGCCCCGCCGCCGCCCTGCATATATTCCAGGCGAAAATCGTAGAGGGTGTTGGGATTCAGCGTGATGGCGGCGCTCGTCCTGGTGGTTGACCCATGGAAGCCCCAATTGTCTATCACCAACTGGCCGTTGACCCAAAGACGGGTCCCGTCGTCCGAAATGGTCGTAAAGGTGTAAGACGACGCCGAGGTCGTGAGCAACTGCCCGATCCACCGGACACTGAAATCGGTGGTCTGCGGGTAAAGCGGATTCACAGTGGGTTGCGTGAAGTCGGGGATATAAAAGCTGCTATCCACGCGCGAGACTGCCAGGCCGGTAAAAGCGAGGTTCGTATAGTAAAATCCCTGCAATCCGTTCACCGAAGGGCTGTTGGCATAAGGCAGCGGGGAATTCTCGATCACGCCGGAAAAAGCGCCCCCGTTCACCGTCAGCGTCCCCCCCTCCAGGTTCACCGTTCCATTGCCGGACAGGGAAGGAAGGGTCTGATTCAGGCTGACGATATCCAGAACGCCGGGATTGGTGACGCCTACCGACACCGTGTCCGGAATGACGCTGACAAAGCTGGGGTACGATGCGGGACTGAGCACCAAGGTGGCGGGCACCGCATTGCCGCCGCTGACGGTGGTCGTGCCGGAGTAAGTGTTGACGCCGCTGAGAACCTCCTCCCCGCCGGTGATCGCCAGATTACCCGTGCCGCTGATGACGCCGGAATACGCGCCGCTGCCGCCCTCCTCGACCACCCCGGATTTCCCGCCATTGATCGTCAGGGTGGCGTTATCGTTGTTCACATTGCCTCCGGCCGCCGTCGTGCCGGCCGGCACACCCAGTGTGGCAATGGAATCACTGTAGCCGTTCATGTTAAACGCCCCAGCGTTGGCTATCAGAAGGGATGAGTTGGTGGGGACACCATAGTTGGCGCCCAGTTTGAGAACGCCGCCGTTGACGGTGGTCAAGCCGCTGTAGGTGTTGGTGGCCGAAAGCACAATCGTGCCCGGTTCCGCGGTGAAGGTGATGCCATAGCCGCTGCCGCCGTCGCCAATGACGCCGCTGATCGTGGCGGCGGAGCTGCTGTTGCCGTTGCCCATCGTGGTGTTGCCATGGAGGGTCACCGGCCCGCTGATCAGGGCGCCATTTTCAATCCGCAACGAGCCATAAGTCTCGGAATTCCCGGCGCCATAGAGATTCACGGGACAGGGAATGATGACCCCGCTATTGGCGACATAAAGGGTTCCGCCCGAGGCGACGTTGACGGTTGCGGCGCTGTTCAAATTGACGCCGGTGGTGAGAATTTGGGCCTTGGCGGTGCTGCCGGGACTGGTGGGACAATTGAGCGTGCCGGTAAAACTGGACATCGAACCGCCCAGTTGAAGGTTGTTGCTGGCGGTTTCTACGAGGTTAACGGTTCCGGGTCCGCTGATGGCGTTGGCCAGAATGATGTTGTTGCCGACGATGCCCACGTCCAAGGCGCCGTTGGCGTTGACCGTGATCGTCCCTGTGCCTGCCGCGCTCGCCGAGTTAGTGAGATATACCGTGCCGTTTGCGTCAATGATGGTGCCGCCGCTGTAAGTGTTGGCGTTGGTCAGGGTCAATGTGGCGTCGCCGGCATAGGTGAGCGAGTACGGGCCGCTAACGACAGTGCTGACCAGCGTGATATTGCCGCTGCCGCCAATGGTGGTGTTGCCCGCCAGAACGATGCCGCTTTGGGTGCACTCGAGGGCGGAGCCGGAGATGCCATCGTTAATCAGCGCCCCGGCGCCGCCGGGGCCGGCGCCCGCGAGCGTGAGCGTGCCCATGCCGAGCGCCGTCAAGCTCTGGCCGTTCAAGTCAAAATAGCCGTCCGGGCTGTTGACCGTGAGGGCGGTGGTGTGGTAGAGATCGTAGCCGCCGCTGCCGTTCAACCTAAGCCCGGCGCTGTTGTTCGCGGCGCCGATGCCCACGGAGCTGTTGCCGCCGCCCAGCCCGTGCACGGTGGAAGTGCTGGTTTTATTGATGATCACCAGCCCGGAATTGATGGCCATGGTGAGACCGCTGTTGTCCATCCCGCCGCCCAGGATCAGTGTGCCGGGGCCGACAAAAGTCTGGCCGGCGCCTTCGAGCTGGCAGTCAATGGCTGTGGCGGCGCCGTCGGGAACAGTGATCGTCGGCCCGCCGCTCAAGGTAAGGACCGCGGATGCGCTACTACTATTGGTTACTATAGTATAACCCGGCGTAGTGAAGACGAGTCCGTTCGCGGTCTCGTTGTTTGCCAGCGTGACAGTTCCGGCGGTTCCGGCAAAGGTCGCGATATTGTTCGTGATCCACGTGGTATCTGAACTTCCGCTGACCCACCAGTCGGATGTAGTGCTGTCCCAGCTTCCGGTGCCACCGCCGCCGGGGCTGGCCTTCAGGCCGGCGGCATCCCAATAGATGCCACTATTAGCCGTAACATTGAGGGTGCCGTTGCCGCTGAAGAAGGCGTACTGATAGGTCGCACCCGAAGTGGCCGAGCCATAGGTTCCAACCGCCATGGGAAAGCCGCTGAAGAAGAGGGCTTTTATGGTCTGCGTGCCCGAGAAATTGAGGTCCACCGCGCCGGCGGCGAGCGTATTGGTCAAGAGGTTGAGGATGGCGGTGGAAGCCAGGGCGGAGGTGTTGTTGTCAAGCTCGAGGGTGCCCCCATTGACCGAGACGTTGCCCGTGATATAGCCGGTGGCGCTGACGTCGAGGGCGCCCCCATTGACGATGAGGGTCCCGATGGAGCCGTTGACGGTTTGGCTGCCCGCATTGAAGGTGAGGGTCGTGATAGAGCTGGAGGCGAGGTCGCTGAGGGTGCCCCCATTGACGGTGAGGTTCGCGGCAGTGCTGGAAGCGTTGAGGGCGAGGGTGCCGGTGGTGAGGGTGATGGCGCCCGAGATCGTGCCGCTGTTGGTCACGGCGCCCGCATTGAGGGTGAGGGCGCCCGAGATCGTGCCGCTGTTGGTCACGGCGCCCCCATTGACGGTGACGGTGCCCGCGACAGTGCCGCTGACGTTCAGAATGCCGGCGCTGGCCACGGTCACGGCGCTGCCCGAGGCCAGCGAGCCGGGGCTGTTGACGTTGAGCGTGCCGGCGGTGATCATGGTGTTGCCGGTATAGGTGTTGGCGCCGGTTAAGGTGAGGTTGGCGGCGCTCTTGTTCACGGTCAACGTGCCTGTCCCGGAAATGATACCCGACAGGGTCTGTGGGGTTGAGCTGGCGTAAGTGAACACTCCGTAGTTGGTAATGAGGCCCGAATAAGCGCCGCTACCGCTGCCGGTGTCGCCTAGGTCACCCGAGCCAATGATGCTGAGCGTGGGAGTGTAGCCGCCCCAATTGGTGATGGTCGTGCCGCCAGTGTAAGTGTTAGCCCCGCCCAGCTCCAGCGTGCCGGCATCCGCTATTATAAGCCCGGCTCCGGTGCCGCTGATGACGCCGCTAATCTCGGTCACTTCCGTCGCCGTTGAGGACGTCTCGAGGATGGTATATCCTGAAGGCAGAGAAAAGCTGCCGGAAAAGGTCGTGCCGGGAGCGCCTGACACGGGATTGCCGCCGGCTAGATTTAAAGTATCGCCCGCCGTGGGGAAGGAAAAGGCATTGGTGATGGTAATCGCGATTTCAGGGAGAGAATTGTTAACCAGCGCGCCGCCGGGGGTGCCGTTCATGGTAATGGTACCCGAGCCGAACGAATTGTTGTTGTAGTAATAAATAATCTGGCCGCCGGTAAGCTCGGTTCCCCCCGCGTAGGTGTTGGTGGCATTCAAAGCGATGTAACCGTTGCCGTGCTGCACCAACTGACCCGCCCCTGTAATCGGGAGATTGAAGATGAGATTACCCACCCCATCGCAGTAAAAACTCTGCGACCCGCTGGGAATTGAAATCGAGCCGCTGGAACCGCTGTTGAAGGTAATGTTCGTTACATAGGAGCAGCTAGGGTTCTGATATCCAGTTCCCAAGCCAGCGCAGGTTACGGCGCCGTTGACGGTGATGGTCAGAGCGGAGATGCCGGCGGTGCCGGCGGTAAATAGAGCTGTGTCGCCGCTCGTGAAGGCAACCGGCGAAGCGGTCAATGCCGAAGTGGGAGACCAGTTTGCGGTGGTGGTGTCCCAGGTGCCGCTGGAGGGCGTGCCGGTCCCGTTGTTGTCCCACCAAAGGGTTTGTGCTGCGGCGTGATTCGCCAGAAGGCAGAACACGAGGCCGAGGGTAGCGGTGGTGAAGGATTTAGAGTTCATAGTTTTGTCTGCTGTTTTTAGTATTGTTTTTGTTTGCGGTTGAACGAGGCCGCCGCTGACGCTCGCGCCTGGCGGTTGACATACGGGTTCGGTTGGCCACATCGCGCTGACGCGCTACGTTCTGCGGGACATTTAACATTCCAAAGCTCACATTGTCGAACACCGGTTACCAAATCGCGCTTCGGGGCGCAACAAAGAAGACGAACAATGTTTCGGAAAACCCTTCCCCTGTTGGGTAACCTTTTCCCATGAGTCAACGCGCCGGTGCCTGCCCCGCTTTATGCTTTCAGCTAGCCTCCGCCCGCGTCCTCTGCTTCCGATTGCGCCATCAGTCGGACACGCGCGGCTTCCATTTCGGCTTTGACCTGGGCGATCCGGGCGCGGATCAGCTCACGGTTCTCCTCTCTTGCGGTGATGAGTTCCCGGGTCAGCGCTTCGATGCGCTCCTGATACGCCGAGTTCTGCCGCTGGATCTGCTGCTCGATTCGGGCCAGCCGCTCTTCCACCGCCAGCGCCTTGAGCGTGGCAACTTGCTGTGCCCCTAACAACTGCGCCCGGTCGGCTATCAGTTTCCGCACCAGCTTCTGTTTCAGCCAATGGCGCAAGTGCGGTATCAGCTCGCTGCGGATTACGGCGGTAGCCCGCTCCGCGCGCTGCTCGGCGACCAGGGCCCGCTGGCGCAACACTTCGGCCTGGGTCTGTGTCGCCCCCGGTGCCTTGATGTGAATCAGTGGGCGCGACGCGGGCGACGCCGCCCCGTTTGCTGGTGCAGCTCCGGTTACCGACCGTGTCCCTGCCACAACAGTGTACGACGACGGGAAGTCTCCACCACCCTCGCCCCAGTCGGTGATTAAGGCTGGTGTTGACGGTGAAAACGGTCGTTTTCGCCTGGCCAAACTCCACACCACTGCGGCGACCGCAATGATCCCCCCCACCACTGCGGCTGTCACGAAGTGACCGTTGAAAGCCTGCGCGGGAGCTGTCGGAGTTGGAATGGGAGAGGGAGCCGCGACCGCCGGTTGCACCGGTTGCTTGGGTGGCGCGGTCTTCGCAGCTTCACTTGCCCTGGCTTCCGCCTTGACCTCACTGGCCCGGCTTGAGCGAGGTGCTTCCCTGACAGGCAACGCCTTGGTTGCCTGGGCCGCGACGGCCTTAGCCGGGTCCAGCTCTACGTCGCACGTCACCGGACGATGCACGAACGCCGGCGTGGACGGGATGCGCGGGTTGGTGGCGCAGCCCGCCGGTTGGGTGAAAATGTAATCGACCGTGGTGCCAAGCTGTCCGGCCCTGCCGGGTCGGGTAACCCTCTCTGCGGCAGGCACCTCCAGGAAAGCATCGCCAAACCCGGCCTCCTCCAGCATCTGCAAGGGCCTGTCTTGCGCAGCCAGCTCGTCTGGTGTGCCAGGGTCGAACGTGCCGCCCACCACCAGGACCTGCGCCCGGTTGGCCACCCAATTCGTCACCGAACCAACCTGCTCGAGCAATTGAGCAACCGACGCCGCTTGTGCCCGCAGATTGGCCGCGCTCTGCCCGGGGTCGGCCCCCCTCGCCGGTGCAGTGCCTGCCTGGACCGAGAAAAAACCGATCCGTTGCTTGCCAATCTGCAGAGCGGCAAAGGCCACGCCGCCCGGCAAGGCTGCCTGACCCTTCGTTCGCCACGCCTCCGACCACGAGAAATAGGCCTTCCGCTTGGCTAAGATCGCCACCTGCTGTCGGCGTGCGGTCCCCGTTCGCGGGTCCTGAAACGACGAGCAGATCAAGACCTTGTATTCGGCGGGCTTGAGCGCCTGCGCAAGCTGGTCGCACATCTGCCAATCACTGACCTGCTGCAAAAGGATCACGTCCGGGTTCTGCCTCTTTAAGGCGGCGGCTGCTTGCCGGATGCTGGTTTGATTCGTGCTGGCCGCCGCGTTGGTTCGGCCTGCGACCGTTGCCGACTCCAGGTTCCACGTGGTTACGCGGATCGTATCCGCAAAACAACTCGGGCTCAAGATGAGCAGCGCCAGCGCCAAGCCGGCAATTTCACAAGCTGATATGCAACGCAGGTCTCCTGACCTCCACGTGCCGCAGCCTGCCCGACCGCCTGCCGACTGGGAAGTCGGCGATGCGGCTGGGTCGTCCACCATCGTCATCTGTTGCTGCGAAATAATGAGCGTATCTCAACCCGTCGCCCCGGTCACTGTCAAGAAGCGACTGCACTGGAGCGCGACTTTCCCCAGCCGCGCCCGCAACGAGGCGGTAAGCGCGTTCAGTGGCGTTGAGCCCTGCGACATGGCCATTCTCAACCCCCCGATCACCCATCGTGGGGCTTCACCAGGGGCCAGGATCGAGGTCTGCGGGATGAAAGAATACGGTCCAACCACTGTCCGCCGACCCGATGTCGATGGTCGTCTTGTATCTGGCCAGATCGAATTTCCTCCAGAGCACACTGCCATCCTCGTAGAGGAAATTCCCCCCGATGGATACACCCGCGTTATTCCGATGGTTCGCGAAGGGAAAGCTCTGCGGGGTCACTCCGGTCGTGCCGAACCAGGCAAGGTTCGGGATCGAGCCGGTGGCCTGTATCTTGTCAATCATGACCGGCGCCTTGCGATACGAACTGCCAAGCTTCGTCCGGTAAACCCATGCACCAAGCCCTTGGTCATTGTAGTTCGGCCATCCGTTCGCATCGCGTCCGGGCAGAAACTGGTAACCGATCAGGTTCACCTTGTCTTCCTCCGATTCAACGGCGCGGTGCCATTCATCGGTGGGGCAATAAAGCACGTCCTGCACGTTCCGCTCCCCTGTGGTTGTGCCCGGGTGGTTGGGATACAAGTACTGCGGGTAAAAATTGGTGTTCAGACTCAAACCCATCCAGGCAAAACCGCTGGCTCCGTCGGTGGTGGCGTTAACCACGAAGCATTCCCGGTTGTCCCCGGCATACAGGGTGACAGCAATCCCCCATTGCTTCAGATTGCTGGCGCACTGAACCCTCACCGCCTTCTCCTTGGACCTGACCAACGCCGGCAACAGCAGGGCGGCCAGGATGGCGATGATCGCGATCACCACCAGCAACTCGATTAAGGTAAACCCCCGCCGCCACAGCCGGCCGCTGCGACGCAAAGAACCAAGCCGGCTGCCAGACATCATGTTCATCTTCGGTCCCCGCAACATCTGTCGCCAGCCTATGAACGAAGACCTGCCCCGTCAAGTCAGAATTGGCCTGGGGTTCGAGCTTTACTGCCTCCGTCCAATCCCCTACGCTCGGTGCAAAATGAGAGCCGGGATTAGCAGATGCTTCACCACGTTCATCGCAGTGTTGCCGTTCGCTCTCGCCGGGTGGACGCGCGCAGCGGACGGGGTCGTCTATCCGGGCCAGCAGGGGCCAGGCAAGGGCAAGCAGATCGTCTTCCTCGCGGGCGACGAGGAGTATCGCTCCGAGGAAGGGCTGCCGATGCTGGCGAAGATTCTCGCCGTGCGGCACGGGTTCAAGTGCACGGTGCTCTTCGCCATTAACCCGGCGGACGGCACGATCGACCCGCTCACGCTCACCAACCTGCCCGGCCTGGCGGCGCTCGACTCCGCCGACCTCTGCGTGATGGGCCTGCGCTTCCGCGAGCTGCCCGATCAGCAGATGAAGCACTTCGTGGATTACGTCAACGCGGGCAAACCGATCATCGCCTTGCGCACCAGCACGCACGCGTTCAAGTACGATCACAACCGCGAAAGCCCCTATGCGAAGTACGACTGGCACAGCCAGGATTGGCCCGGCGGCTTCGGCCAGCAGGTGCTGGGTGAGACGTGGGTCGATCACCATGGCAGCCACGGGAAAGAAAGCACCCGCGGCGTGATCAACCTTGCCTTCCAGGACCATCCGGTGCTGCGCGGTGTGGCCGATGTCTGGGTGCCGACCGATGTCTATAGCGTCATCCATCTGCCCAAGACTACCCAAGTGCTCGTCTGGGGCCAGGTCTTGTCGGGCATGAAACCGACTGACCCGCCGGTCCAGGGCGCCAAGAACCATCCGATGATGCCGCTGGTCTGGCTCCGCAATTACACGGGCGAGAGCGGCAAGACCTCGAAGGTGTTCACCACCACGATGGGTGCGGCGGTTGACCTCGAGAACGAGGGCCTGCGCCGGCTCTTGGTCAATGCCTCCTATTGGGCCGTCGGCCTCCAAGAGAGAATCCCGGCCCAAGCCAACGTCGATTACGTGGGCGAATACAAGCCCGGCTGGTTTGGCTTCGGCAAGTTTAAGCCGGGGCTGAGGCCGGAGGACTTGACGCTGAAGCATTGAAGCGCGAAACATAATCTGTGTAATTCAATGCCGGGCGAAACCAAAACATACGATTTGATCATAATCGGCGGCGGCCCGGCGGGAATCATCGGGGCCGCCACCGCCAAAGCCGCTCACAAGACGGTCGCCCTGGTGGACAACCACCGGGAACTGGGCGGGGCCGGCGTTAACACCGGCACGGTCCCCAGCAAGACCCTGCGCGAAACCGCCCTGGCTTTGTCGGGAATCAAGGCCCGCAAGCTCACAGCGGTGGACCTTTCCCTGAAGTACGAGGCGACGGTCGCCGATTTCCTCAGGCACGAACAGCACGTGAAGGACGGCTTTAATGCGACGATCTCCCAGCAACTCAAGGCGGATAAGGCTGATGTTTATTTTGGAACCGGGTCCTTTGTGGACGCGCACACGGTCCGGGTCCGGCTCGGGCAGACGCGGCAGAACTGGGCGCCGTCGCTCCCCGCCAGCGGAGAGGTCTTGCTCCACGGCCAGAGCGTCCTCATCGCGACGGGCTCCTCTCCGCTGCGCCCGGCGCTTTTCCCCTTCGACAGCCCGGAGATCTACGATTCGGACACGATCCTGGCGTTGGACGGCCTGCCGGAGCGACTGGCGGTGGTGGGCGCGGGGGTGATCGGCAGTGAATACGCCTGCACGTTCGCCATCCTCGGGACAAGTGTCCACTTGATTGATGGCCGCGACGTGCTCCTGCCCTTCCTGGACGGGGAAGTGTCGCGCGCGCTGGCCACCGCCATGGGACGCAACGGTCTGGTGTTCCATCTGAAAGAGAATGTGCAGGAATGCCGCGGGCGAGGCTCAGCCGGCATCCGACTGTGCTTGTCTTCGAGGACCACGTTGACGGTTGACGCGGTGCTGGTCGCAGCCGGACGAAAGAGCAACACGGAAAAGCTGAACCTGCCGGCTGCGGGCGTCGCGGTCGGCGAACGCGGGCTGATCCCGGTGAACGACCAGTTCCGCACGAACGTGCCCCACATTTACGCTGCCGGCGACGTGATCGGGTTTCCGGCGCTGGCCTCGACGAGCATGGAACAGGCCCGCCGGGCGGTGCGACACGCCCTCGGGCTGGAGAATCGCGTGGGCATTTCGCACCTATTGCCCAACGGCATCTACACGATCCCCGAAGTCAGCATGGTGGGCGAGACCGAGGAGTCGCTGAGAAAGCAGGGCGTGGACTACGTCGTCGGACGGGCGAAATACCAGGACAATGCCCGCGGCCGCATCATCGGCGACCTGGACGGCTTCCTCAAACTGCTGTTCCGCCGCGGAGACATGAAGTTGCTCGGCGTGCACATCATGGGCGAGCAGGCGACCGAAATCGTCCACGTTGGGCTGATGGCCATGCTGGCGGGCTGTACCGCTGATGTCTTCGTCGAGGCCTGCTTCAATGCCCCTACGCTGGGCGCCCTCTACAAGTCCGCCACCATCGACGCGATCCTCAGGGCCTCGGGCTCCGCGGCTTCCCTGACCGCCCTGGCGGAGGCCTGAGCTGGCCGCCGACGGCGAGGATGCTTTGGGCCGGGCGCACGCAGGGGAGTTGGAGTTTGGACATCGGCGGCCCGACACCAACTCTCAAGACCAGCCGGTAACCAGGTCCGCCGGGGCGCTATCCTAAACACCCTTGACGATGACACTTTCATCCCGCACGGTATGGTTGCTGAAACGATCGGTTGGTCCTCACAGAGAGTTGCGGGCAGATACGGGTGTCGCACGCTCCCTGCGTGAAGCCGGTCAGCACGAATACAGACACTGATTATGGGTTCACTAAAGAAACGACGGAAAGCGAAAATCAATAAGCATAAACGGCGCAAGAAGCTGCGCGCGCATCGTCACAAGAAGCGCACCTGGCAGAAGTAGCCCACAAGCCGTTCGAGGCTGCCGACTCGTGGATTCAGCGCCACCCGTTCCCGGAGCGGGGCGGGTGGTGTATTACTATATGCTGCGCCGTTATTGGATTAAGGGAGCGATCCTGGCCACGAGCAGTTTGCTGGTGGCCGGATGCGGCTCCGCGCCGGGGCGCAAGTCAGCGCCGCAAAAGGAGCAGTCCGTCGTTTCCCTCAAGCCCGAGCGGGCGGACGACCAGTCCACCGAGCGACTCACGGAGGCTCACGCCCACTACGCGGCCGGCGTCATTCATGAAATGGACGATGAGCCGCGCGCGGCCACGGATGAGTATTGCCAGGCGGCCATGCTGGACCCGGATGACGCGTCGCTCATCCTTGAGGTGTCGGGCCGCCTGCTTCAGAATAAGCAACTGGAGAAAGCCCTTGAAGTCACCACGCGCGCGGTCGCGCGGCCGAATGCCTCGGGTCAGATTTACGCGCGGCTGGGGCTGATTTATGCTCAGCTCGGCAAGCCTGACCAGGCAGCCGCCGCCAACCGCGCGGCGATCAAGAAATCGCCCGGTTCGCTCACCGGCTATCAGAACCTCTTCCAGAGTTCTTTGGGGAACAAACAGCCGCAAGAGGCGCTCAAAGTGCTCGATCAGGCCGCCCGGCAGCCGAATCCCGACGCCGGGTTCCTCATCGGCCTGGCGGAACTCTACACGAGCTTCGGCGTGCAGGTGCCGGCGCAAAAAGACAGCGCCAACGCGAAAGCCCTGGCCTTATTGAACCGGGCCGGGAAACTGGGTCCCGCCACTCCGCTGCTGCGCCTGAAGCTGGCGGACGGTTTCAACCTGCTGGGCGAGGCGTCTAAAGCCGCGCAGTTCTACCTCGAAGTGCTCAAACACCCCCCCGATTTGCCTCTCATTGAGGAGCGGATCCATGCTAATCTGACCGCGCTCTATCTGCGGGGCAGCGATCACAAGCGAGCCGTCGAACAACTCCAGGCCATCCTGCGCGACGACCCGACCAACCCCCAGGCTTACTATTACCTGGGCCGCCTTGCGCTCGAGGATAAGAAACCGGACGAGGCGGCCGACCATTTCCGCAAGGCGCTGCTGCTGAACCCGGATTTTGAATCCGGATATTACTTCCTGGCCATGGCGCAAATGGAGCAGAACAAAATCAGCGAGGCTCTGGCCACGCTCGACAAGGCGCGCCAGAAGTTTTCACCGAGCTTCGCTTTGGAGTTCTATACCGGGCTGGCCTTCAGCCGGCAAAAGGCCTACGCCGAAGCCCTTCAGCATTTCGTGTCCGCCGAAGTCATTGCCAAGGCCACCGACCCGAAACAGCTTGATGACGGCTTTTATTTCCAGGTGGGCGCAGCCTGCGAGCGCAAAGGCGATTACGCCCAGGCCGAACAGTATTTCCAAAAGTGTCTGCAGCTTGCGCCTGACTCCGCCGAAGTGATGAATTATCTGGGCTACATGTGGGCCGAGCATGGCCTGAAGCTCGACCAGGCGCGTGAACTGATCGAGAAAGCCGTCAAGGCGGAGCCGAAAAACGCGGCTTACCTCGACAGCCTGGCGTGGGTGCTCTTCAAACAGAACCAGCCCCAGGCGGCGCTGCCTTACGCCCTCAAAGCCGCCGAGCTGTCCGAGCAGCCCGACGCGACTGTGTACGACCACCTCGGCGACATTCAGGCCGCGCTCAAACAGATCGAGAAAGCGCGCGAGGCCTGGCGCAAATCGCTTTCCCTCGAGCCCAATGAGGAGGTCCGCAAAAAGCTCGGGTCGAGCGGCCTCAAATGAGGTTGAGGAACGGCCAAGTATCCCAAGCGAAGAATCATGGCCAACCAGTTTCGGAAGCATTACACCCGCGACGAAGCCCGGGCCTTGCTGCCCCAAATCCGGCAGTGGCTGAAGCGGATTGCTCAACTGCACGCCGATCTGGAGAAATTGGAGGGGCGTCTGAGCGGATTGATGTCCCCCGGCTGCGACCTCGGCGGCGAATTGGTCAACCGGTGGGTCAGAACCCTCGCCGACCTGGAAGAGGTATTGGTCGAATTTCAGCGGCGTCAAATCCAGGTCAAGGACATTGACCGCGGGCTGGTCGATTTCCCGGCCATCATCGGCGGCAAAGAAGTGTTCCTGTGTTGGGAGCAGGACGAGGAGGACATCGAATTCTGGCACGAACTGGATGCCGGTTATGCGGGGCGGGAACGGTTGTAGGGCGCGCGAAGCGACAAAAACAGCGGCCCGGCAAGCGAATCGTCCTGTGCCCCAGGATTCCAGGACTCCAGCCCTCCCGATTGCCCCGCGCGCTTTTTTTGAACGTTAACCCGCCAAACCAATCCAAAAATGCCGAAAAGGCCCCGCGGCCTGTAACGGCGCGGGCCGACGGTACTTTGTGAAAAAACCAGTTTACAAGTGCGCCGGAACTCGCTATTCCGACCGTTCATTTCGGAGAGAAATGGAACATGTACTATGATTAAGGTTCAAAATCTGGCTAAAGCTTTCGGGACCAAACGGGCTGTGGATGACGTTTCGTTCTCGGTGGACCGGGGCGAAGTGCTGGGCTTTCTCGGCCCCAACGGCGCCGGCAAATCCACCACCATGCGCATGATCACAGGCTTTTTGTCGCCGTCCGGCGGCTCGGTGACCGTGGGGGGCTTCGACCTGGCGGAGCACCCGATTCAGGCGCGGCGGCTCATCGGCTACCTGCCGGAAAACGCGCCGGCCTACACGGACATGACGGTCCACGGATTCCTCAACTTCGCGGCGGAAATCCGCGGCTTGCGCGGCGACGCGCGGAAGAAGGCCGTCAACCGAGTGGTCGAGATGTGCTTCCTCGAATCAGTGCTGCATCAAAGCGTCGAGACGCTCTCCAAAGGGTATCGCCATCGCACCTGTTTCGCCCAATCCATCATTCATGATCCCGATGTACTGGTGCTCGACGAGCCGACTGACGGGCTGGACCCGAACCAGAAACACGAGGTGCGGCAGTTGATCCGGCGGATGGGCGAGAAGAAGGCGATTATCTTCTCGACGCACATCCTGGAGGAGGTTGATGCCGCCTGCTCGCGGGCGATCATCATTGACCGCGGCAAGATCGTCGCCAACGGCACGCCGCAAGAGCTGCGGCAGAAGTCGGAATGGGCCGGGGCCGTGACGCTGCGGGTCAAAGGCGTGGCCTCGAGCGCGGTGACCACGAAGCTGTATCAGGTGCCGCTGGTCAAGCGGGTGACCGTGGTGGACGAAAAAGACGGTCATGTGACCGTGCGGGCCTTCCCGAAGGCCGGCGCGAACGGCGCGCTGGCCCAAGCCATCGGCGAGGCGGCCCACGAGTGGCACATCGAGCAACTGCAGGCCGAGGAAGGCCGCCTGGATGAGGTTTTCCGGAGCATTACCATGCCGGACACGGTGAAGGAGGCAGCGAAATGAATCCCTGGCGAAACATCTGGACCATTACCAAACGCGAGTTGGGCGCCTATTTCACGTCGCCACTCGCCTATGTCTTCATCGTGATCTTCCTGCTGCTATGCGGGTTCTTCACGTTCTTCGTGGGCGGGTTTTTCGAGCGGCAGGAAGCCTCCTTGGTTCGGCCATTCTTCGACTGGCATCCGTGGTTCTACCTCTTCCTCGTGCCGGCGGTGGGCATGCGCCTGTGGGCCGAGGAGCGGCGGGTGGGCACCCTCGAGTTGCTGCTGACCATGCCCATCACTGCCTGGCAGGCCATCGTCGGGAAGTTCTTGGCCTCGTGGCTCTTCTTAGCCTTGGCCCTGGTGCTCACTTTTCCGGTGGTGCTTACTGTTAACTACCTTGGCCACCCGGACAACGGAGTGATCCTGACGGCCTACGTCGGGAGCTGGCTGATGGCGGGCGCCTACCTGGCCATCAGTTGCGTCACTTCCGCGTTGACGCGCAGCCAGGTCGTCAGCTTCATCATTTCCCTGGTGGTGTGCCTGTTCTTGATCCTGGCCGGGTTCCCCCCGGTCATCAACGTCCTCGAACAGTTCGCCCGGCCCTGGCTGGTGGACATGGTCACATCCTTCAGCGTGATGACCCATTTCGAGGGGTTCCAAAAAGGCGTGCTCGACTCGCGCGACATTCTCTTTTTCCTCTCGGTTATCGGGTTCTCACTCTTTACGACCAGTGTGATCCTGCGCACCCATCGCGCGGGCTGAGAAAAGGGAGGCATCGATGCAAAAGAAATCGCTTCAGACAATTCTCTATTCGACCGCCGGCGTTCTGGTGATGCTGGTCATTTTGATTGCGTTCAACTTCATCGCCGGCACAGCGCGCACGCGCCTGGACCTGACGCAGGAGAAGGCCTACACCCTGTCCGCTGGCACCAAGGCCATCCTCAAGAAGCTGGATACGCCGGTCACCCTCCGCTTTTACTGCACGCAAAGCGAGAGCGCGACGCCCGACACGGTGTATCTCAAGGGTTATGCGCGCAAGGTCGAGGACCTGCTGACCGAATACAAACAGGTCGCCGGCAGCAAGCTCAAGATCGAGAAATACGACCCGCAGCCGGATTCCGACGCCGAAGACTCGGCGCGGTTGGACGGCATCGAACCGAAACCGCTGCCTGGCGCCGACCGGTTCTATCTCGGCCTGGCCGTCAAGTGCGCCGATGAAGTGCAATCCATTCCGTTCCTGGAGCCCACCCGCGAACGCCTGCTCGAATACGATGTCACTCGCGCCATCGTCCGTGCGGAAACGCCGGAGAAGCCGACCATCGGCCTCCTGAGCCCGCTGCCGGTCTTCGGGATGCCTGCCAATCCGATGATGATGCAGATGGGCCAACAGGGCAGCCAGCCCTGGACCATCGTCACCGAGCTCAAGAACGATTTCAACGTCAAGCGCGTGGGCATGGATGTGGATAAGATTGACGATGACATCAAGCTGCTGCTGGTCATCGCCCCAAAGGATATTTCCGACAAGGCCCAGTATGCCATTGACCAGTTCATCATGCGGGGCGGCAAGCTGCTGGCCTTCCTCGATGCGCAGTGCCTGGCGGACAACCGCCAGCAAAACCAGATGATGGCCAACATGGGCGGGGGCGGTTCATCGCTGGACAAGCTCGTCAAAGCCTGGGGGATTCAGTTCGATACCAGCAAGGTCGTGGCCGACCTGCAATATAAAATGCAATTGCGCGGGCGCAACGGCGAGCCGCAGGAAGCGCCGGCCTGGCTTAACCTGACTCGATCGGCCATGGACACGAACGACGTGGCCACCAGCCAGATCGGCGACGTCTGGCTGCCCTTGTGCGGGGCCTTCACCGGCACCCCGGTGGCCGGGCTGAAGGAGACCGTGCTGCTGCAAAGCTCCAAGGACTCCCAGTTGGTGGACGCCATGCTCGCCAATTTCTCGGGCGACAACGTTCTAAAAGAGTTCAAGCCCTCTGGCGTGAACTACAAGCTCGCGATTCGCCTCACCGGCAAGTTCAAGACTGCCTTCCCCGATGGCGCGCCGCCGGACAAGAAAGACGAAGGCGAGAAGAAGGATGAGAAGAAGCCGGACGAGAAGAAACCCAATGATTCGCTCAAGGAAACCAAAGGCGACAACGCCGTGGTGCTGTTTGGCGATGCCGATTTGCTCTACGATCCGTTCACGATACGCCGGATGGACAGCCCGTTTGGCGCCTTGCAGATGGCCATGAACGCCAATCTGAGCCTGGCCCAGAACCTCGTCGAGCAAATGACCGGTGACAGCAATCTTATTGCCGTCCGCAGCCGGGCGACCCTGAACCGCCCTTTCGAGAAGGTGCAGAAAATGGAAGCCGCGGCTAACGAGAAATTCCAGGGTGAGATCAAGCGGCTCCAGGAGAGCAGAGACGAAGCCCAGCGCAAGATCAACGAGTTGCAGGCGCAGAAGAAGGACAAAGACCAGCGCTTCATTCTGTCGCCCGAACAGCGGGTCGAGCTGGAGAAGCTCCGCAAGGAAGAAGCCGATACCGGCAAGCGCCTCAGGCAAGTGCAGAAAGACCTGCGCAACGAAGTTGTCTCCATGCAGAACTGGATTAAGTGGATCAATGTTCTGGCCGTGCCGCTGGCGGTGACGGCCACAGGCATCGTCATTGCGATTGTTAACCGCAGAAGGACTTCGGCAAAATGAATCGGAAACAGCTCTTTATCCTACTGGTGTTGGTCGTCGTGTTGGGCATCGCCGGACTGGTTGTTTACCAGCGCAACCAGACCTCGTGGCAGGGGGGCGGCCGCCAGGGCGCCGCGCTGAAACTCCTCGGCGATCTGCCGGTCAATGACGTTGCGGCCATCGTGATCAAAGGCGGCACGAATCAACTGGACCTTGTGAAGAAGGACGGTTTGTGGCGGGTAAAGCAGCGCAATGAGTACCCGGCGAACTTCTCGGAGTCACCCGGCGACGGGCGCCCTTCGATTAGCGGCTTCCTGCTCAAAGCCGCCGACCTTAAGGCTGTCCAGACCGAAGAAATCGGTCCCTCGCAGTTGGGCCGTTACAAGCTGCTCCCTCCCGGGCCGGCGACCAACACCGCCGTCCTGGTCGAACTCCGCGACCAGAACGGCAAGGTGATCAAGTCACTGCTGCTGGGCAAAACCCACATGCGCAAATCCGAGGGCCGCCCTTCGCCGATGGGTGAGATGGGTGACAACGAAGGCTGGCCCGATGGCCGCTATGTCATGGTTGGCACGGGAGCCAAGACCGTCGCCGTGGTGTCAGATCCTCTGAGCAACCTCGAAGCCAAACCCGACCAGTGGCTGAACAAGGACTTCTTCAAAGTGGAGAAAATCCGCTTGATAGCCGTGGCGTATCCCGTGGCCACGAACTCGTGGAAAGTCACGCGTGAAACCGAAGCCACCAGCGACTGGAAATTGGCCGAGGCCAAAGCCGGGGAACAACTCGACTCTTCCAAAACCTCCAGCTTTTCGTATGCCCTGAATTCGCCGAGCTTTAACGATGTCCTGCCTGCCGACACGAAGCCGGAGCAAACCGGCCTGGACAAGCCCACCGTCATCACGCTCGATACCTTCGACAACTTCACTTACACCCTCAAGGTCGGACAGAAGACCAACGACAATCTCCCGATGGTTGTCGCCGTAACGGCGCAGCTCCCCAAGGAGCGCACCCCCGGCAAGGACGAAAAGCCCGAGGACAAAGCCCGGCTCGACAAGGAATTCAAGGAGCAACAGAAGAAGTTCGAAGACAAGCTGAGCCAGGAGAAGGGCTTCGAGAAGTGGGTCTATCTCGTCTCCAACTGGACGGTCGATTCGCTGCTCAAAGACCGCGCCCAGCTCCTCGTCGAAAAGAAAGAGGAACCGAAGAAAGACGAGAAGCCCGCTGCGACCAACTCCTCGAAAACGGAAGAGTCGCCGGCGCTGCCGACGGAGCCCGAGCCGGACGAGAAGCAGTGATTCCCGACCCCGCGGTCGGGATGGGCGGCTGACACGCAAGAGCGCCAAGGCAGCATCTTTCCCCCTCGCTCCGATTCCTCGGCGGCCTGTGGGGGGGCTTCGTTGTTCACTTCATCCGCAAACCAGCCGGCACGCCGGAAGTCCGCGTCCACAGCGCAGCGGGCCATGCTGGCTGTCAACCGATGCGGCTTCCGCTCGCGTGGCATAGGTCGTGCGGTTCGCCAGAGCGAATATTCAGTTCAGATTGGTTCGGTGGCGGGAAGTTATCGCGTATGAATGCCTTTAGAGTCCATCATCACGCCGCAGCCAGGCTGTGGTGGTTAACCCTGGCAGCATTATTGATGCGGCCCCTCGGTGCCTTGGGGGCGACTGAGGATAGATTTGATGTGCTTCAAATCGGGACACGAACGTACACAAATGTGACAGTCACCACCAAGGCCAAGAACTACATCTTCATCCTCCATGCTGGCGGCATGACCAGCCTCAAGACCGCCGAGCTCCCGCCCGACCTCCAGCAGAAGCTCGGCTATGCAGCCGCTCCGGCTTCGAAGGCGCCGACCAACACCGCAACCGTCTGGGCGAAGAAGGAACTCGCCAGGATCGACGTGCCGCAAATCAGGGACCTGAGGAAGCAACTGCAACAATGGCGTGCAGGTCCCCCGGCGCGCTTGGCGGCAATGGCCTGGATCGGTCCCAAGCCGAACTGGACCGTGTTGGGAATCGTGCTGCTGCTTTGTCTGTTGCTTTATCTGTTCTATTCCTATTGCTGCATGTTGATTTGCCGGAAGACCGGCCACCCGCCGGGCATTTGGGTCTGGTTGCCGTTGTTGAAGCTGTTTCCGATGCTCCGCGCCGCCGGCATGTCCGGCTGGTGGTTTCTGGCTTGCTTCGTGCCGGTGCTCAACCTCGTGCCGCTGATTCTTTGGCCGCTGAAGATTGCCAAGGCACGCGGCAAGAGCGTCTGGGTCGGGGTTCTGCTGCTCCTGCCGGTCACCAACCTGTTCGCTTTTCTATATCTTGCCTTTTCCGACGGCGCTTCTGGAGAAGAGGACGAAGGCCCCGAGCCGAAAGTGATGTCTCTGCAGACGGCCTGACCTGATCACTACTCCCGCGTCTTGGAATCAATGATGATCGTCACCGGCCCATCGTTGGTGAGACTCACCTGCATCTCCGCCCCGAAGTCGCCTGTTTCGACCGGCCTGCCCAGATCCTGCGTCAGCCGGGCGATGAATTGCTGATACAACGGCACGGCGACTTCCGGCCGGGCCGCGCGGCTGTAGGAAGGCCGGTTTCCTTTCTTCGTGCTGGCGAACAGGGTGAATTGGCTGACCAGCACGATGCCGCCCTGCACGTCCTGCACCGAGCGGTTCATCACGCCGTTCTCGTCATCGAACACGCGCAGCCGGACAATCTTGCCGCTCAGCCATTCGATGTCTTCCACCGTGTCGGCTTCCTCGACGGCCAGCAGCACCGCCAGTCCGTTTTGGATCGCGCCTTTGACGACGCCATCAATGCTGACTTTGGCTTCGGCGACCCGTTGAATGACGGCGCGCATCAGTGGGATTTCTTCGGCAAACAGCCCAGCTTTGCGAACGCAACCGCGTAGGTCAGGAACCCCACAATCAGCAGCCAGGGTTCACCCCTGACGGCCAGCAAAATGCCCCAGCCCAGCATCAGGGCGATGACCAGGTACGCAAGGATTGCCAGAAGGAACTTCATGCAGGGATGTTACCGCCATTCCGCTTTGGCGCAAGTCCGCCGGTGTGGGGCAGACCCGAATCTGCGGTTAGCCCCTCAGGCCGGAGGTCCGTAGTCGAAGAGCCGCAAATGGGTATCGAAAGCCTCCTCGGGCTCGGCGTTAAGCTGCAAGACGAGCTCCACGTCGGTGAGGTGATACCTCAGGCAAGTATCAATGGCTTTGCCGGCGTCAGGAAAGTCCTGGGCCTGACCGGGGTCCGGCGTCCATTGGCCCTGGCCAAAATACTCGCGGGTCCTTAGACTCTTAAGCAGCCGCCGCATAACGCAATTGTGTGAATAACTTGGTGAATACCAAGTGAAAAAGTGAAATACTTATCCACAAGTTGTTCACAATAGAGGCTCCTTCTTTCCGGGACTCGTTGACTTTCCCTTCTCTCCCGGGCGGCTTTCCCCGCTGGGTTGACGCCGGCCCAAGGGATCAGGTCGGGAGGGTGATGGGGGGACGGGCAGAACCAGATCGTAGCGCGGGTCATCGTAGCACAGAAGAATCTCCACATTCTCCAGGTGAGCTTCGAATATCCGTTCCACGGCGCGTGCCACTTGCGCAAGGTCTTCTGCCGCCTCTTGTTCGGGCGTCCACTTGGATGGCCCTTGATAGTACCACCCGGTTTGAGTGTCGCGCAAAAACACTTTCATGAACTCGCTCTGCTCTCCTGCCCCAGCAGGTTCTTCTTTGGTTTCCGCAGCGCGGCTGAATTGTGCAGACACGCTGCCAGCCATTATTCTGACTTAAGAACCACCGTTGCACAATCCGCAGTAATACTGAATTCGCTGACGCAGAAGTACGGAAGCCCCCGCGGGCTTGATCGCGGTGAATTGCCGGGCTTGGGCTCAAGCGTTAGCGCCATCCTCCCGGCAGTCACCGCATAAAAACTGCCGTCCATCGAAGAAGGTCCTGAAGGCCCGCATCCTGCGCCCGCACCGGTCGCAGAACTCATAAACCTCTCGCGGGTCCAGTCTAACGGCGATCCAGACCCGGCCGTGGGCTTTGCGGACCAGCTCGATCTTTTCCGCCACCTCATCTTCCCAATAGTCAAAAACCCTGGCCTTGCTGCGGTCGTCGGTGAATTCCCAGTGCATCGCGCTCCCGGCGAGATACTGCCCGTCATCGTTGACAATCAACACCTTGACCGCCTCGCGACCATTCATTGACGCAACCTAATTCCAAAGGACCTCTCTGACCAGCGGGCTGTCATGGGGGCTTTCGGGGCCGCTAATTAAGCGAGAAATTCACCCGGCTTTGCCCTTTGGCGGATGCCCCGGTGGACTTGGGCGTGACGAGAAACAAACGGTCGGCGGTGACCTTTCCGCTTTGGAGGAGGACGGACTGTACCGCCTGGGCCCGTTGCTTGATCAGGTCCCGCTGCTCGTTCTCGGACACCTGGATGACGGAAACCAGCCTGGCTTCGATTTGGTCGAGGGTCAGGGGAGCGCCGTCGGGAGCGGTCGGGAGCTGTGCGCGGGAGGGCGGTTTGGCGGTGGACGAGCTCCTGGCCACGGTCGTCATCAGCGCCGTGGCGCCTTTGCATTCTGACGCCACCGGGCTTTTCCGGGCGGGCTTGCCCGAAACCTTGGCGACCTGAGCCTGACCGCCTTGCCCCGCCAATGTGCGCGCGGAAACCGACGCGGCGGTGTTGGTATCCGTGGCCGCGGCGGCGGCCTCCAGCACGAGCGTCTGGTTCGTGCCGAGTTCCGTGAATATCTGTTTGAGGAGCCGCCCGCGTTCCGCAGGTTCGAGTTGGAGGGTTTCGAGGCTCGGGACCGTCTGGCCGGCGTCGGCCAGTTCCTTGAGGCGAAGAACTTTGGCTTGTTGCTCCAACTTCAGGCGGGCCAGCGCCGCGCGGTCCAGCTCCGGATCGAACGAGCCGGCGATTTCCAGGTTCAGCGCCGGACGCTCGCAAAGCGCCTTGACGAGCTTGTCCAGCTTTTGCGCCTCGGTGTCGGGAATATCGGCCCTGCCCGGCTGGAACTCCACAAAGCTCAGTTCCTCCCCGCCGCCCACCAGCGCCCCCAGCAGGGAGAAAGGCGACGCGACCGCCTTGACGATAAGATTGAAGATCGCCTGCCAAACAAGCGGGGCGATCGCGAACTTGGGATCGTCGGTCTTGCCGCTCAACGGGATGTCGAGATTGATTTGCCCGTTGCGGTCTTTGAAGAGGGCCACGGCGAGCTTGACCGGCAAATGAGTGGCGTTGGTGCTGTCATTGCGCGGACCGAGGGTAAAATGGTCGATCAGGAACTTGTTTTCCGCCTTGAGCTGCTTCTGGCTGATGTCGTAGTGCAGCCCCATCGTGAGCTTGCCCTTGTTCAGGGGATGGCCGGCGTATTTCTCCAGGTAAGTCGTAAAGGCCGTCAGGTCCGTGTTCGTGAAAGCGACCGCCAGGTCCAGTTGCAGGTCTTTGGCCAGCGGATTGACCTTGCCGGAAATGGAGAACGGCGAGCCGGCGTCCACCTTGCCGCGGACATCCACCGTCGCCGTGCTTTGCTCCTGCGACGACAGGCCCTTGACGGTGCCGCCGAATTCCTGCACGTCAAAAGCCGCATGTGGCTCGATGGACTCGTCGGAGAAATGGAAGGCCGCGTTCTCCAGCGCGAGCGTGCCAAGCTGGACCGGGAACTCGCCGGCTTTCGCCGGCGTCGCGGTCGCCGCGGGAGCCGCAGGAGTGGCGGAAGCACCCGCCGCCTTTTCCGGCAGGACAGTCTTGAGGTTCGGGCGGTGGTCCGGTCCGATGATTACGCTGGTCTGGAGGCCGCGCCATTTGACCTCCTGCGCTTGCAATTGGTTGGGCTGCAAGTCCAGGTCAATGCCCGTCACGTCGAGCGCGTCCCACTTCACGAATTCCTTGAAGAGCACCTGATCCGTAGTAACGAAGTTGGTGAGGCTGATGTCGCCCGCGAACTTCACCAGCGGCGCGCCCGCGCCGGGCGGGGCATAGCGCACCCGGCCCTGAGTGCCGAATCGTCCGCTGGTGATAGCCAGGCGCGCCTGCTCGCTCACATACGGCTGGAAGGGGCGCAAGTCGAGATCGCTAACGGCGATTTCCAGGTCGGCCAGCGGCGGCGCAATCTTCGCGGTGCCGTGCACCGTCAACGTGCCGGCCTGGTTCAGCCGCGCGGACAGCGACACCGTTATCGGCTCATTGCTCACCGTGCTAAGCCCTTTCACGTTGAAGGCGAGTTGGTCGAGGCTCAAAGTGGCGGGCTTGGCCGGCTTCTGATCCTCCAGTTTGATGGTGTAGTCGTCAAAGGCGATTTCTTTCAGGAGGACAGTCCAAGGCGGTTCGCTGGGAGCGGGGTTGTTGGTGGTGGGCGGGCTTGCTGCCGGCGGATTCACCAGACCCAGCAAGTTGATTGTCCCGTCCTTCATCTGCCGCGCGAGAATTGAACCGCCGGCGGACTTGACCAGGCCCACTTCTATCCGGCGGTCGGCGAGGCTGGCCTCGGTCCGCTCGACGGAGAAAGATGGAATGCCGACCACTGTCTCGCCGGTGTCCGCCGCTTTGAGCTGGAAGCCCGTCAGGGCAACGCCGGCGTTGGAGACGGTGACCAGCGGCGCGTTGGAGGAGCTGGCAAACCGGTATTCCGCCCCGGCGTCGAGTTTGCCGGCCAGCACTTCACCCCGCAGGGTGTCCTCGAAATAGGGCGCATATTTCTTGATCTCCAGCCCGGCCAGCTTGATCTCCCCGGCCGAGCGCTGCGGCGCGAGGCAAAACGTGCCGCTGCCGGCGACCCTCTCACCGGCTTCGGTGGCCACACTGAATTCGTAAGCCGCGTCCGAGTCCGGGCGGGTGGTGAAGCGCTGCAAGTGAACCCGAATCGGCTTGAGCGTGGTCTCAAATCGGCTGTGCCGGCTCAGGTCGGTGAACGAGATGGCCGCGTCGTTGAGCGCGAAGTCATCAACTGACAAAGTCCACGGCGTGGAGGGGGTGGACGCGGCGGCGTTGGTGGGGGCGGGCCTGGCGGGCGGCGGCTCCAGCAGCCCGTTCAGATTCAGCGAGCCGTCTTTCTCGAGGCGGACGATATTGGCGCATCGAGCGATCCCGAACTTGCCGACGTGCAGGTTGCGCTGCCGCAGATCAAAATCCATTGACCGGAGGGCCAACCACGGGAGAGAGGTCACGATCTCCCCGGTGTTCAGGTCTTTGACCTTCAAGCCGCCCAGCACGACGGTGCCGTTGGTGAGGCTGGCGTCGAAACCGTTGGTCCCGGCGGCGAGGGCGTAGTCGGCGCGGACGTTGAGCCGTCCCTCGGTGATTTCCGCGCGGAGGTAATCCCGCACCAGGGGGGTCCACCTGCTCAGTTCGGCGCCCGCCAGCTCGAAGTGGCCGCGCGACTCGAACGGCTGCGCCACCAGGCTGCCGGCCCAGGCAAAGCCCCGGCCCGAGTCGTTCCTGGCCTCGAACGAATAGACGCTGCCCTTGCCCACGCGGGTGGTGAGATTGGTCAGTGAAAGGTTGATCGGCTTGAACTCGGTATGCAGCGGCAGGCGGTGCGTCTCATCGTCCACCGTGAACGCCCCGTCATCAATGTGCAGCCACCAGACGTTGACGCGGGGCAAAGCGCCTGGTTTCTCGGGTTTGGGCGGGGCGGGCGCGGCCTCGTCGAACATGTTGGCAAAGTTGAACCGCCCATCCTTGAACAGGATCACGTGTCCGTAAGGCTGCTTGAGACCGATCTCGGCGAACGTCCAGGCGAAGCGCACCAGCGACGAGAGCTGGAAGTTCACGTACAACTCCTCCCACGAGGCGAAGACCTGCCCGTCCGGCTCCGTCAGCGACAGGCCGCGGATGGTCAGCGACAGGACCAGGGGGTTGAACTTCACCTGGCGAATCGCCGCCTGGCGTTTGGTCGCAGCGGGCAGCCGCTTGAGCAGTTGCGACTTGATGATCGGCGGCAGCACGAAGAACCCGGCCAGGACATAAACCAGAAAGACCGCCCCGGCCCACAGCAGGCGTCGGCGCCAACGCGGCCGTTTAGGGGCGTGCAAAGTTGAATTTCGTATGGCCATCTGACCCGGCGTAATTGTAGCACGGGTCGGCAAGATCAACAGCCGGAAAAATGGGGCGCATCGACATGGCCACCAAGGAGTGAGAACACCCAACGGTGACGGACCGCGAGCCGTCCCCGGCTCGCAGCAGCCACCGACGCGAAACGACCATCGAAGCGCTGGCACCTTCCAATGCGCTGCGAGCCGGGGACGGCTCGCGGTCCGGTGGTGCTGCCAAGATACGCCGGAAAAATGTCTGGCCATCTTTCCCGGCGCCGGCCAGATTCCGGCACGTCTATGGCCGAGCCGCTCAAGCTGACGCGCATCCCGTCGCTCAAATCCGTCGCCGAGTTCCGCGCTCGCGTGGCGTCGCTGGAAATTGACCTGCCCTGCGAGGACGCCATCGCCACCGGCCAGGCCTCACCCCTCGCCCAGCCGCTCCGGGCGATTTCCATCAACGGCAAGCACCTCGGCAACCGCTACGCCGTCCAGCCCATGGAAGGCTGGGACGCCACCACCACCGGCGGCCCCACCGACGATGTCCTCCGGCGCTGGCAACGATTCGGCGAAACCGGCGCGAAGCTCATCTTCGGCGGCGAAGCCATGGCCGTGCGCCCCGATGGCCGGGCCAATCCCAACCAGCTCATCATCAACGAACAGAATAAGGCCGGCCTGGCGAAGCTCCGCGAAACGCTCATTGCCGCGCACAAAGACCGTTGCGGCGCCGCCGCCGATTTGGTCATCGGCTTTCAACTGACCCACTCCGGCCGATTCTGCAAACCCAACGACAACTCCCGCCTCGAACCGCGCGTCGCTTATCGGCATCCCCTCCTCGACCCCCCCTTCCAGGTCACCAGCGACGCCCAGGTCTGGACCGACAGCGAGCTGGAGCGGCTCGTCCAAGACTACGTCAACGCGGCCCGCGTTGCCTGGGACGTGGGCGCCGACTTCGTGGACCTCAAGCATTGCCACGGCTACCTCCTCCACGAGTTCCTCAGCGCCTTCACGCGCCCGGGCAAATACGGCGGCTCCTTCGAGAACCGCACCCGTTTGCTCCGCGACATCATTGCCGCCATCCGCGCCAGCGGGAACAGGATTGAATTCGGCGTCCGGCTCAGCGCCTTTGACTTCGTCCCGTTCCTGCCCGACCCGCGGTTCTCGCGGCCGGGGAAGCCCGGGCCGGGCGTGCCCGCCGATTTCTCGCGCTGCCTGCCTTACCGCTATGCCTTCGGCAGCGACCAGCAGAACCCGCTCGCTTACGACCTGAGGGAGACGTTCCAGTTCCTCGACCTGTGCGCGGAACTCGGAGTGAAGATCGTGAACCTCAGCGCCGGCTCTCCCTACTACAACCCCCATATTCAGCGGCCCGCAGCCTATCCGCCGTCGGATGGCTACCAGCCGCCCGAAGACCCGCTGGTCGGCGTCGCCCGGCAAATCAACGTCGTGCGCCAGCTCAAGGCCCGCGCGCCCGGGAGCCTTCTGCTCGTTGGTAGCGCCTACAGCTACTTGCAGGAATACCTGCCTCATGTGGCGCAGCATGTCCTCCGCCACGGCTGGGCCGATCTCATCGGGATTGGCCGCGTGGTGCTCTCCTACCCGCGTATGCTGGCCGACGCGATAGGGCAGGGGACCCTCTCCGCCAAATCCATCTGCCGCACCTTCAGCGACTGCACCACCGCCCCGCGCAACGGCCTGATCAGCGGCTGCTACCCCCTGGACCGCTACTATGCCGCCAAACCCGAGTTCCAAAAGCTCAAAGCCATCAAAAAGCCCCAGCCCCTATAACCGCTGCTTCCTGGAAAACCCGGCCCGCCCTGGCGGATTTTAGAGAATCTGGCGTGCCGTCGGGCAAGCGCTCTGACCTCCCGCCGCCCTTTCCCCCTCGGGGAACGCGTTTTTCCTCCAAGTCCACCAAGTCCACCAAGTCCATCCCGTCCACCCCTTTTAGGCCCCACTCCGGGGGAACGGTTTTCCATGATTATTCACTGAGTCCTGCTGGCGGCTTCGCCCTCAGCCGAAAAAGCCAATGGGTCTAACTCTCTACTTGACAGTGTGATAGAAATAGTATAAATACCCCCCAGCCTCGTGGCATACCCAGGCCACGGCTCCGGCGAACGGGCCTCAGAACCGTTGCCGGTAGCGTCGAACCCGACACGACTATGGGCGCAAGGGCAGAAAACCCCCTTGCGCCCCTCCGTGCGACCGGGGCGAAAACGGGTTGTTGTGGACGGAATACTGGCTCCGGCATGATGCCGCTCCCATGATCCTCCCATTACCTGCTATTCCCCCGCCAGCAGTAGTCTTCGTGCCTGCGGTAGCCCCCAAGGTCTGTCCAAATATGGCGCAAACTACTGTGCCTGCTCGCCTTACAGGAAATAGTGCATCGTCGAGCTGGAAGTGGTATCAATCCAAAATCGGGAAGTCTTCACCTGACAGGTGAACAATTCCAACTGCGGCGCAGTTGCGGTGCATCCATGCGAAGTGCTTGATAGGGCGAGACTTCTGACTGGCCGTGCACTTGAAATGACGGCTCCAAGTGCGGCTTCTAGGTTGATAATCAATGACTTACGCACTTAGCCGCAGGTCCGAGGGGCCAAAATGGCGGGAAACAGGGGGGGGTAGCAGCATGATCCGGGGTGCTTTTCAGTCCCCTCTTTCCCCCGCTGTCCACTAATAGGACACTCAAACACTGCCAAGTTGTATTACAGCCGCTAATACACTCAGAATCACATGAAGCGGAGACACCGGGTCGGCGATGGCGGTGGATTACTTCATGAGGCGATAGAAGCGGTTGCCGGTGGGCGGGGACTGGATGTAGATGCAGTTCGCCCCGTTCGTGACGTAGGAACAGGGCGTCCAGCCGCTCCCCGTGGTCACTAGGTTCGCCGTGGCCTGCAACTGCCAACTCGCAGCGGGCAACGCCCACCAGACGCAGACCGTGTTGGTGGCCGTGCGCATGACCGAGAGATAGGGCGCGCCTGGCGTTTGAACGGCGAACAAACTCCAGAAGCCGCCGACGAGCGAGAAACTCCCACCGGTCATGGCTTGCTGGCTCGCATCCGGCTGGCCGATGGTGCCGCTGACGGAATACTGGCCGTTGGTGCTCGTGCCGCCGCCGCCGGCGACTTTATACCAGGGAATGGAATATGGCTGTGCCTCAACCTGCATGGCAAATGCGACAAGCGCCAGCGCCAAGAGAAAGCTGCCTGCGCCTCTGCCGGGAAATAGTGTTTTCTTCGTGTTCATAAGAATTATCTCCGCAAATCAGTGCTTAATAATCAAGACGTTGAAGGCGACGTTGGTCGCCATAGCAACTGCATCGTCGTTGTAAATGCACCACTGCTGCTGGCTTGTGGCATAGTAAACACCGATAGGGTGGGGATATTGTCCGACGGTGGTGGTACCCGCGGGATTGTAGTTATGTGTGACGAGGAGGATGGCATTGGGGTCGCCATTGCAAAGCGGGTTGTTGATAAACGTGACGGTGCCTTGATCATTGGCGGCCGTGGTCAGGTGGGTGAAGGCGGCCGTGCTGGTCTCGATGCCCGCGCCCACGACTTGAATGCCACCCGTGCCAACCGCCAGTGCTATTGAGCTGGAACTTGCGCCTACGGCCTCGACACCCGGGCCGGCTGAAGAACTAATACCATAGACACCGGCACCGCCTGAAGAACTTGACCCATAGACACCAAAACCTCCGCCAGAAGTCGCTTGGGATACTCCAATCACTCCGTCACCACCGACATTCGTGGTTCCCGCAATCAAGCCATTAGGCCCGGCAAATTCTCCCCCCCCTGCCCAGCCACTCCAGAGGCCGGCAGCAGTGCTGGCGGTGGCACCGCCCGATACGCCCAGAACGCCGGGACTATAGATTCCCGTATTTGTGTTAACCACATTCAATTGCGCAACATTTTTGGTGATGGGGAGCGCATTGTTGGTGGTCCCAATGTTGACCATGCCGCTGGGAAACCACTGCAGTGCCATGTTTTCCGTGCCAGATTGTACCGTCCCCAATCCCCCGCCGCTGTAACCGAAAAGCACCGGTCCATCCACGCTCACACCCGCAAACGGCACCGTGTTAACCGCGGAAAAATAACCCAACCCGTGATTAACATCACTGCCATTGCGCAGGTAAAGGGCGTTGTTGTTCAGGCGCGTCGTGCCTCCCACGCTTAATGTGTCAACGGGATTGGTGATGTTGATGCCAACGCCGCCGGTAGCGCGAATGAGGAACTGGTTGGCGGCGGTGGAAGCAAAGGTGCCACCACTGGAATCCGCCCAGACAAACGCGCCGCTGTGCAGCGCCTGCGCTTGATCACCCAATGCCATGGAAAATTGTCCACCCGCAATGCTTGAAGAACCCATAGCGGTGGCGTCGAGATTGGTGGCTTGCGAGTATCCACCCGAAGCAAAAGAGTCATTGCCCGATGAAACTGCACCCTCACCTATCGCCACAGAACCGGGCCCGCTGGAGGTGATATTCCAGCCGATGGCGACGGAACCATTGGCGATAGCTTTCGCGTTCTGACCTAAAGCGACTTCGTAAGTGGTGCTAGGGCCACTGCCAAGCGTGCAATTGCCCATAGCCACTGAATTGTTAGTAGCCAGTTTCAACACCGGCGAACCGTTGACATCCAAATAAAGCGGTTGGCCGTCGGATGTGCCCAAATAATTCACGCCCGCCGTAGTGCCCGCATTGCCGCCAATTTTCCAGGCGTTTCCCAACGCTGCCGTGGGCACCGTGCCGCTCGCCAATTGTGAGGCATTGAGGCTGGTTAGTCCGGCACCACTGCCGCTAAAGCTGTCGCTGGCGTTGTTCAGGGTCACCGCACCCGAGTACGTACCGGAAAGCAGACCCGAAGGCAGCGTGCCGGTCAGTTGGCTGGCCAACACTGTGCCGTCCAGATTCTCGGCTGTGATGGCGTAGGGCGTGGGGGTGAGTTCCTGCCGCGGACTCAAGGCGACGTAGCTGCCGACCCCGTTGCTGCGCACGCCGATCTGTAGCCAATAAGCGGTGCCGTTGAAAACACCGTCAAAATCCAGCAGGACGGTGAAGAGGCCATTGGTGACGGGTACGGCGGTCAGAGTGATGGTGGAGCCCACCTGGGCGCCGCCACTGCTGGCGTTATACAACGCGTTGGTGAAGTCATAAAGGCCGGTCACGGGGTTGCCCCCGTTCTCTAACTGGCCCTGGTAGGTGAAGCCCGTGCCTTGGGCCTGTGCTGTCCCGGCAAAGCTCAAGAGGAGCACAGCCGCGAGTGGGATAGTTGCCTTCCCGCTGCCGCGCAGCGGAAGGATGATGTTGAGTATATTTGATGTCTTTTTCATAAGTTTGTGATCTTTCGTTTTGACCGACATTTCCCATTTGGTTTCTTGCCCACGACCAGCGCGGCCCTTTTTCGCGATTCTCTTCCCTCTCCACAGGTTTGCAAGTCCATTTTTCAGTCCGCCCTCCGTTTTTCTCTGGCAAAAGGGGTGTTCCGACGCCTTTTTGTGCTCCCAACGCCCTTTTTCTCCCGGATGTGAAGACACCCCTTCCGTGGTTTCCATTGTTTTCATGCGACTCCTTTCACTTTTCCTTCATCCGGATGCCGCTGCGGGCAATCTCAGCCGCCCAATCCCTTCGAGAATAGCCCGGAACAACTCCCGAGGGACCGCCAATTCCGCCATCTGGAAGATTATCTTCCGGGAATGGCGCACGACCTTAGCCCCGATCTTGATCAATTTCTCCCGCAACGTCGTCAACGTCCAGTGACGCACCGCCCGGGGCAACACGGCCTGCCGTAGGAAGTTGCCCAGGTTGTAGGCCAGCACGAACAGTTAGGGTTCCCGCCGGAAGAGGACGATGCGGTTGGTGTTGGCGCCTTTGGCCATATTGTTCACGCCCCAGCAGTTGGCGGTCTTGGTGAACCGCCGGTCACTTGAGGAATGCGTCCACCTGGGCCGCGAAGGCATCCGGCTGGTCGAGCATGATGAAGTGGAACGAACCGTCAATGCGCACAATCGTCTTGTTCGGCAGCGGAGCAAAGCTTTCCCGATACAGGCCGTCGGACGTAGCCTGCGGCATACCGGTCGAGGGGTCCCAGGGATAGAGGATACTTACTTGCGTCTTGATTTCGCGCAGCCTGGGGCGAAGGTCTGTCGTCATGTCTTCGTACAGGGCGCGAGCCACAACCGATTTGTCGGACGCGATGGCCCATTGGATTGCCGCCTGGAGGCCGTCGGGTGATTTGACGAGAGTGGGGAGGAATGTTTTTTCGCCCTGGGCGTAGGCGTCCTGGGTTTCGGCGAGGATAGTGTCGCGCATCGCGGCGGCTTGCGGGGCGGCGGCGGCGGCATTGGTCGCGCCGAACAGCGCGCTGAAAAAGGGGAGTGAATCCACGATCATGAGCTTGCCGGTGTCTTCCGGATGCTGAACTGCGAGCATCAAGCCCATCAAGCCGCCGAGCGAATGGCCGATGACCTTGGGGGCTTTCAGCTTATTGGTTATGATATAAGCGTCAATGGCATTGACCGTCGGCTGGATCACCGGCCCCTGCGCGTTGGCCCGCGGAGGTGAGCCGGCGAACCCCGCCACCTGAATGATATGCAGGCGGCAGTGTCCTTCCAGGCGCGTGGCCGTAGCGTCCCACACGGCGCTGGAGGAGGCGAGGCCGGGGATCAGCACCACATCCAAGCCCTTTCCCCGCACGGCCACCGTGATGCGGTCTGCCACTGGCTCCGCGATGGCGGTGGAGACATGCCAGGCCAGAACCCCGATTAGAAACATTGTGAAGATGGATTTGCGCATAATATTAGATTGGTGATTGGTGACTGGTGATTGGTGATTGGGGTTAGGGTTCGCGGCGGAAGAGGACGATGCGGTTGGTGTTGGTGCCTTTGGCCATGTTGTCCACGCCCCAGCAGTTGGCGGTTTTGGTGAACTGCTGGTCGTTGATGAGCACGAGGAGTGGCTCGAGGCCGGCGGCGACGCCACAAGGCAGGACGGCCTCTTCGAGTTTGGTTTTGCCGCCATGAACCTCGCCGACCTCAAAGGCGACATGGCCGCCGGGTTTGAGGAGGCGGCGCAGTTCGTGGAAGACTTCGGTCATCGCGGCCTGCCAGGCGTCGAGTTTCTTCGGGACGGTCAGCTTCACGGCTTGGGCGTCAATTCCCAGAAACCAGCAGCGCAACCAGTTGTCGGTGGCGTAATCCACTACGTCGAGGAAGGGCGGCGAGGTGACGACCAGTGAGACGGATTGGTCGGGGATTTCGGGCGTGCGCGCGGCGGCCTGGGTCAGCAGGACGGCGCGGGGCGCGATGCCGGCCAGAACCTGCCGGGTGGCAGCGTCGCAGTCGCGCAGCAGAATGCGGGTCTTCTTGAGGATGAGGGCGGGCACGTCGCGGGGGGGCGGGGTTTGGTTCCGGCGAGCGTTGATCTTCCGCTGCGACTTGACGGAAACCGCCTGGTTGGGCGGCAGGGTATAGACGGAGAAAAACCCCGGCGAATGGCCGGTCAAGCGGTTGAGCGCGAGCAGGCAAATCCAGTCATCCACGGAGTCGAGCGCATTGGCCGTCCGCCGGGCAAGGAGATACTTCTTGAGGGAGGCGATGGCGCGGAGGGTGTCGGGGTGAAAGAAGACCAAGAGGTCCTCGGGGAACTCATCGAACGCGGCGAAGTCAATTTGCCGGAGGCGTTGGGCGACGTCTTCGAGGCGCGGGGGGCGGAGGCGTGGGCGGGTCAGGACGACGCTCAAGGGGTTGATGTCGCAGCCGCAGGGGACGCGGCCCAGCAAAGCGGCTTCCAGGACGGTGGTGCCGCGGCCCATGAACGGGTCATAGACGACTTCGCCGGGCTGCGTGAGGCGCTCGATGAAAAAGCGAGGCAACTGCGGTTTGAAGCAGGCGCGATAGGAAATCTCGTGGAGCGAGCTGGCCTGGCGCTGTTTGGCCGTCCAGAATTCGTTGACGAACGCGGGGACTTGGCGCGCCTGGCCGTGGGCGGCGGGGAAAGTGGTGACCAGCTTGCGAGTGGCCTGGCCAAACTCACGGTAAGAGGCCAGTTCGTCGGCCAGTGGTTGCCGGCGGGCGGGTTTGCGGCTCGGGGCGTAGGCCAGGGGCAGCTCCGGGGTTTCCAGGCGGGTGGCGATTGATGTGTTGCCGGCCAAGGGTGGCATTTGTGTGACACTAAGGAGAGCATGGGCAGTGGGGTTCGGCAAGCTGGAAGAAAAAACCTGGAAAACGGGGCTTGCAAAGTGGCCGGGGCAAGTTTAGGCTCTCTGCTCTTTTCAGGAAAACCCTTGAGGGCGGGTGGGCCGGATGTGGCCGCCGCAGAAGAAGATGACGATTTATGGCAGTTAAAATTCGGTTGAAGCGAATCGGGGCGAAGAACAAGCCCGCGTTCCGCATTGTCGTGGCGGATGGGCGCAGTCCGCGCGATGGCAAGTTCATCGAGGAGCTGGGCAGCTATCTGCCGCGGAAGAAGAATGATAACTTCACGCTGGACCTGGAGCGGGCCAAGTACTGGGTGAGCAAAGGGGCGCAGCCGAGCGAGACGGTCGCCAGCTTCATCAAGAAGGCAACCAAAGCCGCCGCTGCCGCCGCTGCGGCATAACAATTGAGCGTGGCTTATGCAAGCGTTCCTCGAATACGTGGTCAAAGGGCTGACGCAGAACCCGGAAGCGGTGACGATTACCCCGGTGGAACGCGAGGGCACGACGGTCTATGAGTTGCGGCTGCATCCGCAGGACGTTGGGAGAATCATTGGCCGGCAGGGCATGACGATCAACGCGATCCGCTCGCTCCTGCTGGCCGGCAGCGCGAGGAAGGGGCTGCGCTGCACGCTGGAAATCGTCGAAGACAAACCGGCGCGGTAAGCGGAGTTGGAGTTCGGGTCTCGGCTTGTTTTCCGCGAAGAGGCATCCGGCAGCGGCACAAGCTCAAGCTCGAACCCCAAGCGGAAGATGAAAATAGACGTGCTGACGCTGTTTCCCGCGATGTTCGCGGGGCCGCTCGACGAAAGCATTATCAAGCGGGCGCGGGAAGCGGGGCGGCTGGATTTGGCGATTCATAATCTGCGCGATTACGCGCATGACCGCCACAAAACGGTTGATGACCGGCCTTTCGGCGGCGGACCGGGCATGTTGTTGAAGCCCGAACCGATCTTTGAAGCCGTGGAAAGTCTGGCGCGCCAGGGCACGCGCGTGATTTTGCTCTCGCCGGCGGGCCGGCCATTCAACCAGGCCATCGCCCGCGAGCTGGCGGGGCTGGAGCATCTGCTGTTGGTTTCCGGCCACTACGAGGGTTTCGACGAGCGGGTGCGCCAGAGGTTGGCGCAGGACGAGTTGTCGATCGGGGATTACGTGCTGACCAACGGCGCGCTGCCGGTGATGGTGATTATTGACGCGGTCACGCGGCTGTTGCCGGGCGTGCTGGGCGACGCGGAAAGCGCGCAGGAAGATTCGTTCAGCCAGGGGCTGCTCGAATATCCGCAATACACGCGCCCAGCCGACTTTCGCGGCATGAAAGTGCCGGAAGTGCTGCTCTCGGGCAATCATGCGGAGATCGCCCAGTGGCGGGCCGAACAGGCGCGGCTGCGAACGGCGGAGCGCCGGCCGGATCTGCTTTAGCAAACGGAGTGGTGGAGTGGTGGAGTGATGGGTATTTGGCCCAAGGCTCCAGCGCTCCCTCACCGCGATCGGACATTTTATGAATCAGGCATTACTTGATAAAATTGAGTCGGAACAGTTTCGCAAAGACGCCGCGGACTTCGGCGTCGGTGATACTGTGCGTGTGCATACCAAAGTGGTCGAAGGGGACAAAGAACGCATACAGATTTTCTCTGGGGTGGTGATTGGCCGGCGGGGTCATGGTTTGAACGAGATGTTCACCGTCCGCCGCATCAGCTACGGCGAAGGCGTGGAGCGGGTTTTCCCGCTGCATTCGCCGCGCGTGGAGAAGGTGGAAGTGGAGCGCAAAGGCTCAGTCCGCCGCGCCAAGCTGACTTACTTGCGCAAGCGCCTGGGCAAGGGCGCAACGCTCGTTAAGGAAAAAGAAGGCCGTGGAGCGGCTGACACCGCACCGGAGACGGCGCAGCCGTAAGCGGCGGGACAGTTGACATTTGCAAGCGAGGCTCCGGCCTCGCTTTTTTCAGAGAGCCGGGACGAGGAGGCTGTTCGTGTCGTCTTGAAAGCAATCTGGAATTAGCGGGCGGAACCGCTGGAAGTCACCACTCCAGGTCGCGGCCGGACAGGCCGTCCAGGGTGAGGTTGATGTCGGGCAAGTTGTCTCCGGCCGGCTGAATCGTGGCGGCGGAGAGATAGCTGACGTGGCCGTCCGCAAAGGCGTATTGGCGCTGGCCGCGCCAATCCCACCAAGTCACCACGTCCTTTGCATGGGCGCTGAGCCATTCCGCCGCCAACCCCTTCTGCGCCGGAAAACGGGCGTCGGCGGCTTTGCGCGACAAGCACGGAAACGGATTGCTTTCATAGAGGCTGGAGAGAGTCATGGCGTTGATGCTCGCGTCCGAAAAATAGGAAGCCGCCGTGTAACCGTAGGAGGTGCCGTCGTAGTTAGTGAGCGCCTCAGGGTCGCTCGGGCAGATCAAGACACCGGGGGAGAAATTCGTCGAAAGATCCGGGTTGTTGGCCGCGACCATCGCGCCGGAGAAGGCCAAATAGGGTTGCACGACCCAGCGCCAGTCCCGCCCCATCCACAGAAACGGGTCGCCCGTGTTGGGCAAGCAATCTTGAAAGTCCGAGCCGTAGAGCGCGAAGGCCACTCCAATCTGCCGGAGGTTGCTGCCACAGCGGGTGCGTTTGGCCAACTCTCTCGCCCTGGCCAACGCTGGCAGGAGCAGCGCCGCCAGCAGGCTGATGATGGCAATGACGACCAGCAGTTCAATCAGCGTGAACGCGCGCGGAGCACGTGGCCGCCCGGCGCGCCCAATTCGAACATGGCCGAGGATCGCAAGCATCGGCGACCAACTTAACAAGCCCACGTCACTTCGTCAACCTAATATTTGTTAGAGGTTGACGCCGATTCCGTGCCAGAAAAAGAGCCAATCGGGTCGCGGGGGCCTGAATTCAGCAATGGGCGCGAGGTTCGCGCAACCGGCCGGCAGCCTCGGCGGCCGGGACAACGGTTTCCTGGCGCGTCTTGAGGTCCTTGATTCTTGCCAGCAGCTCTCCCGCCTGGTTGCGTTCGAGCTTGATGGTGTGCGCGGCGTTGAGTTCCCGGGCGCGCTTGAACTGTTTGTCCGATTTGGCGGGCGTCAGGGAGTAGTCCGCCGCCAGACCGGCGGCGCGCAAGTCATGGGTCAGTTTGAGGGACTCGGCGCGCAGGTCTTCGTCTTCGATCAGGCAAAAGGCGTCGAGGGCGGCCTCGAATTTCGGCAGCAGGGCGCGGGCTTTGAGGAATTCGAGCAGCACGACGTCGCCCATGCCGAAGCCCAGGGCCGGGAGGTCCACCGCGCCACCGCTGATGAGTTTGAGGAGGTTGTCGTAGCGGCCGCCGCCCGCGATGGCGCGGAACTCCCCTTGGCGGTCGAAGGCTTCGAAGACCACGCCGGTGTAGTAGGCCAGTCCCCGGATGACGTGGTAATCAATCTTCACGTAATCGCTGAGGCCGCGCGCGGTGAGGTTCTTTAGAATCGCGTCCAGCTCCGCGGTGGGTTTGCCTTGTTCGATAAAGGACGACACCTCGGCCAGGGAAAAGCCCGCGCGCCTGAGCTTCTCATCGCTCTGCTCCGGCGTCTCGCGTTCCAGCTTGTCGATGATCTGGTAGAAGGCGTATTCCTGCCCAGCATCGCCCCGGCGCTGCCGGAAGAAATCCTGCCAGGCGTTGCGGCTGCTGAGGCGAATGACGAAATCCTTTTCCGTGAATCCAAACGAGCGGAGCGTATCGATGAGGAGCGCCATCAGCTCGGCATCGGCGGCGGGGTCGCTCTCGCCGATAATGTCGGCGTTGAACTGGAAGTGCTCGCGCAGGCGCCCCTTTTGCTGGCGCTCGTAGCGAAAAAGCTGCGGCAGGGCGAACCATTTGAACGGTTTCTTATAGCCCCGCTCGTGGGAGGCGATCATGCGCGCCAGGGTGGGGGTCATCTCCGGGCGCAGGGACACCTCGCGCTGACCTTTGTCCTTGAAGTTGTAAAGCTGCCCGACAATCTCCTCGCCGCTCTTGGTGGTGAAGAGCTCCAGCGGTTCGAGGGGCGGTCCGTCGTATTCGCGAAAGCCGTAACGCCGAGCCATCCCGCGCCACTGGTCGAAGATGTATTGCCGGGCGTCAGCGCTCCAAAGGTCAGGCTTGGGCAGCGGCTCAGGATAAAAATCGCGGAAACCGGGCAGACGTTCCATAATTGCCGGCAGAAGTTAAAGGGAGCCCCTCAAAAAGCAAAAGCAAAACGGACGCCGGCCACGCAATGGCAGCGTATGAAGAAATGACCGGCCGCACCGGCTCAGCCCTTGGGCGGCTGGGTCGGAGGCTTGGCCGCGAGCTTGGGCGCGAGCTTGGGTGCGAGTTTGCGGACCGCGACGCGCATTTCTTTGCCGGCCTTGAACTTGACCACTGAACGTTCAGGGATCGGCACCTTGATTGCGGGCGCGCCCGGATTGCGGCCGATCCGCGCTTTGCGCACCCGGACTTCGAATATGCCGAAGTTGCGCAGTTCCACTTTTTCCCCTTGGGCCAGGGCCTTGATAATGTGATCAAACGTCCTTTGGACGATGTTGAACACATGCTGTTGAACCAATCCGGTGTCCTCGCAGATGCGAAGCACCAAGTCGCGCTTTGTCAGAGTCATAGGCAATGGGGTTTAGCGTTAAATCCCGTTAATTGCCATGCTTATAGCTCCTGCCGCTCCCAGAGTCAAGCCGGGAAGTTGGGAAAGCCGGGCAAATTCTTGGGGGGCGAGCGGTCCCAAAACAGGGGCCAAAACGTTGTTTCCCCATGAAGCCTCCGCTGCCGGGCGGGTTCATTTGCCGGTCTGCACGCTGCCGATGAGCTGGCGCACGTCCCGAATGCCCTTCTGCTGCATGAACTGACGGAGGCCGGCGATCACCTGCAAGGCCGTCTGCGGCTCGTAGAAGTTGGCCGTGCCGACGGCCACAGCGGTCGCGCCGGCCATGAGGAACTCGATGGCGTCGGCGGCAGATTGAATGCCGCCCATGCCGATGATCGGGATGCTCACCGCCTTCGCCGCCTCCCAGACCAGCTTGAGGGCGATGGGCTTGATGCACGGACCGGTCAGGCCGCCCGTGACGTTGGCCAGGCTGGGCCGGCGCGTCTGGATGTCGATCGCCATAGCCGGGAAGCTGTTCATGATGGACAACGCGTCGCTGCCGGCCGCTTCCGCCGCTTTGGCGTAGGGCGCGATGCTGACTACGTTGGGACTCAGCTTGGTGATCAAGGGAAGTTTCGTCGCCTTCCGGCAGGCGGCCACCACCCGGCTGAGCAGGTTCAAATCCGTTCCGAACTGGGCGCCGCCGGCCTTGAGGTTGGGGCAGGAGACGTTCAATTCCAGAGCCCCGACACCGCCGAGGGCATCAAAGCGCCGCGCCACTTCTGCATATTCCTGGACCGTTGTGCCCCAGATATTGATGAACGTGGGCACCTTGAACTCTTTGAGGAAGGGCCAGTAGTTCCGGATGAAACCGTCCACGCCCGGTCCCTGGAGGCCGATGGCGTTGATCAGGCCGCTGGTGACTTCGACCGTGCGCGGGGTCGGGTTGCCGCGGACGGGTTCGAGCCGAAGGCCTTTGACGGCGAGCGCGCCAAGCTGGTTGAGATCAACGAGCTGTGAGTACTCGATGCCGTAGCCGAAGGTGCCCGAGGCTACCGTCACCGGGTTCTGCAAGGTCAGCCTGCCGATCTTGACGGACAAGTTCATGCGGCTGCATCCCAGGCGATTTGTTGGGAATCAAAGACCGGGCCTTCGGTGCAGGCGCGCTGGTATTCCCAGCTCTTGCCGGCCTTGATCGGGACCACGCAGGTCAGGCAAACGCCGATGCCGCAACCCATGTGTTCGTCGAGCGAGAGTTCCGCCGGCAGGTTGAACCTGGCCGCGAGCTGGCTGACGGCCTTCAACATCGGGGTGGGGCCGCAGGCGAAGAGTTTGCGGCCCGGCGCGCGCCGCTTCAGCTCGGTCAGCAGTGCTTGAGTCACGAGGCCCTTTTCGCCGTGGCTGCCGTCCTCAGTCGTCGCGCGCACCTCCCAGCCGAGCGCGCGAAATTCCTCTTCGCATAGAATGTCCGCGCGCCGCCGTCCGCCGACGAACACGACGCCCTTTTGCGGCGAGCGTTGGGCGAGCAGGTAGAGCGCGGCCATGCCGTAGCCGCCGGCGACCAGGACCGGAGTCTCGCCGGCCAGCCGCGGCACGGTGAATCCGTGGCCGAGCGGGCCGATCAGGCTGAGTTCCTCGCCGGCGTTCATGCGCGCGAGCACTTCGGTGCCCCGGCCAATGATTTTGTAAAGGATGGATAGGGTGCCGCCGGAAACCTGGAAGATGCTGAACGGGCGCCGCAGCAAGGCCTCCCTCACCGGCAGAATACGGACGTGGGCAAACTGCCCCGGCTGCACCAGAGGGGCAATCTCGGGCGCGCGCACGACTAGCCGGAAGTAAAGATCGGTGTCACGCTCGTTGGAGATAATCTGGACCGTTTGCTCGACCATCGCTGCCGAGCATGGGCGGGGCTATGGCAGGTGTCAACGTTGGGATGCGGCCTCGCCACCTGACGGGCGCATCCGGACACTGCCCCCGGACCGCGAGCCGTCCCTGGCTCGCAACGGCCACCAATGCGAAACGGCGATCGAACCTCTGGCCCGCTCCCTGCACAGTCGAACGCGCTGCGAGCCGGGGACGGCTCGCGGTCCGTGACCGTGGGGGCGTTCTCGCTCCTTGGGGGCAGTGCTCGGATGCGCCCGCACCTGACAAGCTGGCGGAGGCAGGGCGCGGCTGTCCTCAGCGCGCCGGCGGCTGCTCCAAACCGCCGGACGGCGCGCGAGGCGGTTCGCTGAGAGGCTCCCCGTTGCGTTGGGCCGCGGCCCGGGCGAGCAGGGTGCGGTAGGTCGCCATCGCCAGCAACGGCCAACTGTTCCGGTACATGTCGTATTTGAGGTAGAAGACTTTCGGGAATCCCGTGCCGGTGGTCTCGTGCTCCGTCCAGGAACCGTCTGGATTTTGCGTGCGGATGAGATACTCGATTCCGCGCCGGAGACTGGGGCGATTGGGATCGTCGAACGCGCAGAGGCCCATGACGGCCCAGGCGGTTTGAGAGGCGGTGCTGGGTCCCTGGCCTTTGAAGACGGGGTCGTCGTAAGTATTGCAGCGCTCGCCCCAGCCGCCGTCGTCGCGCTGCACGCTTTCCAGCCAGTCCCGTGCTCTGGTCAGCCACGGCTCGTTCATGTCGAGATGGAGGGCGCGCAGGCCGCGCAAGACCTGCCAGGTGCCGTAGATATAATTCACGCCCCAGCGGCCATACCAAGAGCCGTCTTCCTCCTGATGCTCGCGGACAAAGCGCAGCGCCTTCTGCACCTGCGGGTGCTCGAGGCTCCAGCCTTCGTAGCCGAGCAATTCCAAAATGCGGGCCGTGATGTCGGCGCACTCCGGATCCAGCATGGCGTTGTGGTCGGCAAACGGCACCTTCTCCAGCACGCCTTTGGTGCAGTCCTTGTCAAACGAGGCCCAGCCGCCGTCTTTGCATTGGAAGGTGAGCATCCATTTCAAGCCGCGCTGGAAGCATTCGTCGCGCCTCTGCCGGTCGTCGGTGGGGACCTTGCGCAAGGCCAGGAGCACCATCGCGGTGTCGTCCACATCCGGGTTCCATTTGTTCTCGAACTCGAATACCCAGCCGCTCGGCTCGACTTTGGCGGGGTTCTTGTATTGCCAGTCGCCCCGGAAGCGGACCTCCCGGGCCAGGAGCCATTCGGTGGCGCGCTTGAGCGCCGGGTGATCGGCCGGCACGCCCGATTCATGCAGGCAGACGTTGACGATGGCGGTGTCCCACACCGGCGAGCAGCAGGGCTCGAGGTGGACGCTCTGCTCGGTCTCATGTTCCAGCTTCTTCAACTCGCGCTCCGCCCGCGCCACCAGCGGGTGGTCGTCCGGGTACCCCAGCGCCTTAAGGGCGATGAGCGAATTGAGTATCCCCGGGAAAATGGCGGCCAGTCCGTCCGACCCCTCAAAACGCTCCAGCATCCACTGCTCGGCCTTTCGCAGCGCCCGTTTGCGGAAGGGATGTATGTTGTTCTGGGCGAACCATTCGGCGAATTTGTGCACGCGGTCGAGCCAGAGAAAGAAATTGCGCCAGGTGAGCCGCTCCGGGTCGGGCGCCAGCGCCAGGTCGCGTTCATGGATGCCCTCCGGGAAAAGCTCGTTGAGGTTGATGTTCTTCTTGAGCAGCCGGGTCGGCTTGAAATGGTTGATGATGGCCAGGGGCACGAGCATTGACCGGCTCCACGAACTCATCTCGTTGAAGTTCACGTAGAACCATTTGCCGATGAGGATGACCTCGCAGGGAATGGTTGGCACATACTCCCAGGGGAACAAGCCCAGCAGCGCGAGATAGAGCTTGGAGAAGGTATTCATGCGCGGCACGCCGCCGAGGTTCAAGGCCACTTCGCGCGCGCGCAACATGCGGGGATCGGTGACCGGCACACCGGCCAGCTTCAGCGCCAGGTAGGCCTTGATGGTGGCGTTAACCTCCGCCGGGCCGCCGTAATAGATGTTCCAGCCGCCGTCGGGCAACTGCATCGAGAAAATGTGATTCACCGCCTTGCGCTGCCATTGAGCATCGACTTTGCCGTCCCAATGGCGGTAAGCGATCATGTCCGCCACGATGGTCGCATCCACTATCAGCTCGCCGATCCAGTAGCCCTCGGGCTTTTGCTGGCTGAGCAAATACTGCTGCGACCGCTCAATCGCGGCTGCCAACTCCATCTGAGGCTGGAACCCGAAGTCCCGTTGACGCGGGCTTTCCTCGATACTGCGCTCTCGGAACAACGCTACATCCACACCCACACTCTGCGAACTGGCGGCCAGAATGTAAAGGGATTATTTACCGCCGACGGCAGCCACAGTTTGAATCCGCCCCGGCCTCCGCGCTTGCCTCGGCGCCGCTCCCGCAGCAGACAGCGGCACAGACAACGGCAACAGACAACGGCACGCTTGACAGCATCCACCCTGCTCCATAAAGTCGGGAAGAATGATAATGACACCAGGAATGTTTTCCCAGTTTGTTCGCCAATCTCCAATGAAACTGCCTATCGGTCTCCTTGCGAGAGTTCCTTTGAAGGGATTGGCTTTTGTCTTGGCATTTTTCTCCTTCGCCCCCGTGCCGGCTCGCGCCTGCACCATTTTCGTGCTGACCGATACGAACCGGGCGCTGTTCTGTAATAACGAGGATTGGTCGAACCCAAAGACGAGAATATGGTTCCTGCCTGCCGGTGAGGGGTATTATGGCGCTGTTTATGTTGGCTTTGATAATGGTTGGGCCCAAGGGGGGCTGAACACAGAGGGCCTCGCCTACGATTGGGTGGCAGGATACAAGGAACAATGGGAGCCGGATGCCCATTTGCCGAGCGTTCGGGGAAATCCGAGCCAGCGAATGCTCGAAACTTGCGCCACCATCGCCGACGCCATCGCTTTCTATCGGAATCACCGCGAGGTGAGTTTCTCGTCTTGCAAAATATTAGTGGCGGACAGGACGGGAGCTTCTGTCATAATCGGTGCGAAGGATGGCAAGTTGCAAGTGGAGAAAGAAAACCAATGTCGGGGGTTTGGTTACGGAAGGCGAACGCTCGACAGAATGCTCGCGGAAGCCCCCAAACCCACGGTGACCAATGGCTTCGAAATATTGCGCGACTGCAGGCAAAGGGGCCAATACGCCACCAAGTATTCCAATATCTACGATTTGAAGTCCGGCGACATTTTCCTGTACCCGTTTCCAGACCGGGACGACGAGGTGAAATTCAACCTGGCGGTCGAACTCAAAAAAGGAGCCCATTACTACGACATGCCTCAAATCCACGAACAACTGACTCAAGACCCCCGGCCCTTGCTGCCCAATATGAAGCGTTTTCCCGTGGACGAGTTCAAACCGATCCCTGACAAGGAACCCGAAGTCACTGCCCATATCCGCGCCATGTTACAGGATGTCTTGGCTGGCACTCAGCGGGCCGATGACTTCACCGCTGAAATGTGGAAGGAGATTTCGCCCAAGCAGAAGGAAATTCAGGCTGATGTAAAAAGTCTCGGTGACTTCGTCTCGTTGACGCTGGTGGATCGCAGGGATGTGGATGGACAGCACAGCTACCGCTACCGAATGGAGTTCAAGAATGGCACAGTGCTTCAGCACTTTGTCTTCGATAAACAGAACAAATTGGCATCCAGTCAGTCGGAAGCCATGGAATGAAAACCCGGCGCGAATGTCCGCGCTCATTGAGTCGCATGAGGTGGCCTTCACGCGGGCATATCAGTTTGACTTCAACGGTGTCGCGCAGTTCTTGCCCCGGCGCCAACTCAAAATCGGCAGCGGCAACCGCAATTGCAGGTCCACTTTGATAAGCCTGCCTGCTGCCACAGGCGTTTCGGCCCAATGGCTATCGGGCCTCCGTCTTCATCTTGGCTGTCTCTGCATTCATTCTTCCTTCTGCCTTCCACCAGCGAGCACCTCCTCCAGCGGCTTGCCCTCGACATTGGGTATGGTGAGGCCAAGGAGGGTGGCGATGGTGGGCGCGACGGAGAGGCTGGAGATTTCACCGAGTTTCACCCCCGGCTTGATCCCGGCGCCCCAGGCGACAAAGATGGCGTGCAAGTGCGGCAGCGCCGGGTTGTGCCCGTGACTGCCCTTGCGCTCCGGCTTTTCGTTGAACGGCAGGTCTCCGGCGGCGGTGTCGCCGAAGGTGAACCCTTCCTCCGCGAACAGGATCATGTCGGGTGCGTGGGGGTCTTGTTTGGGGTCCGCAACGCCGTAGGCGGCGAGTTGATCGGGGCCGATGATGTCGGCCACGCCAGTCAATCCTTGAACCGCCTGGCGCACCTTCCCGACGACCTCGGCCTGGCGCGTCTCGTCGGTGATATACACCATCAACGAACCGCCTTGGGTTATGGTCCGGACCGCTCCGCCGGACACCTTGCCGCCCCTGACCGAGACCAGCCCGGCTTTCCGCAAGACCACATTGGGCAGGATCACCCGCTTGATCGGCGAGAAGCCGTGGTCGGATACGACGAACAAAGTCGCCCGACCCGGAAAATCACGTTTGAGTTCCTCCCACACGGCACGGACTTGCCCATCGGCCTTTTTGATCGCCGCGTAAGCCTCGGGTGAGCGCGGTCCGCTCAGGTGCTGGGTGTGATCCACGTCCACCAGATGCAACAGGGCGAGCTGGGGGCGGTGCTGCCGCAGGATGAGGTTGAAAACGGGCGTGCAGATGTCGTCCCGGGGCGCGGTGTGGCCATGCTTGCCGAGGATTGGAATCCCGGCCCCATTCGCCTCCGCCAGCAGGGACGGTGTGGTGTATCGCTGAGCCAACTTGGCGGTTCCCACGTCCGGAATGGTCCAGTCCAGCGTGGGTGCGTTGCGGGTGGCCGGCCAGCGGACCGCGGCGGTCTTGAAGCCAGCGGCTTTGGCCAAGTCGTAGATGGTCGGCACCTTCACAATCGCCTCCTTGTCGAATACCGGGTCGGAGATAAGCACGACACGCTGGCCGGTGGCGCGGTCGAGATAGTTGTTCCCGACCACCCCGTGCCGGGCGGGAGTGACGCCGGTCACCAGAGTGGTGTGATTTGGCCAGGTCACCGTCGGCGTGACCGATTTCATCATGCTGGCGTGAGCCCCAGCCGCCGCCAATGCCCGAATGGTTGGCATCTCTGCTTTTGGGTCGTCGAAGTAAAACGCCGCCAAACCGTCCACGCTGATCATGACGACAATGCAATTGGTGTCCGTTCCCACCAGCCCTGCCTCGGCCCCGCGCGCCCCGCCACCCCAAGCGGCCACCACGGCGAGAACCACGCCGGCGCAACCCGCCCAACCCCGTAGGCTGCGGAATCCCCACTCCGCCAACCTGCCAAACTGCTTTTTTCGCGTCATAATCTGCTCATCTAAAGAAGAACGCCCACAGGGGACTTCCACCCCACAGACTCTGAGTCATGTCCGGCATACCACAAAAGGGGCCGGGGTTTTCGACGGGGCCCCGGTGAATTATGCTCGGTTATCAAAGCAACCCGTCTGCGCACCCGGTCGCCCCTATGGTCCGTAAATCTGGTAGAACCGGGCGGAACCACTGGTCGTGGTGACGGCCTGGAAATTGCCCGGCGGACTGAGCGCAGTAATCTTCGCGTTCCCGACCACCGTAAACGGCGCGGTCACAGAACCGGAGCTGTAGAGTGAAAAGTCGGAGGCTGAAGCGCTGGCCGGCCCGGTGAAGAGGATGGTAACGGGTGCGCCGCTCATTGTGATGCTGGTGATGCTTGGCGCCGGAATCAGAGTCGCTGGCCCGGAAACCTGGTAGAACCGGGCTGAACCACTGGTCGTGGTGACGGCCTGGAAATTGCCTGGCGGACTGAGCGCAGTAATCTTCGCGTTCCCGACCACCGTAAACGGCGCGGTCACAGAACTGGAACTGTAAAGTGCAAAGGCCGAGGCTGAAGCGCTGGCCGGCCCGGTGAAGAGGATGGTAACGGGGGGGCCGCCCACCGTGATGCTGGTGATGCTTGGCGCCAGAATCAGAGTCACTTGCACTTGCCCAACGGCGACGGTAGTGTTCGTGTTCGGTCCCGGCGGCGACCAGACGCGCCACACATTGCGCGTGGTCGAGGCAGCATAAAGATTGCCCACATTGTCCCAGGCCGCGCAGGTATATGCCTGGCCCCAATCGAGATTGGTCAGCGTCTGGATGACGGTGCCGCTGCCGTTGGTGACAACTATAACGGAGCCATTGGTGGCGTTGAGCAAACGAATGCCTGGGGTAGCATCGTTGCCACCTGAACAAGGGCACGCCACAATCGTTGGATTTACCCGGGAGTTGATGACCACATCCTCAAGGCCTTCGAACGTGGGATCGCCGGCTCCAACGGTGTCAACACCCGTTCCATAACCCCACTCCACTTCTCCAGGAAGTGCGCCCGTTGCGTAGCTAAAGCCGCCGCCTTCAGGAGGCAAAACGCCCTTGTTCCAATTGGTGAAGACCATAGCTATATAGACCGCATTGCCAGAGGTGTCACCGGTCTGATCTTCACCAACGAAGATGTCAAGCTTGTTATCAACCATGCATCCACCCGAAGTGGCGAGGGCAATGTCGCCGCCTGTGCCTGCGTACACGACCTTCGTCCCTACGGTGTCAACCGGGTCAGCCGCGCCGTTCCTTAAATGGTACATCCAAATCCCCCAATTGGGAGAATCCTGGTCACACAGCCAGATCGCCGCGTTGGTGGTGGTGGTGCCTGAAACATCAAACTCTTGAAAGCCGACGAAGAGATCGCCAATCTCCGGGTTGCCGCTATAATTATTGGGGCCGTCCAGAGCCCCGGCGTAGGAGCCTTCGTCAATCACGACTTGGTTGGTTGTGGCCAGCATATCGCAAGCAATGATCGCGCCATAATAGCTGTTATCAACCCAGTAAATCCGGTCATCGTCCCCAATTCTAATCTTCATGGGGTCGAAACCGGAGTTGGGCATTTGTCCTGCGGTTGGACCATTGCCCCCATCGTCGTTCGTATAACCCGCATAGCCAAACCAGCCTTCGTCAGCCTGGCTCCCGTCGGCGTTCATTTTGTAGAAACCGACGTTCGTTGCGCCGGCAGGGATGCCGGGATATGACGCTGTTGTAGTTGTGTTGCCTATTATGACGCGTCCGTAGTACGGGCTGTTGGTGTTTTTATCAACATCGATGCCCAGCGCGGAATTAGCCGGCATGCCGGGATTTGTATCAATGCTCGTCTGGGTCCAGTTCGTGAAGCCAATGGCCGCCGGCGTGATGGCAACGGAATAAATCCCGGCGGGCACTTGTGCGTCGAGGCTGTTGGTGCCGCCCCAAACGACGCTGTTCAGGCCCCTGAGCGCTCCCGCCGTGCCGGAGGGGATGCCGATGGTGTTTACCACCGTGGCGCCGGAGAGGATCTGGATGGTGGTGCCCAGCGTGGCGGGTTCGTTGAGGATGTAACTGATCGTCACGGGGGCGCCTTGAGCGTTGGTGGCGCCGGTCAAGGAACCGTTGAGTTTGATGTTGGTGGCATAAACATTGGCGCGCGCCGAGGGCGCGGCCCACACGAACGCCAGGGCGGACGCGGCGGTCAACAGACACAATTTCAACCGGGTGTTTTTCATAAGTCAAACCGGAGTTTTAACGGTTTAGGCTGATGGGTTTGATCGCTGGCGGTTCAGGGGCAGGGGGTCGAAGGTCGAGGAACCGGACCGCCTCGGCGGGTAAAATCCGGCGGCCTGAGCGGCGGTATTATCGGGGCGGGGAGGCCGGACTGGCCGCAGCCGGGTGGCGTGGTGTTTGAGCACCGCGTCGGCGCGGGAGGTGACGTGCAGTTTCCAGTAAATGCTGTGCACATATTCGCGGACGGTATTAAAGCTGATGCCCAGGTGCTCTGCAATCTCTTTGCAGCGGAATCCTTCGGCCAGGAACGCGAGGACTGGGGTGCGCTTTATCACCACTTCGAGCCGGCCAACCATTTCAGCATTTGATTGTGAGAGATTACACAAAATGCCCGCCTGTTTGCCAGAAGAAAATCAGCCACCGGGAGCATTTCGGCACACTTGCCGTCCAACAGAGCATGAAGACAAGAAGTTCGATTATGAACGCTGATTGTCACATTTCCAGGACCCCTTCACGAATCCGGCGGGCTTCCACGAATACGAATTGCGCGTGGATTCCTTGAATCCTTTGCCGGTTGGTGGCACAAAAGGGGCATGGACGAGGAACAACTGGTCCAGGGGCTCCGAAGCCAAGACCCTCGGGCCGTGCAGGAATTGGTGGTCTCCCATGGGGACCGCTTGTTCCGCTCCGCTTGTCTGCTCTGCGGGGACCAAGCCGAGGCGCAGGACCTCGTGCAGGAGACACTGCTCCAAGCCGTTCGCTCCGCCCACCGGTTCCGGGGCCGTTCCAGCGTCTATACGTGGCTGCACGGCATCCTGCTCAACCTGACGCGCCACTACCATCGGGACCGGAAGCGGCTGGTCTATGATGAGGAATTGGCCCGGCAGGAACCTGCTCCCCCGGAGGAAAGCCCGAGCCGGTTGGATGTCGAACTGACCAGCGGTGCGCTGGCGGAGGCGCTGGCCCGTCTTTCCGGCTCGCATCGGGAGGTCCTCGTCCTGCGCTTTTACGAGGACATGAAGATTCATGAGATCGCGGCCCACCTGGGGATTTCCAACGGCACCGTCAAGTCGAGGCTGCACTATGCCATCGCCGAGATGCAGCGACAGTTGCCCGGCGAATTGAACCTTTTCGGCCCCCGCGGCACAGAGGAGTAAGCAAAGCAATGAACTGCCGCCGTTTCCAGCATCGGCTCTATGAATACCTGGACGGGACTCTCTCCCGGGGGGCGCAGGCTGCCGCGGAGAGACATCTATCCGGGTGCGCGGCCTGCCGGCAGGCGCTGCAGGCGGAGCGGCAGATAGCGCAGTCCCTGTCCGACCAGTTCCGGCGAACGACGGACTCGTTGCAACTCCCGCCGGAAGTCCAGCGCCGGGTTCTCGCGGCGCTCGCCGAGCAAAGCCGTGCGCCGAGTGAGGAGAAAGGCAGTGTTTTCGCCTGGGGCCGGTTGGCCTGGCCGCTGGGCTTGGCGGCTTCGATGTCGCTGCTGCTGGCCGGCGTCTTCTTTTTCGCGCGGGGTCCCAAGTGGCAAACGGCTCCTGCCCAGCCGCACCTCGCCGAAGGCGAGGTTTCGATCCAGTTTTCGTATGTAGTGCCGATCTACACATTTCGCCGGGAAGGCGGATATGTGATTGACGCCCTGACCTACCAAACCAACGTAGTAAACGAGAGGCTTCCGGCCCAGTTGGCCCGCCTCGAATAACCAAGAAAGGCAATTGCCGTTATGAAAATGCACCGTATCCAGCACATTACAGATGCCATCGTCCCGGCCCTCTTGACCCTGTGGCTCGCGCTGCCGGCCCCGGCCGCGACCAACAACGCATATAGTTTATACAGATTTGGTGACCCAGTCAAGTGGCTCGCGTTGCCGGCCCCGGCCGCGACCAACAACGCGGCCACGGACTTCCCTTCCGTGGTCCCGTTCGAACTGGGCGAGGGGGAATTCCTCCCTGGCGACAGCATCACTATCCAGCGCTTGACGGGCACCAGCCCAACCATTCGCACCGGGGAAACCTATTGTGTCGAAGGCACCTACACGCTGGCGTCGAAAGAAAAGGCCGACCTGGCGTTCTTCGCAACGACGGAGAGCAAGGGACACACGCCGACACCCACGCCGACCGATCCCAGCCAGATTATGCGCATCGAAAAAGGCACCGGCACATTCCGTTTAGTGAAGACCATGCGGGAGGAAGGGTACCCGCATCTCAGCTTCTACCCGGTGCCGGGCAGCTCCTGGTTTGGGGGAGGAATCTATTTCGGCCAGGGCCAATGGGTGAACCGCGACAAGGGATGGACCCACCTCGATACCCACGCCCGCGCCCAGGATTACTCGGGGACCGGAAACCCGACGGGTGGGCCGGTGTCTTTGAGCGGGCCGAATCAAGCCCTGCTCGAATTCCTGGGAGACCCCGTCGAACCGCCCGCCGACATGAACGCCGCCTACAGCAAAGACGGTCTGATCAAAGCGGTCCAGACTGCCGCCTACAATGCCGGCATCTCCATCCAGAGGGTCGAGATCGATGATTCAGAATTCCCTTTCCTCGTGGGCGTGATCTGCAAGGAAGGCGACTACTCGAAACTGACCGCCCAGCTCAGGAAGCTTGATGGCTATGAATACAACGGCAGCATAAGCAGCTCCACGCATAGTGCGATGAACCTGGTGCCCCACCGCGCCTTTCCGCGGGCGGTCACCCAGCGCATCGACCATCGCACTGGACTCAGAGAGCAGGTCCTGTATGACAAGATCATCCGGCTGGAATGAAGGCGGGAGGCGCTCGGGAGCGGCGGTTTCGGGTCAGGGAACCGAGGTTCCCCTCCGAGGCGCTGGTCCGTGGAGGGGAAGGCCCCCGCTGCCCAGCAAGGTTCCAACACGCTGAGGCACCGAACTGAATGAGAGATTTTTACGTATGCCTAACAAATCGCTCCAAGCAACGCGGGATGGTCGGTCCAGTTCCGCTTCGCGGTTGACGCTGGTTGGTCCCGCGTGCCTGAGCTCTGGACGTTAGGCGACTACGTATCATGCGCAAACTCACATTGATCATTTTTGGTTTAGTGCTCGCAGCGGCTGTCATTTTGCCGTGGTGGGCAGCATACCAGAGTGACCAAGGTGTGCGTTACAGTTACGG
>Ga0181518_10000299_pt1 | contig 58122 bp, 50 predicted proteins | sample PEATcosm2014_Bin_28_FD_119751 | JGI IMG/M metagenome (GOLD analysis project Ga0181518, IMG submission 119751) | Peatland microbial communities from MTU Mesocosm Facility, Houghton, MI, USA - PEATcosm2014_Bin01_60_metaG | ecosystem: Environmental > Terrestrial > Soil > Wetlands > Peat | place...
CCGCAGATCGCGGGGCACTCCGCCGGCGGGGACGGCCAGGCCGGCGAAGGCGAGGGGCGGGGCGACGCGGAGCAGCTGTTCAGGCGGGTGTTTCCGATGGACGTGCGCCCGCAGGCGCACGACATCATCAGGACGTGGCTGTTCTCGACGGTCCTGCGCTCGCAGCTGGACGAGGACGAGCTGCCGTGGGCGAACGCGGCGATCTCAGGCTGGGTGCTCGACCCGGACCGCAAGAAGATGTCGAAGTCCAAGGGCAACGTGGTCACGCCGATGCACCTGCTGGAAGAGCACGGCGCGGACGCGGCGCGCTATTGGGCGGCCAGCGGGCGCCCGGGTACGGACACGGCGTTCGACCCGCAGCAGATGAAGGTCGGCAGGCGCCTGGCGGTGAAGCTGCTGAACGCGTCGAAGTTCGCGCTCGCCGAGCTGCCGGAGCCCGGCTCGGCGCTGACGCACCCGCTGGACCGCGCGCTGATCGCGCGGCTGGCGGCGGTTGTCGCGGAGGCGACGAGCAGCTTCGAGGACTACGACTACGCGCGCGCGCTGGAGCGCGCGGAGAGCTTCTTCTGGTGGTACTGCGACTACTACCTGGAGCTCGTCAAGGGTCGTCGCTACGACGCGGAGCCGGCGGTGAGCGCGTCGGTGAGCCTCGCGCTGCGGCTCTCGCTGTCGGTCTTCCAACGGCTGTTCGCGCCGTTCCTGCCGTTCGTGTGCGAGGAGGTGTGGTCGTGGTGGCAGGAGGGCTCCGTGCACCGCGCGGCGTGGCCGGACGCCGACGAGCTCGTCGCGGCCGGGGCCGGGGGCACCGGCGCGCCGGCGCCGGGCGGCGCCGAGAACGGCGCCGAGAACGGCCACGCGCGCGAGGACGTCGCGCTGGAGGTGACGGCGGACGTGCTGCGCGAGGTGCGCAAGGCGAAGTCGCAGGCGAAGCGGCCGATGCGCGCGCCGGTCAGCCGGGTGGTGGTGCGCGACACGGCTGAGCGCCTGGCGGCGCTGGCGCTGGGCGAGGACGACCTGCTGCAAGCGGGGTCGATCGAGCTGCTGGAGCCGATCGAGGACGGCGAGTTCGCGGTCGAGGTGGTGCTGGCGGAGGAGCCTGCGGACTCGAAGGAGCCCGTGGACTGAGGGCAGCGCGGCGAAGGGCGGCGAAGGGAGCAGCGCGATGGGCGAAGGGGGCGGCGCAGAGCTTCGGTCGGTGCTGGTCCTCGGTGAATCGGGCGGGCTCGGCGAGGCGCTCGCGCGCCGGCTCGAGCAGGGCGGCACGCTCGTCGAGCGCGCGATGTCGCTGAGCGACAGCGAGGTCTCGGCGAGCCTGACGGAGCGTCGCTGGTGCGCGGTGGCGGTGGTGACGCGCGACGACGTGCTGGCGCTGCGCCTGACGCTTCTCAGCGCGCACCTGCGACCCGATCTGCCGCTGTGGGTGACGATGTTCGACCGCACGATCGCGCGCGAGCTGCATCACGTGGTGCCTGCGGTGCAGGTGCTCTCGCCGGCGGAGCTCGTGGCGGCCGACCTGGCCGAGCAGTGCGTCGCGGCGGCCGGCCGGGAGGCGGCGGGCGGGCACAGCGGCGTCAGGCTCGTCGACGACGCCCTGCGCCTGCTCGTGCGCGCCGGCGCCGGGCTGCTGCTGGCGCTGCTGGTCGAGGGCGTGATCGGGACGATCGCGCTGCACGAGAGCCTGATCGACGCGCTGTACTTCAGCACGCGATCGGTGGCCACCGTGGCGGGACCGCCGGGCGCGGCGGCGGCTCCCGCCTGGTACAAGGTCGTCTCCGTGCTGGACACGCTGGCGGCGCTGGCGCTCGTCGCGGTCTTCACCGCCGCGCTCGTGCGCCGTCTCAGCCGCAGGCGGCTGACGACGCTGTTCGGTCCGCGCGCTGCGCCCGCCCGGGGCCACGTGCTGCTCGTCGGCTTCGGCCAGGTCGGCTTTCGCCTGGCGCAGGAGTTGCGTCGACGGGGCGTCGCGGTCCTGGGTGTGGAGCGCGACGCCGACGCGCCGTGCGTGCGGCTCGCGCGCGGCGCGGGCATCCCGGTGGCGATCGGGCGCGGCGACGATCGCGAGACGCTCGAACGTCTGGGCATTCGCCGCTGCGCGGTCGTCGCCGCGGTCACCTCAGACGACCTGGTCAACGTGGAGGTCGGGCTTGCCGCGAGCGATCTCGCGCCGCGCGTGCCGCTCGTGCTGCGCCTGGGCGACGGCGAGGTCGCGGCAGAGACCGACTCGCTGCTGCACCTCGGCAGGATCTGCGACGCGCACAAGATCGCCGCGGATACGCTCGTGCGGGGGCTCGGCGGGGCTGCGCCCTGAACGGCTTGGAGCTCAGGCGGGATCGAGCAGATGCAGATTGCGCTCTCGGATGCTCTCGGGTGCAGCGAGCGCGTTCGTCTCGCGCATGAGCGCCAATACGCGATCGTGCCCGGTCCAGGTCATGAGCGAGGCCCAGCGCTGGGCGCGGTCGATCATGCGCCACAGCGGCGTCGGGTTGTCGTTCAGGCTGAGTGCTCGCAGCGCGCTCAGGTACTCGTCGCGGTAGGACATCGGCACCATCACGCGACACAGGCCGGCGACGCTCAGCTCGGCGTTCATGAGGGCGCGGGCGACCCGGCCGTTTCCGTCCGTGAACGGATGCACCTCGGCGACGAGGAACATCGCGTAGACCGCTCTGGGTAGCCCGATGGGGAGTGTCTGGTAGGCGGTGAAGCCTTCGCGGAGCGTGCCCCTGACCAGCTCCGGGTGGACGAACTGCGTCATCCCGGCCCTGTTCGCGGCGTCCTTGTAGCGACCGGGTGCGATCTCGGGACGCCCTCGCATGATGCGCGTGTGCACCTCCCGCAGATAACCCTCTAGCGAGTCGGCATCGGTTGGCGGCTGGGCGCGCAGGACGGGATCGGTGATCGCATCGAACGTGCCCTGGATGTCGTGTGCGTCTGCGGGACGCTGTGCAGGCACGCGACCCTCGAAGACGATCTCCTCCGCCTCCTCGACCTCGAACTCGGTTCCCTCGATCCAGTTTGAGAAGTAGGCCTCGAAGAACGCAAACAGGCGCTCGGGATCATCCGGCGCGGCTCGCTGGGCGAAGTCCTGCTTGGCGAGCTCCGCGCGAAGCAGCTCGAAGCGATGCAGGCGCTCGGTGTCGTAGGCCACGCCTGCACGGCGCGCCTTCGCCGCCGGGGTGCGCAGGTCGGCCTCGTGGGTCCCGAGCAACGCTCCCACGAGCTCATCGAGATCGGTGAGCTGCCGCTCGGCGCCGAGAGCCGGCGCGATCGCGCGGGCGTCGTCGCGCAGCTCGTTCAGGGCCTGTGCGCCGCGAACACGCGCCATCCGATCGAGATGCTCCTCGAGCTCCTCGCGGCGCAATGTGCGGGAGACCCCTGAGCGAGCCCGGGAGGGACGGAGGTTGTCGAGCACCATCCGAGCCGGGCCGGACATGCGCAAAGCGATGAACTCGGTGTCGCCTCGCACGGGCCCGGGCCCGGTCCGGGGGCGTAGCGTGAGCCCGGGAAACGTGACCGGCCGCGGGTTGACCGGGCGTGGGCCGACATCCAGAAACAGCGAGCCGTCGTCGGCGGGTCCGGCGAGCACGGCACTGCGATCGACGATTACCGCGCTCGGGAAGTAGAGCGCGGCGACGTCGTACCAGCGTCGGCGCACGAGCCGCGCGGCGGGCTCGTCCAGATTGCTCGTGTACAGGCCGCGGGCGAGCCGGCGAAGCTCTCCCCGTTTGGCTGCGCGGCTGGCCCATCTGCTGTCCTGCGGGCGGAATATCTCGGGCAAGTTGTGCGAGTTAGAGGAGTCCATCAGGAGCCGGATTGCGAAGAATTGCTGTTTAACGCTAGCGTAAGGTGGAATATCTTGTAGTTAGTGGGTGGGCGAGGCTCGGGCACCCAGCCTCGGATAGGGTCCCCATCTGTGACGAGAACCCTCATATCGGACCTCCCCGGCCAGATCGACAAGCGCGTGACGGTCCGCGGCTGGGTGCAGGCGATCCGCGACCAGAAGAGCGTGCAGTTCGTGATCGTGCGCGACGAAACGGGCATGGCGCAGGTGGTGCTGCCGAAGGGCGAGCCGCCGAGCGAGCTGAACGAGCGGGTGTCGGCGCTGACGGCGGAGTCGGCGGTGACGATCACGGGCACGGTGGCGGCGGACGAGCGCGTGAAACTGGGCGGGCTGGAGCTGAAGCTCGAGGAGCTGGCGCTGGACTCGCCGGCGGAGCCGGAGGTGCCGATCGCGCCGGACTCGGCGCTGGACAAGCGCATCGACTGGCGCTACCTGGACCTGCGCCGCCCGGACAGGCGCCTGATCTTCGAGGTGCAGACGACCGCGGAGCAGGCGATGCGCGACTACTGGCGCAAGCAGGGCTTCATCGAGCTGCACAGCCCGAAGCTGATGGGCTCGGCGAGCGAGTCCGGCGCGGAGCTGTTCAAGGTCGAGTACTTCGACCGCGTCGCGTATCTGGCGCAGTCGCCGCAGTTCTACAAGCAGATGGCGATGGCGGCGGGCTTCGGCAAGGTGTTCGAGGTCGGCCCGGTGTTCCGCGCGAACCCGTCGTTCACCTCGCGTCACGACACGGAGTTCACGAGCGTGGACGTGGAGATCGCGTGGATCGACTCGCATGAGGACGTGATGGCGTTCGAGGAGCGCTGGCTGGCGCACGTGCTGGCGGCGGTCAAGGAGACGCACGGCGCGCGGATCGAAGCGACGTTCGAGACGGAGCTGATCGTCCCGACGGTGCCGTTCCCGCGCGTGACGCTCGAGCACGCTAAGGAGCTGCTGCGCGAGCGCGGCCACGACGCGCCGGGCGTGGGACACGACCTGGATCCGCCGAGCGAGCGCGCGCTGTCGGCGATCGTCAGGGAGCTGCACGGCCACGAGTTCACGTTCGTGACCGACTACCCGACGACCGTGCGGCCCTTCTACCACATGCGCCACCCCGAGGATCAGACGTTGACGAAGAGCTTCGACCTGCTGTGGCGCGGCATCGAGCTGACGACGGGCGCACAGCGCGAGCATCGCTACGAGCAGCTGCTGGCACAGGCCGAGGACAAGGGTGTGGATACCGGCCCGATCCAGTACTACCTGGACTTCTTCCGCTATGGCGCGCCGCCGCACGGCGGCTTTGGCTTCGGGCTGACGCGGCTGTTGATGCAGATGCTTGGTCAGGAGAACGTGCGCGAGGTGACGTTCCTGTATCGCGGGCCGCACCGGCTCACGCCGTAGGACGACATTTTTGGGAGACGCGTTCGCGCGTGCTCCGTACAGCCGTGCTGGCGCCGGTCACCACAGCGGGCGATGCTCGCATGCCGTGAGTGGGAGCGGGACGGGACGTCGGTAACGTACGACGCATGCCCGAATCTCCGAACTTCGAGGGACGGCGCATACTCGTGACGGGAGCCAGCCGGGGTATCGGTCGAGAGGTCGCGTGCGTGCTCGCCGAGCGGGGAGCTGTCGTGGTGGCCCTCGCCCGCGATCGCAACAGCGTGAGCGAGTGTGTCGCGGCGCTCGCTGGGAGCGGCCACGTCGCGCTTGCGATGGATGTGGGCGACGAAGGCTCATGGAGATCGGGGCCCGCGTTAGCGGCGTTGGCCAGCGTGGATGGGGTGGTGACCGCGGCTGCGGTGCTCCCGCCGGTGGGTCCGATCGGCACGTACGAGCCGGAGGACTTCTGGCAGACGATGCGCGTGAACGTGCTGGGCACGCTGCTGGCGGTGAACGCATGCCTTGACTCCCTCGAATCGGCGTGCGGCGCCGTTGTCACGTTCGCGGGCGGGGGCGCCACGTCCCCCCAGCCGCGCTACGACGCGTACGCGACGTCGAAGGCGGCGGTCGTGCGGCTGACCGAGAACCTTGGCCGCGAGCTGCTCGAGCGCGGCGTACGGGTGAACGCGGTGTCCCCGGGCTTCGTCGCCACGGACATACACGCCGCCACGCTCGAAGCGGGACCGCAGCTGGCCGGCGAGGACTACTTCGCGAGCACCAGGCGCCAGCTCGACACCGGCGCGACGCCCATCCGTCGCGCTGCGGAGCTGACGGCCTTTCTGCTGGACGACGCGGCGGTGGGGATCACCGGCCGCGTGATCAGCGCGCAGTGGGATCCGTGGCGCGAGCAGGCGTTCCGGCAGCGGCTCCGCGAGGAGCCTGATCTGGCGACGCTCCGCAGGATTGACGATCACTTCTTCGTGCCTGCTCCGCGGGTGGGATAGGGCGAGCGCCCGTCTCCGCCTCGGGGTGAAAGACGACGTTGCGAAAGACCACGAAGTTCGTCGAGACCAGGATCGCGACCAGCGCCAGGTAGACGACCTCCACCGGAAGCCCTAGAGCTGCGGGAAGGAGCGAGGTCCCGGCGGCGGTCAGGCCGTACTGCGTTCCGGCTGCAACGAGGTAGCGGGCTGTCTGTCGATGCAGGGGGAGCGCGAAATCGCCCCGGCCGCCCCACACGAACGTGCGCTGCAGCGTGAAGTGGACCACGAGCCCACAGCAGAAGCCGATCGCAAGCGCCAGCTGGAAGCGCAGGTGCGCGAGCGTCGACAGGGCGGTCGTCGTCAGCAGGTACACAAGCGCGACTGTGGCGCCCGCCAGCGCGTAGCGCGTGCCCTGCCCGAACAGGTCCGAGCGCTCACGAACCGTGCGCACGATCCCCCGCGATCGCACGTTCTCCTGCAATCGCAAGGTCTCCGGGCGGGAGCGCAAGAACGCGTCGGTCTCCGCGAGCGCCGCCGGGGTGCCGATCTCGTAGAAGCGCTCGCTCGCCTCGAAGCCGCACAGCAGCTCCTTGCTCGCAAGCTCGCGGTAGAGCTCGGCGAGGTCGCTCGTCTCGGCGGCTGCCAGGTCGAGCGCCGCCTGCTCCAGCCCGCCGAGGCCGTAGTCGATCCAGCGCATGTCCGTGCGCGGCGCGCGCTTGTCGTAGGCGAGCACGCGCCCGTCGGCGTACAGCGCGTTCGACGCCTCCCAGCGCCCGTCGTTGCGCAGCACGCTCATCATCGCCGGGAGGCCGCTCGCCAGCCATTCTGCGGCTGCGGCGCCGTAGTCCAGGCGCAGGTACGTGTCGCCGTAGAGCACGAGGAATCGCTCGCCGAGCATCTCCCTGGCGCGACGGATCGCTCCGAGCGTGCCGTCCAGCTCGGGCCCGTCGAAGCTGTAGGCGATGCGCAGCCCGAACAGCTCGGTGCCGATCTGCTGTCTGATCGTCTCGCCCAGGTAGCCGACGCACAGGACGATCTCGTTCGCGCCGGCTGCCGCGAGCAGACGCAGCTGGTGGTGCAGGAACGGCCTTCCTGCGACCTCGAGCAATGGCTTGGGGACACGCGCGACGCGCTCGCCGAGACGCGTGCCCAGCCCGCCGGCGAGGATGCAAACCGTCGGCAGCCGGCTCGCCCTCGGCGGATCGTTCACGCCTCGTCCTCGTCGTCCCATCCGTAGCGGGACTCGAGGATGTACTTCGGGCGCTGACGGGACTCGTCGTAGATGCGCCCGACGTACTCGCCGATCACTCCGAGCGACAGGAGCTGGATGCCGCTGAAGAACGCGACCGCGACGACGACCGTCGGGTTGCCGACCGGAAAGGCGAGGCCGCCCAGCTTCAGCGCAACGTACGCGACGGCCACGAAGAACGCGACCCCCGACAGCGCCACGCCCATCAGCGAGATCAGCTGCAGCGGATAGCGGGAGAAGCCGATGACGCCGTTGAGGCCGATCAGCAGCGACCCGAAGAAGCGGTTGTACTTGCTGTTGCCCGCGGCGCGGACGTCGCGGTCGTAGAGGACGCTCGTCTGGCGAAAGCCGACCAGCGCGACGAGGCCGCGCAGGAAGCCGTGGTGCTCCTCCAGCGCGACGACGTTCTCGACGACGCGCCTGCTCAGCAGCCGGAAGTCGCCGGTGTTGGGCGGGATCTCCACTTCGGCGATGCGGGCGATCACGCGGTAGCCGAGGGCCGCGACGATCCGCTTCGGGAGCGTCTCCCCGGCGCGCGTGCGTCGCTGCGCGTACACGACGTCGTAGCCCTCGCGCCAGCGCGCGACCAGATCGGGGATCAGCTCGGGCGGATCCTGCAGGTCGCAGTCGATCACGACCACCGCGTCCCCGCTGGCCGCCTCGAGGCCGGCGATCGTCGCCATCGGCTGCCCGAACCGCCGCGAGAAGCGCAGCATCTTGATCCGGGGATCGCGCTGGCGCAGCCCGAGGATCAGCTGCTCGGTTCGATCGGACGACGGGTCGACGCTGAAGATGATCTCCCACGCCATGCCCAGGCCGTCGAGGATCTTCGTCAGGCGCTCGTACACCCGCTCGACGTTCGCCTCCTCGTTGTATGCGGGTATGACGACGCTGAGCGTGCGCCCGCCGGTGTGGTTCTCGGCGCGCGCCTCGGGAGAGACGTTCAGCGCCCGTGCGCTCTTGGCACGGCGATCCCCGCGCCGCGGCAGTGACGCCGCGCCGACGCCCGCGTCCTTCACGAGACCGGAAGGAGTCCGTTGCAGGGATTCGCTCATCGCCGCTCCTCCGGGCGTCGCAGCACGGTGAGCCCGCGGATCCCGAACGGCGCCCGCACGCCGGCGCGCAGCATCCGCTCCTCCAGCGCGCACGCGAGCCGGCCCGCGCGCGAGTCGCTCGTACCGGCGATGTCGCGCGTCACGCGCTCGCGCAGCCGCTCGCCGGCGAGCGGCCCGAGGCGGCGGTTGCGCTTCTTGACGAGCCAGAACGGCGGATACAGCAGCCAGCCGAGATGCGTGTCCAGCACAACCTCGAGGCCCACGCCGCGGGCCTTGCCGGCGAGCTCGCCATGTCCGTAGCGTCGCTCGTGCCCGAGAAAGCTGTCGTAGTAGTCGTACAGGCGCGGACCGCTCGGCACGACCACCACAGCGCGCGCGCCTGGACGCAGCACCCGCCGCAGCTCCGCCAGCGCGCGCACGTCGTCGGGCACGTGCTCGAGCAGGTTGGCGCTGAGCGCGGCGTCGACGCTCTCCTCGCGCAGCGGCAGCGCGCAGGCGTCCGCCTGCGCCAGCCGCGCATGCGGAACGAGCGCGTGGGCCCTGCGCAGTCCGGAGGCCACCAGGTCGACCCCGATGAGGGTCGCGTCGGGGTGGCCGGCGCGCAGATCCTCCAGCAGGTAGCCCGAGGAGCAGCCCACGTCGGCGAGCACGGGCAACCTCGGCAGCATCCCCTCCAGCTGCATGAGCATCGCCCGCCTGGTCCACACGTCCAGGAAGTGCTCGCGGCTGCTGTCCTCGTGCAGCTCCTCCAGGTCCTCCGACCAGTTGACGCTCGCGTCCTCGACGTAGCGCAGGAACGCCTCGTCGCGCGAGCTCTCGCCGATCCAGCCGGCGTCGAACGCGGGCATCCGCTCGGCGCCGGGCGGCGGCAACAGCGCCTCGCAACCGCTCATAGCGCGAGCCCCGCCTCGCTGAGCAGCGACGCGCGCATCTGCGCGTATGGCGCCGTCGCGTATGCCTCCTGCACCCGCGACCACGCGTAGCGCGCGTCGAGCAGGCTCCCGAGCAGCGGACGCCCGTCTTCGGCCTCGATCGCCTCGGCAAGATGCCTCCACTCCTCACGCCAGGAGACGTCCTCTTCCGGATAGGCGATCTCTTCGAGCTCCGGGGGGCCGAGGTCTGCTCCCATGCGAAAGATCCTCAGCCGCTGTGGTCCGTAGGAGCGCGCGAGTCCCTCGACCTCGAGCTTGGCGTCGCGGCAGAAGACCTCCAGGGAGAACAGGTTCTTCCACTCGGTCCAGCTGACGTGCAGCATCGCCCACGGCCCGCTGCGGGCGTCCGCCTCGCCGAGCATCAGCGCCGCGTTGTCCTCGACGGGGGTCTGCCAGAACTGCGTGCGCAGCAGCGCCGCGTGCAGCGGCAGCGGGCCGGCGAGCCAGTGTGTGAGATCGAGCAGGTGCATGCCCTGGTCGATCAGCTCGCCGCCGCCGGCGCGCTCGGGGTCGCTGCGCCACTCGTGCTCGTAGCCGGGGCGCCCGCCGTGGCCATAGCGCGCGCGCAGATGCAGCAGCTCTCCGTGCGCGCCGGAGTGCACCTCGCGCCACGTTCGTGCCAGCGCGGGGTGGAAGCGATGGTTGAAGCCGACCTTGACGAGCTTTCCGCCGGCGCGCTGACAATCGATCAGGCGGTCGATCTGCGCCACGGAGATCCCGGCGGGCTTCTCCACGAGGACGTGCGCGCCGGCGCCCAGTGCCCGCTCGGCGAGCTCTGCGAGGCGATCGTGGCTGGTGGCCACGACGACGACCTGCGGGGCGAGCGCGAGCAGCTCGTCCGTGCTCGCGCATGCGACGCAGTCGTGCAGGCCGGCGAGTCGCTCGGCGGCGTGAGGGTCGACGTCGTAGCAGCCGACGACGGTCTCGCCGGGCCTGAGCGCCTGGGCGCGCTTGGCCCCGATCAGACCGCATCCGATGATGCCCACGCGCAGCGGGCTCATCACGCGTACTCGCTCGCGTACGCGCCGCCGAACTCGAAGTCGAACGGCAGCTCGGACGCCTGCTCCGCCGCCATCGCCCGCCTGGTCTCCTCGGGACTGCGCGAGTAGACGAGCAGGAAGCCGCCGCCGCCGGCGCCCACGAGCTTGCCTCCGATCGCGCCGTTGCTGCGCGTGACCTCGTACAGGTGATCGATGCGCTCGTCGCTCATCCCCGGCGAGCGGCGACGCTTGTGCTGCCAGTGCTCGTGCATGAGCTCGGCGTAGCCCTCGAGGTCGCGCGCTTCGAGCAGCTCGCAGACGCGATGGCCGAGATCCTTGATGCGATCCAGGTTCTCGGTCATCGTCGGGTCGCCGGCCTTCGAGCGCTGGTCCTGGTCGGCGAGTATCCGCGATGCCGTGCGCGCCTCGCCGGTGTAGAACAGGAGCAGCTGGTCGCGCAGCCCTCTGAGCACCGCGGGGGCGAGCTCCAGCGGCTCGACCTCGACGCCGCCGTCCAAACCGAACGTGTAGCGGCAGATGCCACCGTGCGCGGCCACGTAGGGGTCCTGCTTGCCGACCGGCTCGCCGAGCACCTGCATCTCGATCTCGCACGCCGCCTCCGCGAGCTCTCCCGGCGCGATCGATGTGTGACGCGCGAGCGTGAGGTTCTTCAGCAGGCACACGGTGTAGGCGCCCGAGGACCCCATCCCGGTCCCAGCTGGAACGTCCGCGACCGACGCGATCTCGAGCGGCGTGCCGTTCCAGTGGCGCAGCAGGCTCTCGCGCAGGATCGGATGGCGGATTTCACTGGCAGCGTCGACCTCCTCCAGCTGCGAGTACTTCATCCGGAAGCGGCGCTGGAAGACGTTGTGCGTGAGCATGTACACGTACTTGTCGATCGCGGCCGCGACCAGGAAGCCACCGTGCTCGCCGTAATACGACGGCAGGTCCGTGCCGCCGCCGCCGAGCGAGATCCGCAGCGGCGCACGGCTGAAGACGACGCTCATGCCGGCCGCCTCCAGGTCATGAGAGCGCCTCTGACATCACGGTGTCCCGCCACGCGTACTCGTTCGCGTCAAACCACTCCAGCGTTCGCACCGCCGCCTGTCCGATGGTGAGCGTCGGTCGCCAGCCGAGCGCGCCGATCCGCCCGATGTCCAGGTGAATCACGGGGCTGTCGCCGATCCACCCGCGCGCGCCGCCCGTATATTCGATCTCCGGGGCGACCGACAGATGCTCGCTGACGAGCGCGATCGAGTCGTCGACGGCGAGCGTTTCGTCGGAGCCGACGTTGTAGACGAACGCCCCCGGCTCGTCGTGGTGGCGCCCGGTGGCCGCGAGCACCGCGCTGACGCAGTCCTGCACGTATAGGTAGGACTTCTGCTGGCGACCGTCGCCCTGGACGAGCAGACGGTGCGGATCGCGCCGCAGCGCGCAGTAGAAGTCGAACAGGTGCCCGTGCGTGTAGCGCTCTCCGAGAATCGAGACGAAGCGGCAGAGCACGCCGGTGAAACCGTAGCCGCTCGCATATGCGGAGATCAGCGCCTCCCCGGCGAGCTTGGAGGCGCTGTACAGCGACGTCTGAATGGGAAACGGAGCATCCTCCGTCGTGGGGAACGTGCTGGGCTCACCGTACACCGAGCCACTCGACGCAAATGCGATCCTGCTGACGCCGCACGTCCGCATCGCCTCGAGCACGTTCGACGTCGCGAGCGTGTTCTGCTCGAGGTCGCGCCGCGGGTCCTCCAGGCCTCTGCGCACGTCGGCGTTCGCCTGCAGGTGGAACACCCAGTCGCAGCCGTCGAGGGCGTCTTCGAGCACGCTCGAGTCGAGCACGTCCCCGTCTAGCAGTCTCACCCCCGGCCGGCGCAGGGCGGGCTCGATGAACTCCCGACGGCCGCGCCTGAAGTCGTCGACGATCGCGACCTCGACGCCGGCGCCGCTCAGACGATCCACGAGCGTGCTGCCGATGAACCCCGCGCCTCCGGTGACGCAGGCCCGGCGCATCGTGCCGCGCTCACGCAGGCGAGGCTCACGCGGTGAGTCCGGGCCGCTCGACATCGACTACAGCTCGAAGCCGGCGGCTGCCGCGTCGCGGTGGAACATCCGCACGGTCTCCAGCGAGTACTGCTCGAGGCTCTTGCCGAGCGAGTCGAGCTTCTTGATCAGATCATGTGTGATCGTGATGATGTCGCAGCCGATCTGGCTGGCCTGTACCACGTTGAGTATCTCGCGCGGGGACGCCCAGATGAGCTCGGACCGCGGCGCGTCGGCCATGATCTCGACCGCCCGCGACATGATCGGCACGGGGTCCGTGCCGGCGTCGGCGATGCGGCCGGCGAAGACGGAGATGTATGACGGGGCGCCATCTCTCACCGCCTCCGTGATCGATTCGACCTGCGCCACAGTCAGCAGCGCGGTCACATTAACTTTTATGCCGCTCTCGGAGAGCTCTCGGACGAGTGCCACGAGCGGCTCGCCCTTCGTCGTCGTGACCGGAATCTTGACGTAGACGTTCTCACCCCACGAATCGATGATCGCGGCTTGGCGGCGCATATCGTCGGGATCGTCGGCGAACACCTCGAAGGAGACCGGATGTCGCGTTACGCGCTCGAGCAGCCGGCGCGCGAAGTCCGCGTAGTCGGTCAGGCCGGCGCGGCGCATCAGTGTCGGGTTGGTGGTGAAGCCGGCGATCCGTGGATCGGCGGAGAGGGCGAGAATGCCCTCGATGTCGGCGCCGTCAGCAAAGATTCGTATGGCGTAGTGATCTCGCATGTGTTCTCCTGCCCACGCCGACAACCTAGCGAAGCGACGGCTGGGCGTTGTGGCCGTCGCGGGGGTGGCGCGCGCGGCTCGCGCGATGGCCGTCCGCCGCGATGTTCGGAGCTCTCGTGACCTGTGTGCATTGCGGCGATATCCGACTGATACGACTGGTTGGGCACTTCCCGCCGTCGGGTTGCCGACATCGCCGGGGGTGTCTCTCACTCCCGGCGGGATAGTCAGAGACGAAATATGGGACCTGACGGGTGGGCATTGCCCTGACCAGCGCGCGTACGCCCTGGCGCGCCGGTCCGCGCGACCAGGGCACGACGCGGTGTTAGGCTGCGCGACCTTCGCCGCATCCATTCCCGCCGGCGGCGAAACACTCAGCGCTCATGGCCTCACGATCGAAGAAGAAACAGGTACAGCGAGCGGGAGCGACTTCTGCTGGAAGCACGCTGACGCTGCCTCGCGGTCGCGGGATCGCCGATGGGCGCGCGCGGGCCTCCGGATTGGCCAGGGGCGAGGCGCTGACACGATGGCGTAGGCAGTGGGACCTGCTGGCGGGGGCGCTCGCCGTGGTCGTGATAGCGGCGCCGATGTTGTTCACGAATTCCGGGTTTGCCGTTGACTTCACGAACCATCTCTGGTTGACATGGGCCGCGGGCAACGCACTGGTCCAATCGGGCCACCCGAGCTATTTCCTCAATGTGTCGGAACTCGGGGTGTTCTATCCGTGGTTCGCGTTCTACGGGGGGAGCCTCTACATGATCGTCGGGGGGATCTCCGAACTCACGGGCGGCCATCCGATCCTGGCGTACGTTGGCGTCACGACGCTCGTCATCGCCAGCTCCTACGGGGGCATGGTGTGGCTGGGGCGGGAGTTCGGGCTGCGCGGATGGACGAGCCATGCGCCGGCCCTGGTGGTCGTGACCAGCGCTTACTACATCACCAACCTCTACGGTCGCGGCGCGTGGACGGAGTTCATGGCCACGGCTGTCATCTCGCCGTTGCTGGCGAGCGGCGTGCACCTCGTGCGCGCCCAGCGATGGCGTCCTTGGCCGATCCTCGTATTCGTCGCCTCCACAGTGATCTTCACGGGCAGCCACAACATCACGCTGCTGTGGGGGAGCACGGTCGCGGTGATCGCCGGCCTCGCGCTGTGGCTGGCGCTGGGCAGACCGAGGCGGATGCCGACCCGGCGACTCGCGATGCTCGCCGGGCTGGGCGTCGCGAGCGTGCTGGTGAACGCCTGGTATCTGGTGCCCGACATCGCCTACGCAGGTGACGTGAGAGCCCACGCGTACGCATTGGCGGTCGCCGGAGCGAGCTTCTTCGACACGCCGGGGGTCCTGCTCGACCCGCTGCGCATGGTGCCGCGCGAATCGACGACCCCCGCGCTGTACGTCCAGGTGCCCGTGTGGTTCCTGGTGTGGGGTCTGGTGGCGGGAGCGCTGCTGCTGTGGCGCGGACGCTCCGGAGATCGACTCGGCCGCGTCTGGATCGGGATCGTCGTGCTCATCGGCGTGGTGCTGGGCATGATCATGCTCACACCCCTGTGGAGCGTCCTGCCGTTCCCGTTCGACGAGATCCAGTATCCGTATCGGCTGGGGAGCTATGTGTACTACGCCGTCGGGGGGCTGGTGCTGGTGGGCGCGCTTGCGCTCCAGCGGGCGGCGACCGCGGGGAAGGCCGGGCCGGCGGTGGGGCGGCTGCGCGTCGGGCTTGCCGGCGTGTGCGCGGTCAGCATCGGCCTATGCGTCTGGCAGCAGTGGGTGCCCAACACGCTGTTCGCGCACTGGTCCTATCCGAACAGGAAGGAAGCGCTCGTCAGCGTCAACGCGGCTCCACGGACGTGGTATGACCCGGGCTCCTACAACGACAACTCCACGCCGGTCGTGCACGTGCCCGCCGGGCGCTCGCTGGTCATCCCCCCAAACGAGGTGCAGGGCGACCGCTTCTCGGCGTGGATGCAGGTCCCGCCGGGCCTGGAGCCGATTCAGACGAACATCGTCGGCGGCAGCTACCTCGTGCGCGTGTCGGGGCTGACTCGGATCGGTCGCAACCCCTACGGCTACGCGGTCGTGCGGCGAGAACGTGAAGGCAGTGGCCCCGTCCACGTGGTCGTGCAGACGGCGAGCAGCCCGTTGCTGGTCCTGGCGTGGGCGCTGAGCGTCGCGGCGTGTCTGGCGATCCTGGCGATCCTCGCGTGGGCGTGCGTGCAGGGCGTCAGGGCGCGTCGCGGCTCGGCGCAGTAGCGCACAGCAGCAGCGCGACGGCGCATGCCAGATCTGGGGCGAGCGCCTCGGGGTGGGCAGTGCCCGTGCGCTTGTGCGCGCTGCCGGGGTACTCGATCAGGATCGTCCTGCAGCCGGCGTTGTGCCCCGCTCGCACGTCGGCGTCGGTATCTCCGAGCATCCACGATGCGCTGAGGTCGAGCCCGAGCTCGCCGGCGGCGTCCAGCAGCATGCCGGGCCGGGGCTTGCGACAATGACAGGGTCCCGATAGCGCGGGCGCCACGCCGTCCGGGTGGTGAAGGCACAGCCGCGATGCGTCGAGGCGCACTCCCTGCCGCGCCAGGAGGACGAGGACGCGTGCATGGATCGCGTGAAGCTGTGCGATCGTGGCCCTGCTCTTGGCCGCCGCCGGTTGATTGGAGACGCACACGAGCGCGAAGCCGGCCCCGGCCAGCTCGCGCGCGGCGGCTGCGGCGCCGGCGATCAGCCGTACCTGGGCAACCTGAAGCGGCGACTCCGGATCGCCCGAGTCGGGGTCTGGGACGAGCTCGTTGAGCACGCCGTCGCGGTCCAGGAACACGGCCGGGCGACACTCGTGCGCAGCCGCTCGATCGTCGGGCTCGAGCGTCAGCGGGCCCTGCCGAGCAGCGCCCCCGCGGTCGCCGCTCATGACGCGGCGCCGCGGGCGAGCGACTCCCAATGGCCCTGTCTGATGGCCAGCCCCGGGTGTGAGACGAGCGCGTGCCAGACGACCGCCTGCAGGGACTCGACCAGCGGCGTGCGCAGCTCGAGCGGGGGCTCGATCAGGACGGCGACGTCCGCAAGCTCGGCGAGTGTGCCCCCGGGGGCGCCGGCGACGCCGTATATCGATGCGCCGGCCGCGCGGGCGGCCTCCATGGCCCGCACGAGGTTGACGGAGACCCCGTGCTCGCGCGAGCCGCCGCCGACGGAGAATACGAGCAGCGCATCGGCTGCGGACAGGCGCGAGATCTCCAGCCATGCGCTGAGCGAGGTCTCCCAGCCATCGTCGTTGGTGCGCGCCGTTAGCTCGGAGACGTTGTCGGTCGGCGCATAGCTCTCGATCCCGCACAGCTTGCGAAAGTCGTTGACCGCGTGAGAGGCGTGGCCGGCGCCGCCGCCGACGCCGAGTATGAAGAGGCGGCCCCCGCGCGCACGGACCCCGGCCAGACCGCTGACCATGGCGTCCAGCAGCGGTGGGTCGACCGTGCGCGCGAGCTCCGCGGCGGCCGCAAGGTACGTCGCGCTGTGATCGTGCTCGTTCATGCCGTCGTCGAACCTCGCGCGCGGACCGCTAACCCTCTTTCGCGCGATGACGGGTGGTCGCGAGTGACCGGACCACGCTGCGTGCGCGTCCGGCGACTGAGCCGGGCAGCGCCAGCAGCAGCAGCTCGAGCGCCAGGATCGCGACGGCCAACCCCGTCAGGAGTCGCCCGGCGACGATCGGAACGCTGCTGGCGGTGGTGACGGTGACCCTTCCGCCAGCGCCTACTTCGAGCACGTCGTTGGCTTCCGCGTCGACGCCGACGATGCGGGCGCCAACGACGTGCACGAGTTCGGGCGCGCTCCTGATGTTGGTGTCGACCAACTGCCCGCGTGGCTCGTGCACGGCGATCGAAGCACGATCGTCGCGAACCGATTCGGGTGGAATGTCGAGCAGCGGTAGGTGGGTCTTGATCACGCGTACCTGATCGTCGACGTAGTCCAGGAGCCCTTCCGACTCGTATCTCGGTTGCAGGTATGAGCTCAGCGCGAGCTTGCGGCTGACGCCGGAGGGGTGCGCGGCGGTCTGCTGCATCGCCCCGATGACCGACACGGCGAGCACTGGCACGAGCGCCCATGTCCAGTATTTGACGGCGGGGCTGCCGTTCCGATTCACCACGAGCGCGGCGAGCACCGCGCCGGCTATTCCCAGGAGCACGTAGCTCTCCAGGCGGAAGCTGAACTGCAGCGTCGCGTAGATGCGCGGCAGGGCGAGGATCAGCCCTGCGTGCGTCATCACGATCAGCAGCAGGGCCGTCGCCGAGCAGAGCACGATCAGGAGCCGCATCCACGTGCCACGGCATCGCGCGCGCCATGCGATGCCGATGCCCGCGAGCACCCACACGATGGCCAGCACCGGGAGCGCCGTCGTCACCACCGTGCCGGATGCGTGTGCGCGAGAGAGGGTGAACAGATGGCGCGCGGCGACCGTGTACATGCTGTGCCGCAGCAAACGGCGAAAGATCGGATACGACTGCGCGATCACCGTGTTCGACTCGTACGCGACGGTGGGCAGCAGGAACCACGCGCTCACGAGCGCAGCGGGGACGACGATCGCGAGGACCCTGAGCGCCTTGGGCCAGCTGATGCTCCGGCGCGCCTCGGGCACGAACGCGAGGATCGCCGCGCCGACGATCATCAATGCGGTCGAGCCCCAGATCACCGTGAGCAGGTGGCTGCCGAAGAAGACGATGCTGCTGACCGCCAGTGCGATCGCTGGAAGCGGGCGCAGCCGCTCGGCGCGGATGACCGCGAGGCCGGAGGCGATCATCAGCGGCATCATCGAGACGGCGAGGAACTCGGGCCAGTCTCCGAGCCCGTAGATGATCATCAGGTACGACGCGGAGGTGACGAACACGATCCCGGGAACGTGTGCGAGCCAGCGCCCGACGCCGAACATGCGCGACGCCCAGTACCAACCGGCGTAGGCGGCGATGAAGCCGAGCAGGTATGTCAGCACGTACGCGTCCAGCGGGGCGTTGCCGAGCACCAGCGAGAGCGCTCCCGTGAGCGCGTAGACGGTGCCGCCGTAGAACGCGTATATCGGGTAGAAGATCCCGCGCGAGTAGTTGAGGAAGAAGCTCGGCAGATGATTCGCGCGGATGGCGAGGCTCTGATGCCACATGTACCAGAGGTGGTTGAGCCAGTCTTCGTTGAACGTGGCGTCGCTGAACAGCAGCGGCCAGGCGAGCGCGACGATGAGCAGCAGCGGCGCGCCGACCATCAGCGTGGTGCGCGCGCGTGACTCCCACGACCCGCTTGCGACCGGGCGCGCGGCGACACGCTGAGCTTGCCGAGCCGGTCGAGCCCGCGCTGCCCGTGCGCCGGAAGGGCGCGTCTGCGTGTGCGGCCGGCGACTCACGGCCAGGCATGGTTGCGCGTTTGGGGTGCTGCGACGGCGCTACGCCGGATCGTCGCTGCGACCCCGCGGGTACAGCGCGAATCGGCCGCGTGAGCTGTCTCCGACTCTCGGGCGCAGCGCCTCATGCGCCGCGCCGAGCATCGGGCGTGCCGCTGTTCGCTCAGCCCCGCCGCTGCTCGACGAAATGCTTGCTGAGCATCGTCTCCTGCCCCTGGTAGTTCGACCCGATGTCCTCGCCGTAGAGCACGTCGGGCTCCTCGACCATGCGCTCGAACGCGAGCTTGCACACGGGCTGGCGGTGCTCGACCATGAACGAGACGTCGCGCGCGCGCACCTCCAGCGCGGCGCGGCTGCCGCGCGCGGCGGGGTCGCGGGAGTAGCCGAAGCCGGGGTCGAAGAAGCCGGCGTAGTGCGTGCGCAGCTCGCCGGCGGTGGGGTCGTAGGCGAGCATCTCGGCGGCGTATGAGGGCGGGATGCTGACGCCCTCGGCCGACAGCAGCAGGTAGAAGATCTCGGGCTCGAGCACGATCCGCCCGCCGCGCTCGGGGTGCACGGGCTCCCAGTAGTCGCGCCAGCGCAGCGCGCCGACCTTTGTCAGATCGATCGGCAGGCTGTTCTTCTTGGCGCGGTAGCCGACGATCGCGTCGGCGGAGCCGGACACGTCGAGGCTGAGGAACAGGCCGTCGCCGAGCGACAGCTCGGACTGGGGCAGCGACTGCCCGTTGAGATACAGCAGCGGCGAGCGCGCGTGCAGCGCGAACAGCTCCTCGTCGCTCAAGCGCGCGTCGGCGGACATCAGGCGCACCTGGTTGAGCGCGAGCCCGGTGGCGACGCGGATGGCGAACGTGCGCGGCACGACCTCCAGGTAGAGCTTGCCGTGGTAGCCGGCGGCGATCTCGTCGAAGCGGTGGCTGCGGTCGGTGAGCACGCGCGTGAACACGTCCAGGCGCCCGGTGGAGCTCTTGGGGTTGGCCTTCGCGCGCAGCGCGTCGGGCAGCCGCAGCTCCTCGATCAGCGGCACGAGGTAGGGGCGGTCGCGCTCGAGCGTGGCGCCGTCGCGCAGGTCGATGCGTTCGAACGCGAGGTCCTCGATCTTCTGCTCGACGGTGGAGTCGCTGTCGGGCAGGAAGCTGCAGCGAAGCGCCCACGCGTGCTCGCCGAGCCGCAGGTCGACGCTGGCGGGCTGCACGGACTCGCCGGGGATGCGCCACGGGCCGGCGACCATCCACTCGCGCGCGATCGCGTCGCGCAGGCGCTGCGCGGGCAGCACCCCGGTCAACTCGTCGGGCTCGGCGGCGGGCCCGATCTCAGCGCTGGGAAGGGGTGTCGTGGTCACATCCAGGCTCGCTTGCCCATGTGCGGGCAAGTGTATGCGCAGGGCGGGCGAGGAGCCTGGAAGAGGCGCCGAGCGACGCCGGGCGCGGGCAGATCCGGGCCTCCGCCGAGTCAGAGACAACGCTGGCGAGAGTAAGAAACAAGACTGGCGAGCGTCGCATATATGGAACTACAGTTCCAATCGAGCGATCGGTCTCCTCTGCGCACGTCCACGCGCGGCGGCCGGGCGGCGGATGGCGCGAGCTTGAGCATCGTCCCACCTCTCCGACGATGCTCGGGGAGAGATCGAGGCGTCCCCCGGCGCCAGGTCTCCGCGGGCGTCGCGGCCCTCACCGGCGGCGGCGTCCGTGAAGGCCTGGCGCCGCCCTCGAGCGGTCTTTTTCGGGAGACGCGTTCGCGCGTATCTCCGTACAACCCAGCCGGCGCCGGTCACCACGGTCCCGTCCGCACCCGTCTCTACCGTCAGGCCATGCTCTTGAACGAGCTGAACGACGGTATGGAGATCGACCAGGTGCTCCTGGTGCGTGAGGTCGAGCGCCGCCGGCGCCGCGACGGCGGCGACTACCTGCGCGTGCAGCTGGGCGACCGCACGGGCGCGGTCGCGTGCATGGTGTGGGAGGCGCTGGGCGACATCGAGGAGCTGGCGCGCGCGGGCACGCCGGTGCACGTCAGCGGCCGCTACACGGTGCATCCGCGCTTCGGCCCGCAGATCAACCTGCGCGGCCTGCGCGCGGCGGAGCCGGGCAGCTACGAGGAGGCGGACCTGCTCGACGGGCCGGCGCGCGGGGTCGAGCAGATGGAAGCGGAGATCCGCGAGCTCTTGGCCACGATCCAGGAGCCGCACCTGCGGATCCTGCTGGAGCGCGTGTTCGGCGAGGACGGCGAGCTGTGGGCGGGCTACCGCACGGCGCCGGCGGCGAAGTACTACCACCAGGCGTACGCGCACGGCCTGCTCGAGCACTGCCTGGGGGTGGCGCAGGCGGTCAGCGCGATCAGCGCTACGTTCGGAGGCATCGACCGCGACGTGGCGGTGACGGGCGCGCTGCTGCACGACATCGGCAAGCTGGAGGCGTACACGGACGATCCGGCGAACATCGATCTGACCGACGCGGGCAGGCTGCACGGCGAGATCGCCCTCGGCTACTACCGCATCCGCCGCCTGATCGAGGACATCGACGGCTTTCCGGCGGAGCTGGCGCAGGCGGTGGGGCACATCATCCTCTCCCACCACGGCTCGCTCGAGCACGGCAGCCCGGTCGTGCCGTGCACGCGCGAGGCGACGCTCGTGCACATGATCGACAACCTCGGCGGGCGCCTGGGCAGCTTCGACAGGCTCGAGAAGGAGCTGGCGCCCGGCAGGCGCTGGTCGCAGTTCGATCGCGCGATCGGCGGGGGCGCGTTCTTCGCCGAGCGCCCGTCGATCGCCGCCGGCGATGAGCCGGCGCGGGCCGGCGAGCCGGCGCCGGCTCGCGAAGCCGCCTGAAACACCGCAAATAGCGGGGCGGTCGTTCGACCGTGCAGTATCCGTCTCCCCGCCGGCTTCTATCTTTCATTGGGGATGGCAAAGGACACGGAGAAGCTGATCCGCCAGCTCTCGCTGATCTCATACCTGATGGCCGAGCGCCGGCCCGTCACGGCCCTTGAGATCCGGCGCGACGTGGAGGGTTACAGCGGCATGAACGAGGACGCGTTCGCGCGCCGCTTCTACGCGGACCGCTCGGAGCTGGAATCGCTGCGCATCCAGCTGACGGTCGACCGCCCGGCGGACGGCGCGGCCGAGCAGGAGAACTACTCGCTGCGCCCGGAGAACTTCCATCTGCCGGCGATCGAGTTCAGCGACAAGGAGCTGGCGGCGCTGCAGACGGCGTTGAGCCTGCTGGACGGCGAATTCGCGTACGCGGAGCCGCTGCGCCTGGCGCTGCAGCAGATCACGTGGGGGCGTCCGAGCCCGCTGCGCGCGCCGGAGCAGAGCTCGGTGGCGCTGGGCATCACCGCTTCGGCCGGCGGGCACGAGCTGTCGGCGCGCCTGGCGAAGGTGGAGACGGCGATCTTCCGCAACAAGACGATCGTGTTCGAGTACTACACGATGGAGCGCGACGACGTGAGCACGCGCCGCGTCGACCCCTACCACCTGCTGTTCCAGGGCGGGCAGTTCTACCTGCTGGGCTACGCGCACGAGCGCAAGGCGGTGCGCGTGTTCCGCCTGTCGCGCATCCGCGGCAAGGTCTCCTACGCGACGAAGGCCGAGCACGACTTCCACCGGCCCGCGGACTTCGACCCGCGCGCGTACGCCAACCGCGCGGACTGGCAGCTGGGCGAGGAGCAGGGCGTCGCGCGGGTGCTCGTGTGCGAGCGGATCGCGTGGCAGGTGGAACGCCACTTCGGCCGCTACGGCGAGATCCTCGAGGAGGACGGCGAGACGGTGTTCGCGACCGGCTACTCCAACCCGCGCAGCGTCATCTCGTGGGTGCTGGGCCTGGGCGCGAACGCGCGGCTGCTCGGCCCCGAGGAGCTCGTCGCGGAGCTTCAGCGTCGCCTGGAGCTGCTGGAGGAGCGCCACGGTGAGACGCCTCCGTCGGCGCCCAGCGGGCGGGGCGCGGACGCCGCCGCGGCCGCCTCGGCGGGGGCGCGGATCACGGGGTCCTCGCGCTCGCGCGCCGCACGCCGCGCGGATGCCGCCGGCGCGGAGGGCGAGGGCCGCCCGGACGCGGCGATCCGCCCCGAGCGCTTCGCCCGCCTGGTGACGCTCGCGAGCATCCTGATCAGGGCCGGCCGCGCGGGCGAGCGCGTGGCGATCGCGGAGATCTGCGAGCGCCTGCAGATCAGCGAGGAGGAGCTGCGCGAGGACGTGAACGTGCTGAACGTCGTCAACTTCGGCGGCGGGTCGTACGTGCTGTACGCGGAATTCAAGGAGGAGGAGGGGGAGATCGAGGTCGACCCGGAGCCATACAGCGACAACTTCGACCGCCCGGCGCGCCTGCTGCCGGTGGAGGCGAAGGCGCTGGTGGCGGCGATCGACCTGATCGGCGAGCACATCCCCGAGGGCTCGCTGACGTCGGCGCGCGAGAAGATCGTCGCGGCGCTCGGCGAGGACCCGATGGAGCAGGGCCTGCAGGTGGCGGCGACAGCCGGCGACGACTCGGACGTCGCGCGCAAGGTCTCCAAGGCGATCGTCGCGCGCAGGATGATCGAGCTCGAGTACTACAAGGAGAACGAGGACGAGATCGCGCTGCGCCGGGTCGAGCCGTACGCGTTGACGAACGGCCGCGAGGGGTGGTACGTGGCGTCGTTCGACCCCGAGCGCGACGGCGTGCGCCACTTCCGCCTGGACCGGATCAAGCAGGTGACGGTCACCGGCGAGAAGTTCGAGCCGCGCCCGGAGGTCGACCCGGCGGCGGAGGTCGACGGCTGGCTGCGCACGGGCGAGGTGCCCGCGTCGGCGACGGCGCGCGTGTGGGTCTCGCCGGAGCGCGCGCGCTGGGCGCGCGAGGCGCGCCGCGTGGTCGAGGAGTGGAGCGACGGGGCGGTGATCGTCGAGCTGAGCTTCGCCGGCGTCGACTGGCTCGTGCGCGAGATCCTCAAGGAAGCCGGCGACGCCGCCGTGCTCGAGCCCGAGGACGCCCGCGAGGCCGTCCGCGCCGCGGTGGCCCGCCTGCGCGAGGCCAACGGCGCACCCGCGCCGGCCTGAGTTCTACGCTTGTGCTACGATCGTCGCATGGGGATCGAGGTGGCATCCAGGGAGCTGCGAAACAACACGGCGGAGCTACTTCGGCGTGTGAGTGCAGGCGAGCAGGTCGTCGTGACCACTCGCGGGAAGCCTGTGGCTTCGCTGATCCCTTTCGAGAGCCCGCGGCGTCGGTGGTTGCCCCGTGCGGAGCTGGTGCGACGTCTCAGCCTGGTGCAGGCAGACCCCGGGCTGCGTACCGATCTCGATCGACTGGCCGGGGACACCACGGATGACCTCGGGCCGGTTGCGTGAGCGAGCCGCCCCGCGAAGACGCGGCAGACGAGGAGTTGGCAGACCAGGAGCCCTCGGTCGACGCGGAGGCCGTCGAGGCGGAGGAGACCGCAGAAGCGGATGCCGCGCCAAGTCGTGGCCTTCTCGACACCAGCGTGTTCATCGCACGCGAGGCCGGGCGCGAGCTCGACGAGAGCCTGCTCCCCGGGGAGTCGGCGGTCTCGGCGGTCACCGTCGCTGAGCTTCAAGCGGGCGTCCTGGCGGCACGGGATACCGACATACGGGCACGCGGCCTTGCGACGCTGGGCGCGCTCAGCGATGTCGAAGTGCTCGTGATCGACGAGGCCGTCGCCGCCTCATGGGCGCTGCTTCGCGTGCATCTCGCCGAGTCGGAGCGAAGGTTGAACGTGAACGACCTGTGGATCGCCGCGACGGCGCTCACGCACCGGATACCTGTCGTAACCCAGGACGATGACTTCGGGCCCGTCGAGGGAGTCGGCGGGCTGCGCGTTGTGCGCGTGTAGGGACTCGCACGCTCATAACGCGAGGGCGAAAGGGTGGCGGCTTCGATCCAGCCGAGGGATTCGGAGGTACAAGCGCCTGGACGCACTTCGGGAGTACCCTCTCGCATATGAGTCGCCGCGACCAGATTCGAATGACCGATACCGAGGTGGCTGCGTTCCTCGGCGAAGAACGGATCGTCACGTGCGCGACGATGGGGCCGCGCGGGTGGCCGCACCTGATGCCGCTGTGGTATGTCGTGCGACCGGTCGCGGAGCGTCCGGAGCACATCGAGGCGCCCGGGCCGCGCATATGGGCGTGGACGTACGCGGCCTCGCAGAAGGTGGTCAACCTCGAACGCGACCCGCGCGCCACCGCGCAGGTCGAGGCGGGGGAGTCATACGAGGAGCTGCGCGGGGTGATGCTCGAGTGCGAGGTGCTCGTGCGGCGCGAGCTCGATGTCGTCAAAGCGCTCGGGCACGAGATCTTCGCCCGCTACGCCGCCCCGCGCGGCCAGCCGCCCGCCGAGAGCCTGCCCGCGGCGGTCGGCGAGATGATCGACAAGCAGGCCGTGAAGCGCGTCGCGCTGGAGTTCGTCGAGCTGCGCCGCGCCACCTGGGACCACCGCAAGCTCGGCGGGGTCTACTGACGCCCGGTAGGCTCCGGCGGCGATGGAGGTTCTAAAGGGGCTGATCCTCTCGGGAGGCAAGGGCACGCGCCTGCGCCCGATCACGCACACGAGCGCCAAGCAGCTCGTGCCCGTCGCCAACAAGCCGGTGCTGTTCTACGGGATCGAGGCGATGGCCGACGCGGGCATCGACGAGGTCGGGATCATCATCGCGCCCGACACCGGCCCCGAGATCGAAGCCGCCGCCGGCGACGGGTCGCGCTTCGGCGTGCGCATCACGTACATCGTCCAGGACGAGCCGCTCGGTCTCGCGCACGCGGTGCTCACCGCCGAGCCCTTCCTGGGAGCGAGCCCGTTCGTCATGTACCTCGGCGACAACCTGCTGCAGGGCGGCATCTCCGAGCTGGTAGCCGCGTTTCGCGAGAGCGCCCCCGACGCGCTGATCCTGCTCACGCCCGTACCCGATCCTGAGAACTACGGGGTGGCCGAGCTGGCGCCGCCCGCGTCAGAGGATCCCGGCGCCGGGATTGGCGGGGCTGCACAGCCGGGAGGGCTCGGCCGGGTCGTGCGCCTGGTCGAGAAGCCCGCCGAGCCGGCCACCGACCTGGCGCTCGTCGGCGTGTACATGTTCACCGCCGCCGTCCACGACGCCGCCCGCGCGATCACGCCCTCGCCGCGCGGCGAGCTGGAGATCACCGACGCGATCCAGCACCTCGTCGACACGGGCATGCGCGTGGAGCCGCACATCGTGCGCGGCTGGTGGAAGGATACGGGGCGCCTGGAGGACATGCTCGAGGCCAACCGTCTGATCCTCGACAACGTCAGCGAGCGCGTCGAGGGTGAGCTGATCGACTCGCAAATAGACGGGCGCGTCGTGATCGAGCCGGGCGCGCGGCTGGAGCGCACGACCGTGCGCGGCCCCGCGATCATCGGCGCGGACGCGCGCCTGAGCGACTGCTACATCGGCCCTTACACCGCGGTCGGCGAGCGCTGCACGATCTCGGGCTCGGAGGTCGAGCACTCGATCCTGCTCGCCGGCTGCACCGTGTGCGACCTCGACGGGCGCATGGAGTCCTCGCTGCTCGGGCGCAACGTGACCGTGCGCCGCGGCGAGCGCCAGCCTCGCGCGTATCGCTTCATGGTCGGCGACAACTCCGACATCTCGATCCTGTGAGGCTGCTCGTCACAGGCGCCGCCGGCATGCTCGGCCTGGACGTGCTGCGAGCGGGCGAGCGCGCCGGGCACGAGCTCGTCGGCGTGGATCTGCCCGAGCTGGACATCACCGACCCCAAGGCGGTCGAAGACGCGTTCGCGCGCATCCGCCCGGAGGCGGTGCTCAACTGCGCCGCCTGGACGGACGTGGACGGCGCCGAGAGCCATGTCGAGCAGGCGCACGCGGTCAACGCCGACGGGGCGCGAAACCTGGCGCTGGCCGCCGCGTGGGAACGCGTGCCGCTGCTGCACGTGTCCACCGACTACGTCTTCAGCGGCGACGCGTTCCTCGACGCCGCCGGCGCGCCGCGCGCGTACGTGGAGTCCGACCCGACGGGGCCGCGGTCGGTGTACGGCCAGACGAAGCTCGCCGGCGAGCGCGAAGTGCTCGCCGCCTCGCCGCGTCACACGGTGGTGCGCAGCGCGTGGCTGTTCGGGGTCGGCGGTCGCAACTTCGCCGACACCATGCTCAAGCTCGCCGACGAACGCGACGCCGTGCAGGTCGTCACCGACCAGGTCGGCTGTCCGACGTGGACCGGCCATCTCGCCCCCGCGCTGCTCGGGCTGCTCGAGCGCGAGGTGGCTGGCCTCGTGCACCTGGCGGGCGCCGGCCGCGTCTCGTGGAATGAGTACGCCGTCGAGATCTTCCGCCAGGCGGAGGTCGGCTGCCGCGTCGAGGACGCGACGAGCGAGCAGATGGCGCGCCCCGCGCCCCGCCCCGCGTGGTCGGTGCTCGAGTCAGAGCGCGAGTCAGAGCGCGAGGACGTGCTGCCGCTGCCGCCCTGGCAGGACGGGCTCGCCGGCTACCTCGCGGCGCGGGCTGGGATCATCCGAACCTGACGGGCGATTGGCCTACGGGCGATTGGCCGCGCTGCTGAGAGTCCTCGTCGGCGGGTGTTGGGAGCGTGAAGATGTCCGCGACCTCCATCGCGAACCCCTCCAGCAGATCGCTGGTCAGGATCGACCGATCGTCCAGCACCTCATCGGGCGAGCCGTCCGGCCGCACCCGCGTGACGGTGCGCCCATCGGGGTCCACGAGCCACAACTCGCGCACGCCCGAGCGCATGTAGAGGTCGCGCTTGACGCCTTCGTCGTTCGCGCGTGTGCTGGGGGAGAACACCTCGACGACGAGATCGGGGACGGTCTGCATTGCGCCGCGCGACATGGGCGGGCGCTCGGCTCTCCACCACGCGATATCCGGGCCCAGACGGCTCCCGTCCGGGAAGGCCACGAATACCTCGATCATGAGGAGCCCCCTGTCGCCGGCTTTTTCCTGCCAGCGGTGTAGAGCGGCGTGCAACTCTCCCGCGGCGGAGGATGCGGGCGGTCCTAGCGGCAGCACCAGCACGGCCTCCCCGGCGATGAGCTCGACGTCCATGCTCCAGCCTGCGTTGAACTGCAATGCGTCGAATTCCCAAGGCTCGACGTGGGGGTGGACGACACTCGCCATGGCCATATGCTAGCCATGGAGTTCACGGTGCGGAGGTGCTCATGCACCCCATCCAACCGCCCGTTTGGGATGGAACGCTCGGCCGAGGGACCGCACGCCGCGCGCATGGCTGGGATGATGCGCGCATGAGATTGCTCGTCTGCGGCGGCGCCGGGTTCATCGGCTCGACGTTCGCGCGCCAGCGTGTGCGCGAGCACGGCGACGAGGTGACCGTGCTGGACAAGCTCACGTACGCCGGGCGCGAGGAGAACTTCCACGACCTCGTCGACGACGCCGGCTTTCGCTTCGTGCACGGCGCGATCGAGGATCGCGAGGCGGTCGGCGCGGCGATCGACGCGGGCGCGCCCGAGGCGGTCGTCAACTTCGCCGCCGAGACGCACGTCGACCGCTCGATCGCGCAGCCCGACGCGTTCGTCTCCACGCACGCGCTCGGCACGTACGTGCTGCTCGAGGCCGCGCGCGAGCACGGGCTGCGCTACGTACAGGTCTCAACCGACGAGGTGTACGGCTCGATCGAGGAGGGCACGTTCACCGAGGACAGCCCGCTCGCGCCCTCCTCGCCGTACTCCGCCACCAAGGCCGGCGCCGACCTGCTCGTGCAGAGCTACTTCCACACCTACGGCCTGCCCGCGCTCATCTGTCGCGGCTCCAACAACTACGGCCCCTACCAGTACCCCGAGAAGCTGATCCCGCTGATGATCCTCAACGCTCTCCACGGCGACCCGCTGCCCGTGTACGGCGACGGCATGCAGGTGCGCAACTGGATCCACTCCACAGACTTCGCCGCCGCCATCGGGCACGTGCTCGAGCACGGCCGCGAGGGCGAGGTCTACAACGCCGGCGGTCCCGACGAGGAGGCCAACATGACCGTCGTCACGCGCATCGTCGAGCTCACCGGCGCGGACGAGTCGCAGGTCGAGCACGTCGCCGACAGGCCCGGCCACGACCGCCGCTACTCGCTCTCCTCCGAGAAGGTGCGCGCGCTCGGTTGGTCGCCGCGCGTGCGCTTCGGCAAGGGTCTCGAGCAGACCGTCGCCTGGTACCGCGAGAACGAGTGGTGGTGGGAGCCGATCCGCTCGGGCGAGTACCGCGCGTACTATGAGCGCCAGTACGGCCGTTCGCTGAGCTGATCGATGGCCGGGGCAGAGCGGCGTCCTCGGCCAGCTCAGGCGGTCAGCTCACTAGTGAGCCCCTCCTCAGGAGGGTCGGGCCATTCGATGCCGTCGGCGAGCTCTTGCGCGCTGATGTCGACGATCTCGCTCCGATCGGACGGCCGGTACTCGCCGTCCCCGAGCGCGAGCCATGTAACGGAGCGGACCTCCGGGTCGACGATCAGCAGCTCGTCGACCTCGTGCCCGGCGTAGAAGGGGAGCTTCTCCCACATCTCGTCGTCCGGCGACAGGATCTCCACCGCGATCGCCGCCGTCGGGATCCAGGTTTCCGGGCGAGGCCCGCGATGGACGCCGAGATCGGGAATGCGGAAGTCGTCCTGCACGCCCATGTTGAACTCCGCGGTCATGTGAAGGCCGGCCGCACGTGCAGGGGCGTCGAGCAGCACAGCGAGCTGATGCGCGATGGAGGAGTGCGCTCCGTTCGGACTGGGGACCATGTGGTAGACGCCTGCCCAAACCTCGTCACGCCTGTCCGCGCCCATGCGGCGACGGCGCTCGAGCAGCTCCTCCAGCTGGGGCGGAGGCGGATCCAGGACGAGCGTGCGCATCGATTTCAAGGGTAACGCGGACGTTGGCGTTGGCGGGCATGGCGTCTCATCCAACAGCGCGCTTGGGATGGAACGCTCGGCCGGCGGTCAGGCGGGGTCCGGCCATTCGATGCCGTCGGCGAGCTCTTGCGCGCTGACGTCGACGATCTCGCTCTCGTCGGCAGGCCGGTACTCGCCGTCCCGGAGTGCGAGCCACGTGACCGAGCGGGCCCGCGGGTCGACGATCAGCAGCTCGTCGACCTCGTGCTCGGCGTAGAAGGGGAGCTTCTCCCACGTCTCGTCGTCCGGCGAGAGGACCTCCACCGCGATTGCCGCCGTCGGGAGCCACACGCCGCGCGGGGTCACTCGGTGTATGCCGAGGTCGGGGATGCGGAAGTCGTCCTTCACGCCCATGTTGAACTCGACGGTGACGCGAAGGTCGGCCTCGCGCGCCGGGGCGTCGAGGAGCACGACGAGCCGGCTCACGATCAACGAGTGCGCTGTATCAGGGCTCGGGACCACGTGGTAGACGCCTTCCCAAACCTCGTCACGCCTGTCGGCGCCCATGCGGCGACGGCGCTCCAGCAGCTCCACCAGCTGAGGCGGAGGCGGATCCAGGACGAGGGTGCGCATCGGTTTCAAGGGTATCGCCAGCGATGGCGTTGGCGGCCATGGCTTCTCATCCGACAGGGCGCTCGGGACGGGACGCTCGGCCGGTGACGAAGGAGCGCAAACGCGGACAGAAACAAACCTTCCGTTCTGTTGACATCGCACGAACCTGTCGACTAGCGTCTGCTCGCTCGGATCCGCTGCCGGTTGCGGCGGTCTTTGCTGCGCCAGCCTCCAGCTCCGGACGCCCGACGATCGATGCCACCTGACAGCTCACGCCAAGTCCGCCGCGCGAAGGCGCGCGAGACGCACAAGCGCGGCGGCGGCTCCGCCAACGGTTCCAGCGGTCCGGGCTTCCTCGGCGGGGTTCCCAAAGCCGCATGGCTCGCCGGCGGCGTGCTCGCAGTCATCGTCATCGCAGTCGTCGTGCTGCTCGCCACCGGCTCGTCCTCCTCCAGCGACAGCTCGCTGCTCACCGGATCCGGCTATGCAAACGTCGACACGTCCAACACGCGCTACGTCGGCGGGCCCATCGACAGCGCCAACGTCGCCACGCTCGCCACCGCCTGGACGCTGCCCATCACCACCAAAAGCGAGTACGGCAGCTACTCCTCGACGCCGGTCATCTCGGGCGGCGTCATCTTCTCCCAGGACCTCGAGTCCAACGTCCAGGCGATCGACCTCAAGACCGGCAAGGTGATCTGGACGAAGAAATACGAATCGCCTGACCAGGGGCCCAACGGGCTCGTCGTGCAGGGCGGGCGCGTTTTCGGAGCAACCACCAACGCCGCCTTCGCGCTCAACGAGAAGACCGGCGAACAGCTGTGGTCCGTCACGCTCGTGCGCAACGAACACGAGGGCATCGACATGGAGCCCGGCTATCACGACGGGATCGTCTACGTCTCCACCGTGCCCGGCAACACCACCCAGTTCTACAAGGGCGAAGGCGTCGGCATCCTCTGGGCGCTCGAAGCCAGTACCGGCAGGAGGCTCTGGCACTTCGACACCGTGCCCGAAAACCTGTGGTCCTCCGAAAACGTCGACATCAACACCGGCGGCGGCGTCTGGTATGCGCCCGCCTTCGACGAACACGGGTACATGTACATCGGCACCGGCAACCCCGGCCCGTTCCCCGGCACCAACCAGTTCCCATGGGGATCCAGCCGGCCCGGCCCCAACCTGTACACCAACTCCATCGTCAAGCTCAATGCCGCCACCGGGCAGATCAAGTGGTACTACCAGCTGATCCCGCACGACCTCTACGACCGCGACCTCCAGGACCCGCCCATCCTCGCCACCGTCGGCGGCAAGCAGGTCGTCCTCGCCGCCGGCAAGGGCGGCTTCGTGATCGCGCTCGACGCCGAAACCGGCAAGCTCCTGTGGAAGCGCTCCGTGGGCACCCACAACGGCCACGACAACGACAACCTGTACGCCATGAAAGGCGAATACTCCAAGCTGAAAACGCCCGAGACCGTCTACCCCGGGCTGCTCGGCGGCGTCATCGCGCCGATGGCCACCAACGGCTCGCTCGTGTTCGTGCCCGTCGTCAACCACTCCGTCACCATCACCTCCCAGACCCAGACCGAAGAAAGCAGCCCCCTCGAAGGCGAAGTCGTCGCGCTCGAAGTCGCCACCGGCGCCGTCAAGTGGAAGCAGAAGCTCCCCTCCGCAGCGTTCGGCGCCACCACCGCCGTCAACGACCTCGTCTTCGTCACCTCCTTCAACGGCAAGCTGTTCGCGCTCGACGACAGCACCGGCAGCATCGCCTGGGAAGCCGGGCTGCCCGCCGGCAGCAACACCGGCGTGTCAGTCTCCGGCGACACCATCGTCGCCCCCGCCGGCATCGCCACCGAAAGCGGCCAGACCCCCGAAATCGTCGCCTTCCGGCTGCCCGGCGGGTAGCGCCGGCGACGCGACCGCCGGGACCGAGCGCGATTCGCGCTCCAATCAGGCGTGTGCGAGCTCAGGATCCGGCTCGCCCGTGAACAGCCACGGGGCGCGCTGACCGATGACCTCACCACGAAAGCGCTTGCGCCTGCCGTACACCACCCACGTCGTGTCCACCGCGCCGTACACCTCCTCCACGCGCAGCACGTCCGGGTGTTCGCCGGCGTGGTGCAGGTGCGTCAGGCCCGCGTCGTAGCGGCCCTCCAGCAGGTGGCGCGCGACCACCGGCTTCGACGGCTCGTCCACGATCCGCTCGAAGCGCGCCAGGTCCAAGTAGCCGCGGGTGGCGTTCACGATGCCCAGGCTCGCCGGGCGCTCCACGTCCGTGCGCACCAGCAGCGCCAGCTCCTTAGTCGGGTAGATGAACGTGTCCAGCACGAACACCTCCTCGTGGTGGCGCTCGGTCACCAGGTGCACCTGCAGGTGCGCGCTGCACTGCACCAGGAACGTCCGCTCGCGCTCGCGCACCACGTCGATCCCCGCCAGCAGGTCTTCCATCAGCAGGATCTCCGCCCGCTCGATCCCCTGGAACGCCAGGTAGCGCTTCAGCGCCGCCTCGTGGCACGTGCCCGACGGGCCCAGCGTGATGAACGTCGGGCGCTCCGCCGCCGCGTCGCCCGCGCGCGTCATGCCGCGTGGCCGTCCGTCGGGCTCGGGACCCCGCGCGGGCGGATCATCGCCGGCGGGGGCGGCTCGATCAGCTCCTCGTGGGCCACCCCGCCGATCAGCTCGTCCTCCATCTTGCACGTCGCCGCGATCAGCACCTCGAACAGCGTGTCCGTGAAGTCCGGCGGCAGGTCGCATTCCGCGCCGCGCGCGCGGTAGCGCGCGCGCACCTCCGCCACGCGGCCCGGCTGCATCATCGGGATCCCGTGCGCGCGCTTGTGCAGCGCGATTTCCCGGCACACCTCGAAGCGCGCGCCGAACAGGCGCGCGATCTCCTCGTCCAGCGAGTCCAGGCGCCGGCGGAACGGATCCAGGCCGGTCATGCCCGCTCCTCGCCGTCCAGCAGGCCGCTCGCGAACGCGTGGCCGCACTCCGCCAGCGAGTCCAGCGCGTAGCCGCCCTCCTGCACCACGCACACCGGCAGGCCACACGCCGCCAGCAGCCCGCCGATCTCTCCGAACACGTGCGGCGAGAAGCTCCAACAGCCGTGCGGGTCGCCCGCCACCGTGTCGTAGCCCAGCGACAGCACCAGCGCCGACGCCGAGCCCGCCAGCGCGTCGATCGAGTCCGCCACCGCGCCCAGGTAGCGCTCCTCGCTCGGCGCCTCTTTGAACTCCACCACGCGCTCGTCGCCGCCGCACGGGTGCGCCGACTGCGACGGCACGTTCACCACCGGCCACGAGTGCAGCGAGTACAGCGTTGTGTCGCGCATCCGCGCCGCGATCGCCGCCGTGCCGTTCGGGTAGTGGATGTCCACGTCCAGGATCGCCACCGGCCCCGCGCCGCCCTCGCGCAGCGTGTGCGCCGCCGCCGCCGCGTTGTTCAACAGGCAGCAGCCGCCCAGCCAGCCCGGGCCCGCGTGGTGGCCCGGCGGGCGGCACAGCGCGTAGGAGAAGCGCTCGCCTTCGACGATCGCCCGCGCCGCCACGATGGCCGTGCGCGCGCCCTCGTACGCCGCCCGCGCCACGCTCGCGCACACCGGCGTGTCCGGCGCCATGCCCGGCGCCGCGAAGCGCTCCATCAGCACCGGCTCATCCGATTCCACCGCCGCCAGCGCGCGCAGATACTCCGGCTCGTGCAGCGCGCTCAGCGCCAGCTCCACCTCATCCGCGCTCGCCTGCGCGCTCGTCGAGCGCACCGCCGGGTGGCGCGCCAGGCCCGCGCGCAGCTCCGACAGGCGCCTGTCATGGTCCTGGCCCGCCAGGCGCACGCCCGCGCGGCTGAGCAGCCATGGCTGCAGCGCCGGCGGCCCCTCGCGTTGCTCGACCATCAGCATCCCGCGTCTCACGACAGCAGCCGCCGCATCCGCGGGCCGTTCGCCGTGAAGCCGTTGCCCACGTAGAACGCCTCCGTCGCCCCGAAGCGCGCGAAGCTCTCGCGCGGCAGGCCCACCTCCACGCGCACGAAGCGCCGCGAGCGCGCCAGCTCGAACAGCGCCTCCAGCAGGCTCGCTCCCACCGCCCGGTCGCGCCAGTCCGGGCGCACCCACAGGTCCTGGATCAGCGCGTAGCTGCCCGGCACATGGATCGCCATCTGCCAGCTCGCGCCCAGCACGCCCACGATCTCCGCCTCCGCCTCCGCCTCTGCGTCGGTCCCCGCGTCGGCCTCCGCAACCAGCACCGCGCCCGCCCACGGGCTGTCGATCAGCGTCCGCGCCGCCGCCCGCATCGCCGCCGGCGCCGACGGCGTGCCGTCCAGCTCCGCCAGCAGCTCGCGCACCGCCGCCGCCACTGCGTCCACGTCCGTGCGCTCCGCGCGGCGCACCACGCACGCCCGCGCGAGCTCGCTCGTCGTGCCCCCGCCGCTCGTGGCGTCCCTGCCGCTCATGGCGCGCCAGCCACCTCGTACGCCGGCTCCAGCTCCACCGTCCAAGCCTCGCGCGCGCCCGAGCCCGTCACCACCTGCGCGATCGCCGCCATCGGCGCGCGCGCCTTCAGCAGCAGCTCGTCGAACTCCTCCGCCGGGTCCGACTGCATCACGATCGCGCCGCCCGCGCCGATCGTCGTGCGGCCCGGACGGATCACGATCGTGCGGATCACGATGCTCAGATCGACGCTGCCGTCCACGCCGAAGTAGCCGAGCGAGCCCGAGTACACCCCGCGCGCCACGCGCTCGACGTCGTCGATGATCTCCATCGTGCGCAGCTTCGGCGCGCCCGTCATCGAGCCGCCCGGGAAGCACGCGCGCACGCAGTCGACCGGCGAGCGGTTCGCGCCCAGCACGCCCGTGATCGTCGACGTCAGCTGGTGCACCGTGCGGTAGCGCTCGCCCGCCATGAACTCCGACACGCGCACGCTGTCCACCTCGCACACGCGGCCCAGGTCGTTGCGCAAGAGGTCGACGATCATCAGGTGCTCCGCGAACGTCTTTTCATCCTGGAGCAGCTCGTCGCGCAGCTGCTCGTCGCGGGTCGGGTCCGGGTGGCGCGACGCCGTGCCCTTGATCGGGCGCGCCTGCACGCCGCGGTCGCGGTCGACCGACAGGAAGCGCTCCGGCGAGGAGCTCACGATCGCCACGTCGCCCAGCTTCAGGTACGCCGCGAACGGCGCCGGGTTGGCGTGGCGCAGGACGCGGTACAGCGTGAACGGGTCCGGGCTCTCGTCTGTCGAGATCTGGTCGGTCAGGCACACCTCGTAGGACTCGCCCGCCGCCAGCGCCTGCTGGCAGCGCGCGATGTCCGCCAGGTACTGGCGCCGCCCGCGCCCGCATCGAAATCTCACCGGAGCGAGCGGGCCGCCGCCATCCCCATCGGTCCGCGCCCGCTCCGGTGGCGCCGCCGCGGGGGCAGCCAGCGCCCCCCGCACGGCGGCCTGCGCGTCGTCCAGCCAACGCTCGGCGTCCGCATCCTCGCTCCCACACAGTGCGAGTAGATGCGTGCGCTTGCCGACGTGGTCAACAGCGACGACACGATTGGCGAGCATCATCACCGCGTCCGGCACGTCCGAGCGGTGGACGTTGCGCGAGCCGCAGTCCGCCTTGCACTCATATCCCAGATAGCCGACGTAGCCGCCCACCAGGCCGCGCGCGAGGCCCTCCGGCGGCTCGACCGCGCTGCTCGCCAGCTCGCGCTCGAGCACGTCGAAGATCGAGCCGTGCTCGAGGAGCGTCTCCCCGCCGCGGCGGATGCTCACCGCCGACTCCTCCACGTCGTACTCCAGCACGCACTCCTCCGCGCCGGTCGTCGTGCCCATGTACGAGCACTGCGCCAGGCGCGTCGGCGCGTCCGCGCTGTCCAGCCAGAACGCGTAGTCCGCGTGCGCGAACAGCGCTTCGAACAGCGTCTGCGTCGAGGGCTCGCCCTCGATCGTGCGCGTGCGCAGCCGCAGGTGCGAGTCGCGCACGGGGCGCGCGAGCGGGCGCTGCGAGGGGGTCACCAGCCTTCTGGAGCCGAACGAGCGCGGCGGCTTGTGCTCGCGCGCCAGCTCGTAGAAGTTCTCAATCAGCTTGCGGCCGTGCTCGGTCGACACCGACTCGGGGTGGAACTGCACGCCCCACATCGGGCGGCTGCGGTGCTCGATCCCCATCACCACCCCGTCGTCCGTCCACGCCGTCACGCGGCCTTCCGGGCCGATCGGGCCGGTCACCGCCAGCGAGTGGTAGCGCACGACCGAGAAGTCCTGCGGGATGCCCTCGAACAGGCCGTGGCCGACGTGGCGCACGAGGCTCTTGCGCCCGTGCATCGGCATCGGCGCCGCCGCCACCGTCCCGTCGAGCAGCTGCCCGAGCCCCTGGTGGCCCAGGCACACGCCCAGGATCGGGATCTCGCTCCAGCGCAGGATGTCCGCGCACACGCCGAAGTCGTGCCAGCGCTCCGGGCGGCCGGGGCCGGGGGAGATCACGATCGCGTCGAAGTCCCAGCGCGACAGCGCCCCCCACGAGACCGTGTCGTTCTGGATCACGATCGGCTCCTCGCCGGAGACCGCCGCCAACAGCTGGTAGACGTTGTACGTGTAGGAGTCGTAGTTGTCGACCAGCAGCGTGTTCATCGCGCTAAGCCTCCTCCAGTCCGAGTCCGCGCGCGCCGCGCTCGAGCAGCGTGTGCGCGACGCGCGCCACCGGCTCGCTGCGCTCGGCCTCCAGGTACCAGCGCCCGAGGTGCACCACGTAGCGCGCCAGCGGGCCCGGGTCCATGCGCTCCACCGCGATCCGCAGGTGGCGGCGATGGAGCTCCGACTGCACGACCGCGAAGCGGTAGTGGGGGTCGTGCGCCAGCTCGCCCGCCGGGACCTCGCCGCGGCCGGGATGGGCCCGCGCGTGCACGAGCTCCCAGCCCGGGCTCTCGCGCACGTCGAGCAGCTTCTCCGGCTGGAACTCCACTTTCGGCGTGACCGGGCGTGGCACGAAGAAGCCGAGCGCCACCTGGCCCGCGACGCGCTCGGCCGAGCCGAGCCTGCCGGCGATCTCCGCGCTCCGCGGGTCGGCCTCGATCTGCTCCTGGAGCCACTCGGTCAGCTCGTCGATCAGCAGCGCGCCCTCGTCGCTGGAGGACATCGCGCGCTTCTGGCGCGCGACCATCCCGTGGAAGATGTCGCTCGTCGGGTGCATGCCCGCGCCGCCGTCCGCCATCAACTCGCCCATCAGCTTGCGCCTACAGGTGACGTGCCCGACCCACTCCGAGCCGCACACCTGCACCGACGTCATGCCCTCCAGGCCCGGCGCCGCCATCCAGTAGGCCATCGCGCGCATGTGCTGCGTCGGCAGGTCGTCGCCGCGCACGAGCGGGAACTCGTCGAAGTCCTCGCGCTCGGTCGGGTAGATGACGACGCCGTCCGCGCGCCGGCGCAGCAGCCCGTCGCGCAGGCCGCACGCGGTCAGCTCCGCGGCCTCCGACAGGAAGTCCGACTCGAAGAACACGCGGTCGAAGGAGATCCCCAGGCGCGCCAGCGTCTTGCGCTGCCCCGCGATCACCCACGCGCGCGTCTTGTACCAGAGCTCCAGCGCCTGGCGGTCGCCGCACAGCACGCGCCGCAGCAGCTCGTCCGCGTCGTCGTCGCGCACCGTCAGCTCGCGCGTCAGCGACGCCTCCGGCTCGTGCGCGCCGTTGCCGTTGTACGAGCGTCCCGCAGCCACGTACTCGGCATAGCAGCAGCCGACGAAGTGGTCGCTCTTCTCGTTGCGGTCCGGCCACGCCTGCGCGTGGCGCCCGCTCTTCATCACGCCCGCCATCGCCTCGCCCATGCTGCGCCCCGCGTCCGAGATCAGCGCGCGGCGCTCGACCCGGCCGCCGCCCTGCGCGAGCGCCGCCGCCAGCGCGTTGCCGATCGCGAGGTTGCGCAGGTGCCCGACGTGCAGCGCCTTCGTCGCGTTCGCGTCCCAGAACTGCACCGAGAAGCGCTCTCCGCGCGCGAGGTCGCGCAGACCCTCCTCGCCGCCGTCGCCCTCCTGCAGCGCCGCGCCCGCGCTCTCGATCCAGCTGTCGTCGAGGCGCAGCTCCATGCCCTGGCCGGTCCGCGCGACGCTCGCCACCCACGGCTCGCGTTCGATGGCCTCCAGCGACCGAAGCGTCGCCGCGTCCTTCTGCCAGCCGGGCGCGCGCGGCATCAGCTTCAGGTCGAAGCGATCGCTCGGGCGCAGCGGAGTGCGCGCCGCCCACAGGCCGCCGTCGCCGCCCTCCTCGGCGGGCGGCTCGAAGTAGTCGAAGATGTTCTTGGGCGCGGGCATCGTGGGCTGAAGGGCGGTGGTCTGCCGATGCACCAGCCGGGGCTCGAACCCGGATCAACGGCGTTTAAGGCCGCTCCCTTAACCGATTAGGGCACTGGTGCGAGGGACCCCACAGCACGTCCGCGCCGATGCTTCGGCGCGGTTTGCGCAGTCGAGCCTGAGCGAGGCACCATACGACCCGTTGTGAGCGATCGCACGTTTTCGATTCCGCCTACCCGTACAACGCCCGCCGGGTGGACGTCCGGCCCGGCGCTGCCGCCGGGGCCGCGGATGCCGAGCGCGCTGCAGGCCGTCGGCTGGGCGCTGCGCCCGCTGCCGTTCATGCAGCGCTGCCGGGAGCGCTACGGCGACGTGTTCACGCTGCGCGTCCGCCGCGGGCGCCCGTGGGTGCTGCTCAGCGACCCCGCGGACGTCGGCAAGGTGCTGACGATCACGCCCGAGCTCGTGCTCGCCGGCGCCGGCGAGGCCAACCCGCTGCTCGGGCCGCTGCTCGGGCCGCGCTCGGTGATGCTGCTCGACGAGCCCGAGCACATGACCCACCGGCGCTTCATCCTGCCCTCCTTCCACGGCCAGCGCATGCGCGGCTACGGGGAGATGATGGTCGAGGTCGCGCGCGAGGAGATCGCGCGCTGGCCGGTCGGCGAGCCGTTCGCGCTGTGGCCGCGGATGCAGGCGGTCAGCAACGAGGTCGTCATGCGCGCCGTCTTCTCCGACACGGACACGCCGCAGATGCGCGCGCTGCGCACGCTGCTCAAGCGCCTGACCGACTGGCTCAACGACTCCGGGCGCCTGACGCTGCTGAGCGCGTTCGGCTCGCGCGTGCTGACCCAGAACGCCGGCTTTCGCGCGGTGATCGAGCCGGTCGAAGCGGCCGTGCTCGCCGAGGTGCGCCGCCGCCACGCGCTCGGCGCCCCGCCCGACGACGGCATCCTGTCGCTGCTCGAGCAGGCCTACGACGAGAACGGCACGCCGATGACCGAGCAGGAGCTGCGCGACGAACTGATCACGCTGCTCTCCGACGGGCCGACCGCCACTTCGCTGGCGTGGGCGTTCGAGCGCCTGCTGCGCCACCCCGACAAGCTCGAGCGCCTGCGCGCGGAGGTCCTGCACGGCGAGGAGGAGCTGTACACCGACGCGGTCGTCAAGGAGACGCTGCGCCTGGCGCCCGCGGTGCCGCTGGTGATGCGCAAGCTCGTGGAGCCGATGGAGCTCGGCGGCCATGAGATCCCCGCAGGCACGATCGTCGCCCCGTGCATCTACCTCGTCCACCACCGCGAGGACGTCTATCCGCGGCCGTTCCGCTTCGAGCCCGAGCGCTTCCTCGGGCGCCAGCCCGACAACTACACGTGGATCCCGTTCGGCAGCGGCGTGCGCCGCTGCGTGGCCGCGCAGTTCGCGCAGCTGGAGATGAAGCGCGTGATCCAGACGGTGCTGAGGGAAGTGGACCTCGGTCCCGCCCCCGAGGCCTCCGGCAGGCAGCACGCGACGCGCAGCTCGGTCGCGTTCGCCCCCGGCGAAGCGCGCGCGGTGGTCATCCGCCGCCGGCCGAAGGCCGGTCAGCAGCCGCGCTTCAACGGCGGGCCGCGGCCGGCCGCGCCGCTGCCAGTCGGTTAGGCGGGCTCGCGCCCGTGGCGGCGCCGAACGGCGCGAGCACGCGGTCGGCGAGGACGCCCAGCGAGCCGAGGTTCGAGAAGCCCGGCCCCTGGCTGAGCGCCGCCAGCCCCGGCAGCTGCATTCGCGGGGTGAGGCCCTCGAGCTCGAGGAAGCGCCCGAACGGGAGGTCGGTCTCGGGCGGGCGGTCCCACACGGGGCCGACGCGGCGCTCGATCTCAGCGCGCGTCTCGGGCGCGCAGAGGATGCGCAGCTGCTCGAGCAGGTCGAAGCCGGTGCCGTTGATCAGGTAGTCGTGCTCGCTGCAGCCGACGCCGAGCTCGCCCGCGTGTTCGACCGAGATGCCCTCGCCGCCGCGGGCGCAGGCGACGTGCACGACGCGGCCGGGGACGAAGCGGCAGCGCTCGTCGTAGGCGAACGCGGCGATGCGCTCCGGGCCGAACACGCCGCGGTCGGAGCGGGCGATGAAGTCGCGGCGCGTTTGCGCGCTCAGCGACGGCCAGTCGATCACGTCGGGGTTGGAGAAGATGCGGTTCTCGACGAAGCTCTCCACGCGGCTCATCGGCAGGCCGGGGGTGTACACGGTGAGCTGCGCGTCGGGGCGGACGGCGCGCACGAATTCCATGCAGCTGAGCGCGCTCTCGCCGCCGCCGACGATCGCGATGTCAGAGCTCTGCTCGACCGGCACGCGCGCGATCTCCATGCGCCCGCTGTCGCAGTCGAGCACGCGCGGCGCGGCGTCGAGGTCGTGGTCGATCGTGCGGTGCACGCCCGGCCCGGTCAGCACGAACGCGCCGCAGCTGTACCGCAGCTCCCCCGCCTCGCCGGCGACGTCGACGATCCAGCGGTCCCCCTGCGCGCTCAGCGACACCCGCGCGGCGCGGCCGTGGACGTGCTCGACGCCGTCGGTGGCATGTTCCAGCACCCACGTCAGGTAGGCGCCGCAGACGCGGCGCTGCACGGACGGCGCCCCGGCGTCGATCCAGCGGCCGTAGCCCCCTTTCTCGACCAGGTAGCGCTGCCAGGAGAAGCGCAGCGCGGCCTCGTCGATCGCGCCGCCGAGCTCGCCGAACGAGCAGGCGCTCTCATAGGGGAAGCCGACGTCCTTGGCGGGGCTGATCGCGAGCACCTCGCGGCTGGAGGTGACACCGTTGCCGTCCATCCACGCGGCCGCCGGCCCGGTCGCCTCGACGAGCGTCATCCGCACGGGCCCGATGCCGAGGCTGTTGAGCACGCTCGCCTTCATGGCGATCGCGGTGCCCTTCGCGCCGGCGCCGACGACGAGCAGGTCGGTGTCGACCGTCACGGCGTGAGCGGGACCAGCTCTCCGCAGCTGGGACACACGAGCGTGTCCGCGTGCGCGGCCGCGCGGTGCGGGGCGTCCTCGACGGGCGGCTGCAGCGCGCGGCGCCAGCTGCGGGACTCGACCCGCAGATCGGCGACCGACAGTTTGTCGACCACGGCGCGTCCGAGCCAGTATTCCTGGCTGGCGACGTCGAAGGAGGCGACCGTCGCGTGGTGGCTCCACGAGAGGTTCTCCCGACGTCGGGAGATCTCAAAGCGCGAGGCGACGTAGACCATGTTCATCAGCGACTGGACGTCGTAGCCGGTGAGCTTGGCCGCGCGCGAGTAGCGCTCGCCGAACTTCGCGTTGCCATAGTGGATCCAGTCGCCCAGCCACCACTGGCTGCAGCGCCCGATCTCGCCGAAACGCCGGCCGAAGGCCGACCACTCGTCGAGGCCGATGTCGGCCCGCGGCGTCCAGCCGACGCGCGTCAGCTCCGGCAGCCGCTGAGCGGATCGCGCCGGCCGAGCGGGCCGGCGAGGGCGTGCGGCGTCCAGCTCCGGCGTTCGTATGTCAGACGCGGCCCCCACAGGTGCACCTCGATGGACGATGGCGGGATGGAGGCCTCCTCATGTCGGGAGACTTCCTTACTGGCGAAACCTTGCAGTGGCTCGACAGTTTGTCAATAGAGACGCCAGATGCGTTTGCAGACAAGTGAGAGCGGCACACGTTTTTCCCTGGAAAACACCAGTTCTCCGGGATTGGAATCATTGGGCGGGTCGGAAACGCCGCTACGGATATCGGTAGATCCCAGCCCGATCGAAGTCGTAGACGCCCCTGTCGTCCCTGCTTCTCAGCTGGCAGCGTTGAGCGATGCCCATCGCCTCGATTGAGCAGTCTGGCCGGCGCGGATGAGGAGGAGGTGCCCACCGGTGCTCGTCGCGACATGCGCGTGCATTCTCGCCGGCGCGGCTCTCCGGGGCGCCCCGGCGTCGGCCGCCTCGGGTCCGGGGGCGACGGGTCCGACGGCGGTGGCGGCTGCGACGATCGCCCTGAGCGAGAGGGGCCGGCTGCACGACACCGGCGGGCGCGGGCGAACGCTCAACGCGGAGGGCTCCGCTTCGGGCACGATCGCGGGCGCCATCTACATCCACCTCATGCTCGCCACGCTCAGCCGGGTGACCGCCGAAGTCAACATCTACCCGTCGCGCGGATCGCTGTCGGGCTACGCGTCGGCGCGCTATCGCCTGGCGGGCCCCTACGTGTCGTTCTCGGGCACCATGTCGATCGCCAGGGGCACCGGTCGCTATGCCGGCGCCCGCGCGACGGGCCTGCGCTTCAGCGGCACGATCAGGCGCTCGGACGAGGCCATAGCCGTGGACGTCAGCGGCGAGCTCTCCTACTGACTCCTTCGGACGCCGCGCCCCCGGCCTACGGACGCTGCGACCGCGCGAAGGTCAGCTCGCGCCCGAGATCTTCCACTTGCCGCCTTCCCTGACGAGGGAGACGCCGCTGGGGCGGCTCTTGCCTTCGTGGATGCTCTTGACGGTTGCGGTGGCGCTCCTGCCGTCGGTGGCGACCGTCACGGACTCCACGCTCGTTTCGAGGCTGTCGACCTGGGCGAGCTGGCTTTTGATCGCGGCTTCGCAGCCCTTCGTGCCGCCGAGCTTCGTGACGAGCGCCGCGGCGAGGTCGTCGGCGCAGACCTTGCCCTGTTCGCCGGCGGTGGCGTCGGCCTGCAGGTTGGAGACCGTCTGCGCGACTTCGTGCGCCGGACCTTTGAAGCCGGCGGTCGAGACCGTCGTGCCGCACGCGGCGAGCGCGAGCGTGGACAGGGGCAGGCCGAGCAGGACGAGGGTGCGGCGCATGGCCGCGAAGGGTATTGAGTTCTCGCCGTCCTAGTTCTTCTCGTCGTCGCGCCGGTAGCCGAGGCGCGCGGAGATGCGGTCGGCGGTGGAGACGAGGTGCGGCCCGAGCGCGTCGACGAGCTCCTCGAGCGAGATCATCGAGCTGTGCGCCGCCAGGTTGACGGCGGCGACGACGTCGCGCGCCTCGTTGCGCACGGGCGCGGCGATCGCGTAGAGCTCGGGGGCGAGCTCCTGGTCGTCGACGGCGAAGCCGGCGGCCTGGATCTCGTCGAGCTCGTCGCGGAGGGCTTTCTTCGACGTGATCGTGTTGGGGCCGCGCTTGGTCAGCTTCATCTCGGCGATCAGGTCGCGCTGCTCGGACTCGGGGAGGTTGGCGAGCAGCAGCTTGCCCATCGCGGTGCAGTAGGCGGGCAGCCGCGAGCCGGTGTGCAGGTCGAGGTCGATTTTGCCCTGGCCGCGGCGGAAGCTGCGGACGCGATCGACGTAGAGGACGTCGGTGCCGTCGAGCACCCCGAGGTTGGTCGTGTAGGAGGTGCGCTGGCGCAGCTCCTCCAGATAGGGGTGGGCGTGCTCGCGCAGGCCGGTGGAGTTGAGCGCGGACATGCCCAGGTCGGTGACGCGCAGCCCGAGGCGGTACTTGCGCGAGGCGCCCTGCTCGAGGTAGCCGAGCGCGACGAGCGTGATCACGTAGCGGTGCGTGGTCGAGCGGCTCATGCCGAGCTCGTCGGCGATGTCGGCGATGCCGAGCACAGGGCGCTTGGGCGTGAAGCAGCCGAGGATCGCCAGGCCGCGCTCCAGCGACTGCGAGTAGCGGGGCTCGCGAAGGCTGGGGATCGACCAGGCGGGCTCGCTCCCGTTGTTGGGGGCTTTGGAAGCTGCTGAACGCGTTCTGGGCATTGGCACCTTGATCCCTATCTTGTCAGGAGTAGACCTGGACGGTCGAGAAGTTCAACTGGCTGATGTATGGACCATAGTTCGATATTTCAGTGGAGACAATGATAAACACTAGAGTTTCAAGCGAGCCGGGCGAGGGGGATCCGGCCCGCGCGGGGCGGATCGCGGACCGCTGCGAGGCAGGCTGCCCCGCGTAGGCCGCGCGGCGGCGCTCGACGAGGTGGCGGCATCGCGGTGGCTGCGTCGCGGCGGCGGCCGGCCGAGTCGATCCCGTGGCTCTGAGGTCCCGAGGAGCGGTCCCCCGTGGCGGCGATGGCGGCAGCGGTCGACGGCGGTGCTCGCGACGGGGCGGCGCGCCGGGTTGGCCACGGGGACGGCGAGCTTGCGATCCGGCGCGTCCACATCGCTCACGCGGACCGACCTCCCGCGGACCGCGACGGCGATCGGACCGGTCCGCCGGTCCGGGCGGCTCCACCCCGGCACGATGGAGACGCCGGCTGACGCTCCGGCACGATGGACGTGACGGCACGTCCCGGCCACGACTTCAGAAGAGAGACAGAAACATGGCGCAACAGAGACAGAGACATTTCGACAAAACGCGCCGTATTCCGACAAAGCGCGCGGTAATGACACGCTCCGCCGGCAGGGCGAAGGGCCGCCGGTAGAACAGTTCCGCAAACCCGATATCTGCCAACAAGTCGACAACTGCCGCCTATCGGTTGCCGAGATGAATCGGATCAAGCTGGCTCAGGCCAGGAGGATCCGGTCGCCCGCGAATGTGCCAGCAAGTAGAAAACAGTGGTTGTGGGCGTCTGAAAAGCGGAGATATGCTGAAAAAGCAGGATCTAGGCCTATATCAAGAAGCAGAATCCCATAGGCCTTATTTATGCCACTGGATCGCAATTGAAAGCGAGAACCATGACTGAGAGTCATTTCAGCATCTCCAGGCGCACGACTGCTCTGTGCGCTACCGCGCTGGGGCTGGTTTGCGCCCTGGTGTTCAGCTCGGCCGCGCTGGCGCATAACCCCAAAGGCGCGTTCGCTCCCTTCAAGTACTGCCCGCTGGGCAACTCGACGGTCGAAGAGTGCATCGTCGCGAACACGACGAGCGGCGAATTCACCGTGGGCAAGAAGAACGTGCCGATCACGAACACGATCACCTTGCAGGGAGGCACGCACGAAAACGAAGAAACCGGCGCACTGAACTTCATCGGCGCGGAAGGCGCGGAAACGCTGTCGAAAACGTCGCAGAATGTTCCAGGTGGGCTGTCCGGGCTCGTCAACTGCAAAGAAATCAGTAACTGGTTCGAGCGGTTCGCATGCGAACTCGTCTTCGAAAACGGCCTGACGGGCGTGAGCGCGACGACGGAACTCGCGGCCCCCGCGTCATCGATCGGGATCAACATCAACAACCTGGCCTCGGAAAGTGGGACGGCCCTGTCGCTGCCCGTCAAGGTGCGACTCGAAAACCCGCTCCTCGGCAGTGAATGCTACGTCGGCTCCAACGCCAAACCGATCGTGCTGAACCTGACCACCGGGAAAACGAGCCCGCCCGAACCGAACAAACCGATCAGCGGCAAAGGCGGCACGCTCAACATCCTGGAAGGTGGGAGCTTGATCGAAATCACCGGAAACTCTCTCGTCAACAACTCGTTCGCGGCGCCCGAAGCCGAAGGGTGTGGCGGGATCTTCTCCGGCCTGATCGACCCGATCATCAACTCGACGATGGGCCTGCCCGCGGCCGCCGGACACAACACGGCGATTCTCAACGGCACGCTCAAACAGGCTGGTGCCGGCTCGGTGAAAGCCAGCGAATAGGTAGATGAGCAAGTAGTTGGTCGCCGGCGCACGCGAGCGCAGTGTGCAGCGTGCGCCGGCAATGTGGCGCCCACCCGGATCGTTGTTGAGATGGCGACAGCCGGATAGGGCGTTCATCGTGCGGAGGCAGGCGCCGGGAGAAGCCCGGCGCCTGCCCTTGCAGTTGCGCGACAGCCCGAGGCCATGCCCTCCGTCTGGCGCCATGCCTTCCGTCGTGCCTCTCCTCGTCGCCCGCTAGCCTCGGCGGGTGCCCCTATCCAGCTTCAGCCCGCGTGTCCGTGAGTGGTTCGAGCAGGCCTTCGCCGCTCTCACCCAGGCGCAGGCGCAGACGTGGCCGGCGATCGCCGCGGGGGAGCATGTGCTCGTGTCCGCGCCCACCGGGTCCGGAAAGACGCTGGCGGCGTTCCTGTGGGCGCTCGATCGGCTGAGCTCCGAGAACCGGGCACCGGGCGCCGGTGCCGCGAGTGTCGGTGGCGCCGCCGGCGGCCGTGGCACGCGCGTGGTCTACGTCAGCCCCCTCAAGGCCCTCGCCTACGACATAGAGCGCAATCTCCGTGCTCCCCTGCGAGGCATCGGGGCCGACGACGTGCGTGTGGGCATCCGCACCGGGGACACGCCCCAGCGCGAGCGCGCAGCGATGGTCCGCAACCCGCCCGACATCCTCGTCACGACGCCTGAGTCGCTGTACCTGATCCTCACCTCGCAGGCGCGCTCGATGCTGGACGGGGTGGAGGCGGTGATCGTGGATGAGATCCACGCGGTCGCGCACTCCAAGCGCGGCGCCCACCTGGCGCTGACGCTCGAGCGCCTGGAGGCGCACGTGCACGCCCATCGGCCCGCCGAGCCCGCAGCCGGCGGCGCCCCCGCCGAGATCCAGCGCATCGGCCTCAGCGCCACCCAGAACCCGCTGGAGGAGATCGGCCGCTTCCTCGTCGGCCCCCACCGCCAGGTGACGATCGTCGACGCGAGCGGCACGGGCAAGGAGCTCGACCTGCGCATCGAGGTGCCGGTCGAGTCGATGGCCGAACCCGGCGCGCTCCCCGCCGGCGAGCAGCCGGACCCGCTGGCATCGCCCCCGGCGCTTGAGCCGGTCGCCGGTGGCGAGTCCACCAGGGGCTCCATCTGGCCGGCGATCTACCCCAAGCTGCTCGAGCTCGTCCAGGCGCACACCTCGACGATCGTGTTCGTCAACAACCGCCGCTCCGCCGAGCGCGTGGCGCTGCGCCTCAACGAGCTCGCCGCGCAGGAGCACGCCGCCCGGGATGCCGCCACCGGGGCGGGCGAAGACGCGCCGCCGCCCCGGGACATCGCCCGCGCCCACCACGGCTCGCTCGCGCGCGAGGAGCGCACGAAGGTCGAGGAGATGCTGAAGGCCGGCGAACTGCCGTGCCTCGTCGCGACGAGCTCGCTGGAGCTGGGCATCGACATGGGCGCGGTCGACCTCGTCCTGCAGATCGAGTCGCCGAAGTCCGTCGCGCGCGGCCTGCAGCGCATCGGCCGCGCGGGCCACGGCGTCGATGAGGTCAGCCGCGGGCGGATCTTCCCGAAGTTCCGCGGCGACCTGCTCGAGTGCGCGGTCGTCGCCAGGCGCATGCAACAAGGCCTGATTGAGCCGACCGTCGTCCCCCGCAACGCGCTCGACGTCCTCGCCCAGCAGATCGTCGCGATCGCCGTCTCCGCGGAGCCGGACGGCGTCTCGGTCGACGCCCTGCACGCCCTAATCACGAGCACGCACTCCTACTCGACCCTCTCCCGCGAGCTGCTGGAGAACGTGCTGGACATGCTCGACGGCCGCTACCCGTCGAAGGAGTTCGGCGAGCTGCGCGCGCGCATCGTCTGGGACCGCGTCAACGGGACGATCCGCGCGCGCAGGGGCTCGCGCCAGCTGGCGATCGCGAACGCCGGCACGATCCCCGACCGCGGCCTGTACGCCGTAACCCTCCCCGACGGCCGCCGCGTGGGCGAGCTGGACGAGGAGATGGTCTACGAGGCGCGGCCCGGGCAGGCGTTCCTGCTGGGCGCGTCGACGTGGCGGATCGAGGAGATCGGCCGCGACCGCGTGATCGTCACCCCCGCCCCGGGCGCCCCCGGCGCGGTGCCGTTCTGGAAGGGCGACACGGTCGGGCGCCCGGTGGAGCTCGGCCGCGCGATCGGCGCGTTCTCGCGCTGGGCGATCGAGCAGGAGCCGGAGACGCTGGAGCGCGAGCACGACCTCGACGAGCGCGCCGCGCGCAACCTGATCGCGTACCTGCGCGAGCAGCAGGCGGCGACACGGGTGCTGCCGTCGGAGCGCACGATCGTGCTGGAGCGCTTCCGCGATGAGATCGGCGACTGGCGGCTGTGCGTCCTGTCCCCGTATGGCGGGCGCGTGCACGCCGCGTGGGGCCTTGCGATCTCGGCGCGCATCCGGGAGCGCTTCGGGCTGGAGGCGGACACGCTGTGGTCCGACGACGGCATCGTCCTGCACCTCCCCGACCTCGACGCGGACGAAGCGCAGGCGCTGCCGTCCGCGGCGGAGCTCGTGCTGGTCGAGCCGGACGAGGTCGAGCAGGCGGTCACGGCCGAGCTGGGCGGCTCGGCGCTGTTCGGCGCGCGCTTTCGCGAGAACGCCGCCCGCGCGCTGCTGATCCCCCGCGCGTACCCCGGCCGGCGCACCCCTTTGTGGCAGCAGCGGCTGAAGGCGCAGAACCTGCTGGAGGTGGCGCGCCGCTACGACGACTTCCCGATCGTGCTTGAGACCTACCGCGAGTGCCTGCAGGACGTGCTCGACCTGCCGGGCCTGCAGGAGCTGCTGCGCGGCCTGTCCACCCGGGAGATCTCGCTGGTGGAGGTCGAGACGCAGACCGCCTCCCCCTTCGCGTCCTCGCTGCTGTTCGACTACGTCGCGACGTACATGTACGAGGGGGACACGCCCTCGGCCGAGCGTCGCGCCGCGGCGCTGTCGCTGGACCGTGACCTGCTGCGCGAGCTGCTGGGGCAGGAGGAGCTGCGCGAGCTGATCGACCCGGCCGCGCTGGCACGCGTGGAGGACGACCTGCAGCATCGCTCGGAGATGACCCGCGCGACGGGCCGCGACGGGCTGCACGACGTGCTGCGCCGGGTCGGCGACCTCACGCGCTCTGAGATCGACGAGCGTGTCTTCGAGGGCGTCGAGGTCGACACTTTGCTGCGGGAGCTGGAGCGCGAACGGCGCATCGTCCGTGCCCGGGTCGGGGGCGAGGAGCGCTACATCGCAGCGGATGAGGCTGGCCTCTACCGAGACGCGCTCGGCACGGTCCCGCCCGGCGGGCTGCCGGACGCGTTCCTCGTGGACATCCCCGACGCGCTGAGCGAGCTCGTGGCCCGCTACGCCCGCACGCATGGCCCGTTCACGAGCGAGGATCTGCACGCGCGCTACGGCGTCGACGCCGGCGCCGTGCTGCGCGAGCTCGAGCGCGCCGGCGACCTGGTTCGGGGCGAAATCCGCCCCGAGGGCACCGAGCGGGAGTGGTGCGACGTGGAGGTGCTGCGGCGCCTGCGCCGCGCGTCGCTGGCCGCGCTACGCAAGGAGATCGAGCCGGCCGACCAGAGGCGCCTGGCGGCCTTCCTGCCGTCCTGGCAGGGCGTCGACCGTCACTCGGGCGCGGGAGCCGGGATCGACCGCCTGCGCGAGGTTCTGGTGCCTCTGCAGGGACTTGCGCTGCCGGTGGAGACGTGGGAGCGCGACGTGCTGCCGCGACGCACCGGCGCGTACTCGCAGTCGTGGCTGGACAGCCTCTGCGCGAGCGGCGAGGTCGTGTGGGTGGGAGCAGGCGCGAGCGGCCGTTCGGGGCGCGTGGCGTTGTACTTCCGCGAGGACGCCGCGGCGATCGGCCCGCCGAGCGGCGGGGGCGCCGCCGGAGTCGCCGGGGCCGCTGGTAGCGCTGCGAGCGGCCGCGGCGGCGCATCGGCGCCGGGCAATCCTGAGCACGAGCTCCTGCGCGCGCGTCTCGCGGCAGGCCCGGCGTTCTTCACCGACCTGCTCGCGGAGCTGGCGTCGTCATCGAGGGTGGACGCGTCCGCGGAGGCGCTGCGCGAGGCGCTGTGGGACCTCGTATGGGCGGGCGAGATCACGAACGACGCGTGGGCGCCGCTGCGCGCGCCGCGTCTGTCGCTCGCGCGTGGGGACCGTGCCGGCGATGGCCCCGCCGGCGGGCAGGGGTTCCGCTCGGGCCGTCCGAGCGTGGGGCGCTCGCGCTTCGCCGGCCGCCGTCGCGGCGGAGCCCGCGTGGGCGGCGAGCAGGTCCAGGGCCGCTGGTCGCTGACAGCGCCCGTCTTCCGCGGCGGCCCCGCCGAGGGAGCTGCGGGGGCCGCCGAGCGCCGGCGCACGCTCGCGGAGCTGTTGCTCGAGCGCTACGGCATCGTCACGCGCGAGCAGGTGCTCGCGGAGGGCGTCAGGGGCGGCTTCGCGATGCTGTACGACACGTTCGCCAACCTCGAGACCTTGGGAGTCTGCCGCCGGGGCTACTTCATCGAGGGCATGGGCGGTGCCCAGTTCGCGCTGCCGGGCGCCGTCGAGCGGCTGCGCGCGACGCCGGCCGGCGATAGCGGGGGCGCCTCGGCGACGGGCGGTCGCGCCCGCACGCTCGTGCTCGCCGCTGCGGATCCCGCTCAGCCCTATGGCGCCGCGCTGCCGTGGCCCAAGCGCGAGGGCCAGGATCGTCGTCCGACTCGCGTCGCCGGCGCGTACGTGGTGCTCGTGGCCGACGACCCGGTGCTGTACGTCGAGCGCGGCGGCCGCGGCCTGTTGACGCTCGGCGCGCGCCAGCTGCCGGGGGCTGTCGCGCCCGTGGGCCTCCCCGGGGAGCTCGACCCGCTGCGCGAGGCGCTCGCCGCGCTAGCGGAGGCAGTACGTGCCGGCAAAGTCGGAAAGCTGTCCCTGGAGCGCATCGACGGCGAGCCCGCGATCGCCTCGAGCCTCGCCGGAGCGCTCGTCGAGCTTGGCTTTCACACCGGTCCGCGCCGCCTGACGCTCACTGCCTGAGCCGGGCTATAGCTCGACGCCGTGCCGCTCGAGCCATGCGACATAGCTCTCCACGAGTTTCGGTAGGTGTCGGAGCAGGAGACGGACCTGCCTGTGCACTTCGTCGGCCTGTATGTCCGGAGACGAGTGTTGGAGGCGATTGCGGGTGCGGTAGAGCTCGGTGAAGGTCGTCGCCTGCGTGCTTGTGAAGCCCCCGTCTGCGCGGATGGCGTCGATGATCCCGGGGACGCCCGGCATGCTGGATGTCGACTCCAGGCCGGTGACCTTGACTCCCGCTCTGATTGCCTCGGCAGTGTTGTTCACGAGCGCCAGGTAGCCGCCGGTCACCGTGAACACGCGGTTGATCTCCTCGGGGTCCGGCGAGTCGAACGCTTCCGTCCACACCTTCGCGTCGAAGTCGTCGCCGAACTGCCCTATCGCCCGGCGCAGCGCCTTCCTCTGGGCCGAAAGTCGCTCGAGCTTGGCGCTCACACGGTCGAGCTCGGCGGCCGTGCGCGGGTCGCCCTCGTCGCGGGCGTTCTCGTCTGCCGCGACCTTCTCCGTCTTGTGGTCGGTCACGGCTCCGCGGCCAGCAGCTCGCGGACGGAGGCGCGGGCGCGTCGGCGCCTTGCCTCGTGGGCGTGGCGGGCATGCCGGGCGATCTCGCCTCGGCGCGCCTTCAACCCGGCCCACTCGCCATCCCGGTCCAGCAGCACTCTGCCCTCATCGAGGGCTTCCAGCAGCAGCAGCGGCGCAGCGTCCTCTATGCGATTCAGCCGCGCCACGTCCACCTCTCGGCCCACCGCGCGCTCGAGGCGCACAGCGAGCTTGACCGCCGTGTCGGGACGGTCAGCTCCGAGAGAGACCAGCAGGTCCAGGTCGGAGCCGGGCGTATCGTCGCCCCGTGCGACCGAACCGTAGACCACCGCCAGACGGACATTCGGCTCGGTCCGCAACGCGCGTCGCAGCGTCGACAGCAGCGGCCAGTGCTCAGTCGCGTAATGGCGCTCATGCTCATCGACATGCTGCCGGCGGGCGCTCATGCGCTCACAGCGGATCGTCCCGTCTGCGGCGGCGCGACGCAGCGTACGCGCATCCGCGCCGAGCTCGTCTGCAAGGTCCGAGAGGTCCGGCACAGCACTAGTGTAGGGCTTCGTATGACCGTTACCTGTTGGGTCGGTCGTGACAGCTCGATCATCGAGTGGCTGAGCGCCGGTCCGCGCCGCCCGACGCTCGCTGCCTGACCGCCGCTATCGGCGGAACGTCCAGCCGCCGAGGCCCGTTCCGAGGGTCTGTCCGAGCGCTCCCGGCAGGCCGAATCCCCAATGTCCGCGGGGAATTGCCCGGTGGTGCGAATCCGATTGTCTGTCGGACGTTTGAGCGGGATGGAGACACGGGTGGAATCGTTTGAGAAGTCTTGTTATTAAAAGTCGAGAGATCTTGCAGAGGGAGGCGTTATGGTCTACCGTTCAGAACAGTGGGGATGAGCCGAACAGGGAGCCAAGTCGCGCCGCTATACCGCCGGTTGCCTCACGGACCGAGCGGCATGGAGCGTGAGGAGGTGGCTCGCAACCAGCGGGCGCGCCTCTACGGCGGGATGATCGAGTCGATCTCCCAGCGCGGCTACCAGGCCACGACCGTGGCGCACGTCATCGGTCTGGCGGGGGTGTCGCGCCGGGCGTTCTACGAGATCTTCTCGAACAAGGAGGAGTGCTTCCTGGCCACATACGACATCGTCGTCGCGCGCAGCCGCAAGCGCGTGCTCGACGCGTGGGGAGCGGAGCGCGGCTGGGCCAACAGGCTGCACGCGGGCTGCAAGGCGCTGCTGGACGACGTCGCCGAACAGCCCAAGGGGCCGCACCTGGTGCTCGTCGACGCGCTCGGGATCGGCCCGAAGGCGAGGGAGCGCATGCAGCTCGCCGGCTTCACGTTCGAGCGGCTCGTCGCCGGCGCCTTCCAGATGGCGCCCGACGGCGTCGGCTTCCCGCGGCTGACCTCGCGCGGGATCGTCGGCGGCGTGCGCCAGGTCGTGTTCATGCGCATGCTCGAGCACCGCGAGCGCGAGCTGTACGCGCTGACCGACGAAGTGCTCGACTGGATCGAGTCCTACCGCGTCCCCGCCGCCGCACGCCTGGGCGTGCCGGTGCCGACGCCGCAGTCGCACCAGCCGCCGACGCCCGCCGCGTTCCTCGCGCGCGACGACAAGCGCGCCCGTGTGCTCGGCTCGGTCGTGCACCTGACGCTCGACGAGGGCTACTCGCGGCTGACCGACCCGCAGATCGCGCAGTTCGCGGGCATGTCCACGGAGGCCTTCCACAAGCAGTTCGCCAACAAGGAAGAGTGCTTCCTCGCCGTCCTCGACGAATTCGTCCGCGAAGCGCTCGACTCCGTCAGGGGCCCGTTCGAGGAGGCCAAGGACTGGCAGGAAGGCGTCTACCGGGCGATGGTCGCGTTCGTCGAATACCTCGTACAGCACGAGGCGCTGCTGCGGATCGCGTTCATCGACCTGTGGGAGGTCGGCCCCGGCATGGTCGGGCGCATGACCAAGTCCGTCGAGGAGTTCACCAGGTACCTCACCGAGCAGGGCCCGCCGCCGCGACGCGGACCGGAGGTCGCCCACGAAGCGGTCACCGGCGCCCTGTGGGCGATCATCTCCGGCTACGTCGCCGCCGGGCGCCTGTCGCGGCTGCCGTGCCTGGTAGATCACCTGACGTTCACCGTGCTCGCCCCGTATGTCGGGCCGAAGGCCGCCGTGGAGGCGATCCACGCCGCGCGCAAGCCGCTGCGCTCGCTCTGAGCCAACTCTGCAATCGTGCGCGGCGATGACCGAGTCGTCGCGAACGCGCCCGCGCCGCGTGGGCCACAAGGGGGCCGCGCACATCGAGCCGGGCAACACGCTCGCGAGCTTCGACGCGGCGCTGCGCCACGGCGTCGACATGATCGAGCTCGACGTGCTGAGCGAGCGCGCGGACGGCGGCGGCCAGCTGCTCGTCGCCCACGACCACGAGGACGCGCGCGGGCGCGAGCCGGTCACGTTCGAGCAGGCGCTCGAGCACCTCTCCGGCCCGCGGTTCGCCGCCGTGGAGCTGGACGTCGACGTCAAGCTCCACGGCTACGAGCTGCGTGTGCTCGACGCCCTGCGCGAGCACGGCCTCGTCGAGCGGACGCTCGTCAGCGGCATGTTCCCTTCCGGCCTCGCCCAGATCCGCGCCGCCGAGCCTGAGCTGCGCCTCGGCTGGTCGGTGCCGCGCGTGCGCCGCGACTACACGACCGACATGCTCACGGCGATCCCCGCGCTGGCGATGCTCACCGGCTATCGCGCCGCGCTGCCGCGCCGCGCCCGCGCCGCCCTGCTGGAGGGCCGCTTCGACGCGATCATGGCGCACTGGCGTGTCGTCACCAGGGCCCTCGTGCGCGCTGTCGCCGAAGGCGGCGGCGAGCTGTACGTGTGGACGGTCGACGACGCGCGCATGATCCAGCGCCTGAGCGCGATGGGCGTCGACGGCATCATCACCAACGATCCGCGCCTGTTCGAGCCGGACGCGGTCAGCCGATGATGCAGGTGGCGGCGCTGTAGTTTTCGGGATCCGCCCCCGCGAGGCTCTTGTGCCCCGCCGCCGTCGGCTCGGCGCCCGCGACGATCACCGTCTTGCCGCGGCGCCACTGGAAGTCGACGACGCCGCGCAGCGTCACCGCCGGCTTGCCCGCCACCGGCTTCAGTTCGAAGCTCGTGCCGCCCTGGCGCGCGGAGGCGCCGGTTCCCACCGCCACGAAGCCGGAGCTGGCGCCGCTTGAGAGGCTCACCCAGCGCCCGCTCGCGTTCATGTACTGCAGGCGGAAGCTCATGTACATGCTGTCGTGCGCGTGGCCGTCGCCGGGCATCGAGCCGCGGATCCCGATCGTGCTGGGCTGGTCGGCGGGGTTGCAGACGTCGATCGTCGCCCACAGTTCGTGCGAGTGCAGCAGCGCGCGTTCGAGTGCGCTCGGCTTTGAGGGCTTCGCGGACGCCGACGCGGCAAGCGCCGCCGCCAGGGCAAGCGCGCCCAGCGCGACGGGAATGGCCAGAAACCGGATGTGGGAGGACATGCGGGTGACGATAGCGCCGGCTGTGGCGGCGGGCGCCGGCAGGGAATCGCTGCGCCGTTGTGGTATTCCGTGGAGCGATGGGGGCGACACGATCAGCGGACGTGGTCGAGCTGCTCGGACGCGTGCCCGTGTTCTCCACGCTGGAGCCCTCGGACCTCGAGCAGATCGCGCAGCTGGCGGTGCCGCGGCGCTTCGAGCCGGGGCAGGCGGTGTTCCGCGAGGGCGACTCCAGCGACACCTGCTACGTCGTCCAGGAGGGCCACGCGCGGGCGGTGCGCAGCCACGGCGACGGGCGCACGATCACGCTCGCGACGTTCGGGCCGGGAGACATCTTCGGCGAGCTGGCGATGTTCGAGGACGAGCGCCGCTCCGCCACCGTCGAGGCGATCGAGCCGACGAGTGTCGTCGGCGTGCTCGGCCCGGACATGCGCAGGCTGATGAACGAGCACCCGCAGATCGCCGCTCGCCTGGTGATCGCGCTCGGCCGGCGCCTGCGCGAGACCAACGAGCGCCTCTCGCGCCAGTCCTTCCAGACCGTGCAGAGCCGCGTCGCGGTCGTCCTCTCGGAGCTCGTCGAGCAGGAGATCGCCGCCGGCAGGGACGCAACGGACGTGCTCGTCACGGCCACGCAGGCGGATCTCGCGCAGCTGGCGGGCTCCTCGCGCGAGTCCGCCAGCCGCTTCCTCGCCGTGCTCGAGCGCGCCGGGGTCATCTCCCAGGGGCGCGGGCGCCTGACCGTCCACGACCCGAAGGCGCTCGAGCAGTATGTCTTCTGAGCCCCGCCGTAAACGCCCCGCGAAACGGGGCAGGGGCGCGAAGCGCGCCAAACGCGCGTCCAACGACGGTGGCGCGCAGGCGCGCGAGTTCTCCGCCGGCGGCGTCGTCGTGCGCGATACCCATGGGGGCACAGGCGGCGAGGTCGTGGTGATCGTTCCCACGCGCCGCGCCGCCGACGGCTCGCGCGTGCTCGCGCTGCCCAAGGGCCACGTCGACCCGGGCGAGACGCCGATCGAGGCGGCCGTGCGCGAGGTGCGCGAGGAGACGGGGATCGTCGCCGAGCCGGTGTGCGAGCTGGGCGAGTCGCGCTACTGGTACCGCCGCGACGGGCGCACGATCGGCAAGTCGGTCGCGTTCTTCCTGTGCGAGTACGTCGAGGGCGACACCGCGGACCACGACGACGAGGTCGAGGAGGTGCGCTGGATCGGCCTCGAGCAGGCCCGCACGGCGCTGACGCACACGGCCGAGCGCGAGATGGTCGGGCTCGCGCTGGCCCGCCTGGACAAAGACCGGTAGCCTGCCGGGGCGCGATGCAGGTCCTCAACTTCTACTCCACGATCTTCGCCGACGAGCTCAAGCGCGGGCGCAAGACCGCGACGATCCGCCTCGGCGACAAGTCGGGCAAGTACCGCAAGAACCAGGCGGTGCTCGTCACGATCGGCTACCAGTACTCGCCGCGCGAACGGATCTTCGAAGCGGTCATCGACCAGGTCGAGGTCATGAAGCTGCGTGACCTCTCCCCGCGCGACATCAAGCACGACAACCCCGAGTTCCGCCGCCACGAGGAGCTGATCAAGTTCCTCGAGCAGATCTACGGGCGCAGCGTCTCCATGGACGACACCGTCACGGTTGTGCGGTTCTCGCAGATCCTCGAGAATCCCACGGGGATGACCGAGGCGATCAAGGGGTTCGGCGGGGCACAGAACTAGGCGTCGGCGTCGTGACTGCCAGAAGACGCAGACTTCGCGTGCGTCTTCTGGCAGTCACGAGCCTCCTTTGCCGAGAAACGCTTGAACTACTCCGGGTTTCGGCTATATTTAGGGCGTTGCTGGCACTCTCGGGTTGAGAGTGCCAAGACAAAAGAGGCGGCTTGCCAGGCATAGAGGGCTGCTGGCCGCCGGTTGCGTTCCTAAGACGGAGGTTCAACAATGAAGCTCAAGCCCCTGGGCGATCGTTTGATCGTGCGGGCGATCGAGGAGGAGCTGACCACTGCCAGTGGTCTTGTTCTGCCCGACACCGCTAAGGAGAAGCCGCAGAAGGGCGAGGTCCTTGCTGTGGGTGATGGCAAGGTGGATGACAACGGCAAGCGGATCCCGCTGGACGTCAAGGAGGGCGACGAGGTCCTCTACAGCAAGTACGGCGGGACCGAGATCAAGGTCGACGGGGAGGACCTGCTCGTGCTGCGCGAGTCGGACGTCCTCGCCAAGGTCGCATAAGGCGCATAAGGAGATCTGAGAGATATGGCTCACAAGGAACTGAAGTACGGCTCGGAGGCGCGCAAATCGCTCGAGGCGGGCGTCGACGCGGTCGCCGATGCGGTCAAGGTCACGCTCGGCCCCAAGGGCCGCTACGTGGTGCTCGACAAGAAGTTCGGCGCGCCGACGATCACCAACGACGGTGTCACGATCGCTCGTGAGATCGAGGTCGAGGACGTGTTCGAGAACCAGGGCGCGCAGCTGGTGCGCGAGGTCGCAACGGCGACCAACGACGTGGCCGGCGACGGCACGACGACGGCGACCGTGCTCGCGCAGGCGATCGTCAAGCAGGGCTTGAAGAACGTGGCGGCGGGCGCGAACCCGCTGGCGCTGAAGCGCGGCATCGAGAAGGCGGTCGACGAGGTCGTCAAGAACATCGCCTCGCAGTCCAAGGAGGTCTCCGGCAAGGACCAGATCGCCCGTGTGGCGACGATCTCCGCCGGCGACGAGGAGATCGGCGACGTGATCGCGGACGCGATCGAGAAGGTCGGCAAGGATGGCGTGGTCAACGTCGAGGAGGGCCAGACGTTCGGCATGGACCTCGAGTTCACCGAGGGCATGCAGTTCGACAAGGGCTACATCTCGCCCTACATGGTCACCGACCAGGACCGCATGGAGGCGACCCTGGAGGACCCGTACATCCTGATCGCCAACCAGAAGATCGGCTCGGTCAGGGACGTGCTGCCGGTGCTCGAGGCCGTGATCCAGTCGGGCAAGCCGATCCTGATCATCGCCGAGGACGTCGAGGGCGAGTCGCTGGCGACGCTGGTCGTCAACAAGCTCCGCGGGACGTTCACGGGCGTGGCCGTCAAGGCGCCTGGCTTCGGCGACCGCCGCAAGCGGATGCTCGAGGACATCGCGATCCTCACCAACGGCGAGGTGATCACAGAGGAGATGGGGCTGAAGCTGGAGAACACCCAGCTCTCCCAGCTCGGGCGCGCCCGTCGCGTGGTCGTCGCGAAGGACAACACCACAATCGTCGACGGCGCCGGTGATGCGGAGGCGATCAAGGGCCGTATCAACCAGATCAAAGCCGAAATCGAGAACACGGACTCGGACTTCGACCGCGAGAAGCTCCAGGAGCGCCTGGCCACGCTCTCCGGCGGTGTCGCCGTGGAGAAGGTCG